>Ga0209536_100006535_pt1 | contig 17792 bp, 14 predicted proteins | sample DeeMarSeWOR28_12_FD_187461 | JGI IMG/M metagenome (GOLD analysis project Ga0209536, IMG submission 187461) | Marine sediment microbial communities from White Oak River estuary, North Carolina - WOR-2-8_12 (SPAdes) (version 2) | ecosystem: Environmental > Aquatic > Marine > Intertidal zone >... | reverse complement strand
TAAATATCTGAGCGCCCTCTGGTAATCTCAATATTCATCTGCTCATTGTCTATGCGGTAGCAATTTCTTCTTCTCTTGGGTGGAATAATTGGCTTAAAGTGAGATTTTCCATATCCTTCATCTGAGGTTAGATTAATATACCTGCATTCCTCTATTCCGGAGGGCAGTCTTTCGAGAACATAAACAAGCCCATTGAGCTCTGTCTTCTCCTCTGCAACGGAACCGTAAATTTCCGGATGTAAGGATAGTAGCGCATTTCGTAAAGTTTCACCTGAGACACCGGTTGGTTTATAAAAACCTCTGTTAAATAAATGACGCATCGTAATATACATGCGTTCAATAGCATTGGTAGATTCCTGTGCTCTGGTATTGTCTTTAAATTTCTCCATTGATCATGGCAAAATTACATTTTAAAATTTTGATTTAAATAGGTCTCTGAAATTAAGTCTCTGGCTAGTGAATATGATATCATCCCAAAGCTAAAATTATTGAAATTATTCCTTCTGTAAGGCCAACTTATCTGCAACTGACCTGTCATTGGAAAGGCGTTGTACTTTATTCTGCCCTCCTAGTTTTCCAATGGACTTCATAAATTCCTGAAACCCGCCTTTTTTAATAGTGGTGATTTTTAATTGCTGCAGTATTTTACCGTCAATAAGATCAAAGTAGTAACTGTTTTGCTCTTGAAGCGTCTTATCAAGAATTTCAATAAATTTAGTCATGTCTGCCGGTTTTTTCTCAAATTCAATAAACCATTCGTGGTATGGCAGTTCATCATTTTCAGGGGTAATTTGTGGTGCTACTGTGAACTCATTTATAGAGGCGTCGCATAACTCGACGGCCTTCTGCATTGCCACCTCAACCTCTTTCGCAATAACGTGTTCCCCAAAAGCAGAAATAAAGTGCTTTATGCGGCCGGTAACTACAACTTTATATGGATTTGTTGAAATAAACCGAATGGTATCTCCCAGGTTATATCCCCATAAACCGGCATTGGTAGATATAATCATCACATAGTTTATATCTAAATCCACTTCACCTATTGTAAGCCGTTTGGGGCGGTCCTCAAAAAACTCGTCTGCTTTTACAAATTCATAGAAAATCCCCGCGTTGAGCAAAAGCAACATTCCCGGTTCTTTTTGAGAATTCTGATACGCAAAAAATCCTTCACTTGCCGGAAATAATTCTATACTATCAACCCGGCGTCCCATAAGTTCTTCGAATTTTGCTCTATAGGGTTCATAATTGACCCCTCCATAAATAAATAGATTAAAATTTTTGAAAAGCGCGCTTATATTTTTATTACTTCTGGATTTTAATTTTTCGAAATACATCTGAACCCATGAAGGTATGCCGGCAATAAGTGTCATATCTTCATTTATTGTTTCATCTACAATCTTTTCAACTTTGGTCTCCCAGTCCTCAATACAATTTGTTTCCCAGCTGGGCAAACGGTTTTTTTGAAGATAATTTGGTACATAATGAGCGGATATCCCTGATAATCTTCCTACCTTAATCCCGTTATGTTCATCTAATTCAGGGCTTCCCTGCAGAAATATCCATTTTCCATTCACAAAATCGGAATTACCGGTTTCATGGATATAATTCAGAATTGCATTCCTTGAAGCAAGAACCTGTTCCTTAATAGATTCGGAAGTAATGGGAATATACTTAGCCCCTGAGGTTGTACCTGAAGTTTTTGCAAAATAGATTGGTTTTCCCGGCCAAAGAACATTCTCCTTTCCGGCTACCGCCTGCTCTACGTATTCACGCAACGCTTCATAATCTCTTATCGGAACTTGGGTTACAAATTCTGAATGGTCTTCTATTTGCTTAAAATTATGATCAATACCAAATTTTGTGTTTTGAGCTTTGCGTATTAAATATTGGAAGACCTTTTCCTGACTTTTTATAGGTTCACCGGCCCACTTGGCTGTTTTGTTTGCTATGTTTTTTGCAAATATTCTGGCTGCAAAAGATTTTAAAGACATCCTTTTTAGTTAAAATCAATATAATCAGCCGGATTCTCCGGGTTGCCGTTGTTCCAAAGCTCAAAATGTAAATGCGGCCCTGTTGTCAGTTCTCCAGTATTTCCCACAGAGGCAATGACTTCTCCCGCCCTTACAAAGTCTCCCTGGCCCTTATTCAATGAGCCGTTATGTTTATAAACTGAAAGTATTCCGTTCTTATGTTCCATAATTATAACGTAACCCGTTTCAGTTGTCCATTCAGAAAAAATTACGGTTCCGGCTGCTACTGCCTTCACAGGAGTGTCCTTTGGGGCCACTATATCTACCGCATAGTGCTTATTCTGTGCATCATATTCCTGAGAAATTGTTCCGTTAACCGGGGAAAATAGCACCAGTCCTTCTCCTTCTTTATTGATCTCAAAAAGATTATACTTATCCTCAAGCGCGACCTCTGCCCTGAGCATGGAGTCTTCCCTGATCGGAGAAAGGTCTACGGTAGATGGGTCAATTTTGAATTGTTCAAAAAGGGAGTCCCTATTAATCTGATTGTTTTCAATATCTCCCCGAAGGACCATTCTAATATTATCTAAATACTTATTGGTATAATTTAGCACTCTGACCAGCGAGTCTGTCTTATAAGTTAATTCCGTTGCCTGTTTCTTCAGTTTGGTAGAAGAATAGCCCGGAATATATTCCCTTAAAGGAGTAAAGGCTATTAGTAATATTGTTAAAGCAATAAGCCCCACAATTAAAAGTGATCCGGTTACGAATACATTCAATCTGCTTAGTTTAAAGGAAATCTTTTCCTCGAAAGTACTTTCATTAAGTATCACAAGACGATACTTATGCAAAAGCTTTCTGCGAATTTCTTTTCTTTTTTTACCTTTTTTTGCCATAAAACACAAAGATAACCTTCGATTTGAATTAAGCGTTAAATCCCTTTTAAATTTGCTTGTTGCAAAAATTTACTCTACCATTATTTTACGTACAAGATACATTTTTCAGCTTTTATAATTTAAAATAGATCTTACCGTTACTATTAACAGTAAATTAAGTACTTTTTTTAGTACCTTTGTAATCCATTAAATATTAAAATTATGGTATCATTAATTACCTTTTTAGCAATAGGTCCCTGGCAAATAGCTATAATTGTCATGGTTGTGTTACTTTTATTCGGGGGCAAAAAAATACCTGAATTAATGCGCGGCTTGGGAAGCGGAATTAAAGAATTTAAAGACGCCTCCAAAGAAGACGAGCAGCTTGAGGAAAAGAAAGAAGAATAATCTGGAATTTTTTTAAAATAAGAGAGGTGCCAAAAATGGCGCCTTTTTTTATTGTATTTACGAAAATTAGGTTTTTATATTATACCGATCATTTTATTTTTTAGGGCTTAATTACACTGGCTTATTCGACTATATATTTTTGGGGCACAGATCATTTTATACTACTTTACTTACAAACTACGATCCCATTCTGACGTGTGCTTTATCGATAAAATACATAAGTTGGTCGTACACGACAAAAAACATCTCTTTCACAACAAAAAATAAACTGAGCGCATTAAACCGTTTAATTTCGTCGTTAAATCAATCATGCGGGAGATGCGCTGTCTAAATACCTAAACCAATTTTAGGCAATTGAGATTCTAATATTTCCCCAGCCATTGAACCAATGAATAAAAAATTAATACAGGCGATTCTTGCTTTCCTCACCCTAATTACCATTGGGGTAAGTGCACATGCTAATGAATTAATAAATGAATATGCAACGGCAGATGTTACAACGCCGGATTCAGATGCAGCGTTTAGACGTAGTGCCAGAGCAAATGGTATTCCAACAAGACTGGTAAACGATTTTTCAGTAACGAAAAACGGGTATTATATAATTGCCGGAGTCTATGGAGATCGGACCAACGCCGAAAAATTTGTTAAAAAATTAAAGCTTAAGCAATTAGATCCGCTAATCCTAACACATCCGGTTAGTAATTTAAATTATGTTTCCCTGGCCCAGTTTGAGAATTGGAAACAAGCCATAAACTCCTGTTCTACGGAAATGAACGGGAAATATAATTCTGAAGTCTGGATTATGGATGTTCAGGGCAGTTCGGCCACAATCAAAGCCAGCAAGGCAGGGCCGGAAAATAAAAAATTAGCAGTAAATACCCGCTATACTTCCAAAGAGTTTATGAAAGCGGCAAAAGAGAATAAGATTGCTGCCAGAATAGTTCCGCGGTTTAAAGGTCTGAAGAATGGCTATTATATTGTAGCAGGGGTATTTGGGGATATACAAAATGTTAAATCATTTCAGAAGAAACTTAGTAAAAGAAATCTGGTTACCAAAGTAGCCACTCAGTCCGAAAGTGGCTTAAACTATGTATATCTTCAAGAGTCCAAAGACTGGAAAGAAGCAATAAGAGCTTGTAAGTCCAACCTAAATGGAAGTTATGCCGATAAAGTATGGATCATGAATGTCTTTGATCCTGATGAGATGGAGGTAACAGAAGACTTGCTTATAGCCGATTCCAACGCGAAAGCAGTTACAGAATCCTTAAACATATCGAATCCGACCAATTTTAATCGACTTAAAGCGTACGGGACGACGAAAAAAGGTTCCAGTGTTTTTACAAATGATAAGCTGCTTCAAAAGGCCGATTCATATTTTAGTAAAATGTGGTATGCCGAAGCTGCCGAACTTTATGAAAAGGTACTGGAGCAGGATCCAAATAATCAATCCTTTAAGGTAATGCAAAAGGCAGGCGATTCCCATTATTTTAATACCAATATGGAAAGGGCCTATTACTGGTATGATAAGTTATATACCAATTTTAAAGATGAGATGTCTGCAGAGAATATCTTTAAATATGCCCATTCCTCTAAAGGTACAGGAAAATATGCCAGAGCCAAACGATTAATGCGATTGTATGACAAGGAAGTAAAAAAGGGCAATTCACGTACTTTGGATAACCTGTCCAGGGCAACTCCCAATGAGATAGTCCTGGATAATATTCTAAACGCCGAGGAAACAATTAGTATAGCCAATTTGGCAGTGAACACTAAGTATTCGGATTTCTCTCCGATGTACTACAATGAGGACCAGATGGTGTTTTCATCAGCAATGGACTCCTCTTTTTTTAATACCAGAAGGTATAAATGGAATAATCAGCCCTTTCTTGATCTCTATGTAGCCAAGTTAAATAAAGAATCACAGGAAGTAAAAGATGCTGTCAAATTCTCAAAAAAAATAAATACAAAGTACCACGAAGCGTCTGTCACATTTTCCCCTGACAATCAAACCATGTATTTCACGAGGAACAATTATGGCAAAAAATTAAAACGAAATAAAAACGGGATCAATAATCTGAAAATATACATGTCCAAAAAAATTGATGGTGAATGGACAGAAGCAACAGAACTTCCTTTTAATAGCGACGATTTTTCTACCGGGCACCCCGCCCTCAGCCCGGATGGAAAGCAACTGTATTTTGTTTCTGATATGCCCGGAAGTATAGGTATGACCGATATTTTTGTTGTTGATGTACTAGGTGATGGTCAATTTTCTGAACCAAGAAATCTTGGCCCGGAAATAAACACCGAAAGAAAGGAGATGTTTCCGTTTATTAATGAAAAGAAACTCTATTTTTCTTCTGACGGACATGTTGGTCTTGGCGGGCTGGACATATATGAGGTGGCTTTTAATGACGAAGTCGGATTTCTGGAAGTAAGGAATGCGGGTAAGCCCATAAATAGTAAAAAAGACGACTTCTCCTATATTGTAGATGAAGAAACTCAAAAAGGCTTCTTTGCATCAAACAGGAGAGGTGGCAAAGGAGATGATGATATCTATTCATTTCAAAGTATGCTCCCTGAGGAAACCAATGAAAATGCCATTGCCGGTGTAGTTACAGACCTGGTTACAGGTGATGTGATGCCGGAAGCCCTGATAGTGCTTTTAGATGAAAACAATATTAAATTGAAAGAAGTAGTTACCGGTGAGGATGGCAGTTTTGTATTTGAAGATCTGGAGAGTAATACAAAATATAGTATTAAGACCATAAAAGACGATTATTTTGAAGACAAGCAAGCTGTTGTTACAAAAGAAAATGAGTTAGTACAGACAGAAGTAGCCTTGAAAAAGCTCAAAGAGCTAATTGCAATCGAAAATGGGATCAAAAAGCTCAAAATTGATATGATCTTCTTTGACTTCGACAGGTTTTATATAAGAAAAGATGCTGCCAATGAATTGGATAAGTTGGTAGAAGTCATGAATGAGTATGAAACAATGGTTATTAAAATTGAATCTCACACGGATTCCAGGGGTAAAAGGGCCTATAATAAATATCTGTCAGATAAAAGGGCTAAATCTACACGGGATTATCTGATATCTCGCGGAATTTCTCCTGGTCGCATAGAAAGTGCCATTGGTTACGGAGAGGAAAGGTTGCTCAATGAATGTGATGGTACCGTGAGGTGCACTTCCGCCAAACATCAGCTTAACAGACGTTCTGAGTTCATAATTGTTAAGATGTAGGTTTTCTGCAAGATTCTTATTTAATATGTCGGTTTTCACAACCCCAGGCAGCCCTTTCACAACAAACATAAAGCCCAGAATACGCATTGATTAAAAATTTAGTTATACATAAAAAGCCCAACCAATGAAACACATTTTACTTCTTAAAGAAATATATGCTGAGGCATTCAAAAACCTTGGGCATGTTCTGATAAAAAATTATTTCAAAATATTTTCGTGGTTTTGTTTTATCTCATTTATCATAGTGCTCTATGCATTTTTGTTTAGAGTAGCCACGGGATTTGCATTCGATTAATACCAAGCAACCTAAATACCAGGAGGCGCCCTTAACCGGGCGCTTTTTTATTTTGAGCATCTTTTGAGGCGTCCATGATAATATTCAATTGCCATGCATTTAAACGCCTATTCCATGCCTTTTATAGATGTTAAAAAACACGCCCGTTCTTACGCCAAATATTTATGCGCTTCAACCGATTTATATATCATATTTAATCCATAAAAAGAACTTTGTCCTATAATTAACTTCAAAAAATACTCTATATGGATAAAATATTACTTTTAAAAGAGCTTTATTTGGAAGCTTTCAGAAATTGGACTAACATATTCTTAAACAAATATTTTAAAGCATTCTCCTGGTTTTGCTTTGCGTTGTTGCTGATTACTATTTATGCATTTATATTCAGAGTAGCTACAGGGTTTGCATTTGATTAAATACAGGATATTAAAAACATTAAAAGGCCGTGAAAAATTTTTCACGGCCTTTTTTAATAACTGATATTGAACTTATCTGATTATCTGAACTGAACTGTTTTGAGAATTGCTTCGAGTTCAAACATATAGTCCCTTTTATTGGTTGCAGGAGCAAATGTAAATCCTTCCAGGATCAATTTTCTGTTATTTTCCTTGTCATTTACTATATAGGTTAAAAAAGGGCCTGCCATGGGGTAATTTTCAATTTCCCAGATACCTCTTGCTTCCGCTGCTTTTTTCCCCGAAATTTCAGCAGGGAAAACATAAGGGGCAAATGCCTTCTCTGTAACCATATAAGTAGTTTTATTAGGTATATCCGGACCCGGGATATATTTTTTGCCAATAGAATCCCTCATCTTTACAATATCTTTGACGAAGGTGGAGTCATTTTCAAAACTGTCCCAGGGCATGGCATAGACTATTATGTTCATGGTTCCCTTAGGGATCTCACGATCTATCCATATAAAATTATCCTCTTCTTTCCCAACCGTATATATCGAAGGTAGTCTGAGAGAAATATTAAATTTAGACTGTAAAATTGTGTCCTTATTTAGAGAGCGTAAAAATCTTTTTTGCGCCTCTTCCATTTCTGTGGTTTTGAAAGACGCAATAATCTTATCTGCGCCTTCCTGTATATTAGTTATTAACTCTTCTTCTGATCTGCCCTTAATTACGCCAACCTTCTGAGGTGAGGCATATAAATCTGTTTTAATATGTGCCAGATCCAGGCTGTCTAAACTAACAAATAGCACAGAACGCCTATGCCTTGTCATCCCTGTAAATACCTGAAGGGGCATGTGTTCTATAGAAAATTGCGGCTCGTTCCAGGTAAGCCCAAGTATAGGTGCCGCAAAATGCTCTCTTACTTTATCCCCAACCTTACCTTCCCAAAGCTGATTTTCCATGACAACAGCAAGCGAATTGATTGCGCCAACCGAAACAGGCTTATAGGCCTTTTTATTTTTGTCTTCACAGGACACCAATAAAAAAAGAGATAAAAATAGCGCTCCAAAGTATTTCATATATTTATTTTTAGGATGAACAATCGCACAGTTTCAACTTAGTGCCTGGCTGCAGATTGTTGCCGCTAATACCGTTCCATTGTCTCAGTTTTTCAATAGTAATTCCCGGATATTTTTTGGAGATAGTCCATAAAGAGTCACCGGCTTTCACAGTATGAACATTAGAATTTCCGTTTAAACTAACCGCAGGTGATGATTGTATGTCTTTATTTTTACTTGAAGAAACTGTGGTTACGGGCTTTCTTGGATAGATGATCAGGTTTTGACCAATTCTTAAATTGTTACTTCTAAGGCCGTTCCATTGTTTAATCTGGCTTACGCCAACCCCATAACGTTCGGCTATTTTTCCGAGATAATCCCCGCTTTTGACCTTGTATCGAATTCTGTCTTCGGCCGTAACCAATTTTGGCAAAGCACTTTCCCTGCTTTTGTTTTCTTTTTCTGCAAAAGCATAAATCGCTGCCTCATTGGTTACAAATTTACCCATGGCTTCTTTTGGAAGCCTTAAGAAATGTTTTTTGTCTTTTATTTTGGGAATAATGTCTAATTTGTAGGAAGGATTAAGAACTTTTAATTCTTCTTTACTCACCCCAACCAACTTTGAAATTTGGTCAAAAGTTATAAGCTGTTTAACATGAACGGTATCGGTCTCAAAATAAGGCCTTTCTATCTTATTTAACTTAATACCATGTTCTTCTGCGTACTCAAATAAATACATTACAGCTAAAAAGGCCGGCACATATCCCGCGGTTTCCCTGGGAAGATTCCTTCTAATGTTCCAATAATTTGTATAACCGCCAGACCTTCTGATTGCTTTATTTACATTTCCCGGGCCCGAATTATATGCAGCCAAAGCCAAATCCCAGTCACCAAAGGTTTCATACAGTTTAGATAGATATTTGCATGCCGCTGTGGTTGATTTAATTGGATCACTGCGGTCATCTACATAACTACTTACATCCAACCCATACATCTTCCCTGTGCTATACATAAATTGCCAAAGACCTGTAGCGCCTACCCTGGACTTTGCCCTTGGGTTCAAAGCAGATTCTACGATGGCCAGGTACTTTATTTCCAGCGGAATATTGTAATTATCCAATTCCTGTTCAAACATTGGAAAATAAAACTGGCTTGCGGTAATCATGCGTTCGATAAACTCATGTTTCCGCAATAAAAAAGATTGAATTACTCTTTCCAATGAAGGATTATAGGCAATGTTAAAAGGTGTTTTCTGATCAAGTAGCTCCAAACGTTCTTTTAATACTTCGGTGTCAATTGTAAGTTGTTTTAATGTATCTATCTCCAGATTGGAAACATAATTATACATGTCATCATATAAGCTTGCGCTGGCATAAAGCTCTTTCATCCATAAGCTATCATATCTGGCGGCCTCTGGATTGTCCTCAAGTTTATACTCTACGTTTATTGCAGTCGATTCAATTGATTTGTCGTTTATTGACGGGGTTTCCTTAAAGGCCGCATTCAGTTTAATTGGTTTTTGTATAATTTCTACCTTTTCTTTAGTGGAGGATTTGGCTTCCAAAACAGGAGGTGCAACTTGTTCTTGTGCCATCAAAGGTGCGGCAAAAACAAGCAGGGTTATATAAAGAATGATTTCTTTGATTGCGGTCATAAAACTGATTTTTGGCCGTAGGGTGTAAGCTAAAATCGTATTTTTTTATGAAACATTAAAATAATGCTTCTTAAACTATTTAAAAAAACGGTAACCCCCTTTAATCGATAACGCCATTAGGCTTCTAATATTGCAGCAATGCCCGGTAGTGATTTACCTTCCAGGCTTTCAAGCATAGCTCCTCCGCCGGTAGATACATAGCTCACTTTGTCTTCAAATCCAAATTGCTTCACAGCGGCTACGGAATCTCCCCCGCCAACTAATGAAAATGCTCCATTTTTGGTAGCCTCATCAATGAAGTTTCCCACTGAAATTGTACCTTCAGCGAAGCTTTCCATTTCAAAAACACCCACGGGACCGTTCCAAAGAATTGTTTTCGAAGCAAGTATTACCTCCCTGAAGTTCTCTAAAGTCTTTGGTCCTGCATCCAATCCCTGCCAGCCTTCCGGGATATCATCAACAGCAACAATTTTTGTGTTTGCGCTGTTGCTAAAGTCATCAGCAGCAACAACATCTACGGGGAGATGCACCTGAACTCCCATATCTTCAGCTTTCTTAAGTATGGAGAGTGCAAGGTCCATTTTATCATCTTCGCATATTGAATTTCCTACTTTACCCCCTTGCGCTTTAATAAAAGTATAAGTCATTCCTCCGCCAATTATCAAATGATTTATTTTACTGAGGATATTCTCAATTATTGTGATTTTAGAAGAGACCTTGGCTCCTCCAAGTATTGCCGTAACAGGTTTTTCTCCTGTTTTCATAACTTTTTCTATGGCCTTTATTTCTTTTGCCAAAAGGTATCCAAAGCATTTTTTATCCGGAAAAAACCCTGCGACAATTGTTGTGGATGCATGAGCCCTGTGCGCTGTGCCAAAAGCGTCATTCACATAGATATCTCCCAAATGCGACAATTTTTCCGCGAATAATTTATCTCCTTTTTCTTCTTCTGCATAAAAGCGAAGGTTTTCCAGCAAAAGAACTTCTCCGCTTTCCAGTTCTGCCACTGCTTTTTCTGCCTTTTCGCCTATACAATCGTCTATGAACTTTACCTGAACGCCAATTACTTCAGACACTTTTTCGGAAATATGAGATAGTGATAAGTCGGGGTTTCGCTCCCCTTTAGGTCTTCCCAGGTGGCTCATAAGAACTGCACTTCCACCGTCTTCCAGGATTTTAATAATTGTTGGCTTGGCTGCTTCAATCCTATTCGAATCCGTTACATTAAAATCCTCGTCCAAAGGAACATTGAAATCTACCCGTATTAATGCTTTTTTATTTTCAAAATTAAAATCGTCTACTGTTATCATCCGGAATACTATTTTGTGGAAAGGCAAATGTAAAGATTATTACAATTCTGTTGAAGGTGACACTATTAATTTATTGTTAGATGATCAAATGTCCTATATTTGAAAGTATGTTATTTAAAGATATTCTAGGGCTTGATCACATTAAAAATCATCTTTGTTCCAGTGCTGATGCCGGGCGTATTCCGCACGCACAGTTGTTTGCAGGCCCCGAAGGTTCTGGTATGCTTTTAACGGCGCTGGCCTATGCCCAATATTTATTGTGCGGGAACACAGGTGGTGAAAACTTGCCTGTTGAGGATTCCTGTAACCTGAAATGTACGTCTTTATCCCATCCGGACTTACACTTCGCATTTCCTGTATCCAATTCGGCTAAGGTAAAGTCACATGCTGTTAGCAATAATTATTTACAGGAATGGCGGCAATTTATAAAAGAACAGCCTTATGGTAATCTTTTTGATTGGTACCAATTAATTGGTATTGAAAAGAAACAAGGGCAAATTGGAGTTGACGAGGCCCATGATATTGTAAAAAAGTTATCCTTAAAATCCTATGAGGGGGGATACAAAACAATGATACTTTGGATGGCCGAAACAATGAATACAGCAGCATCAAACAAACTGCTAAAATTAATTGAAGAGCCCCCTGATAAAACCGTATTCATATTTATTACCGAGGATGAAGAGCAGATATTGCAAACGATACGATCCAGATGTCAGGTATTGCATTTTCCACCCTTATCTGAAGAAGCAATTTCCGGCGCATTAATAGAAAAAGGTTTAACGAGAGATGAAGCCTTAAAGGTTGCACATGAGTCTAATGGAAATTTTAATAAAGCCATGGATCTCATGAATAAAGATTCGGAAGAATTGATTTTTGAAAAATGGTTTGTGCAGTGGGTGCGAAGTGCTTTTAAAGCAAAAGGAAATAAAGCGGCCATACATGAGCTAATACTTTGGAGTGAAGAAGTCGCGAAAACCGGAAGAGAAACTCAGAAAAAATTTTTAAAATATTGTCTGGCTGTAATGAGGCAGGCAATGCTGTTAAATTATAATGTCAAAGAATTGGTGTATATGCGAATTCATATTGACGGCTTTCAGTTAGATAAATTTGCTCCTTTTATACATGAAAGAAATATAATGCCAATAGTTAGCGAATTGGAGGATGCTATTTATCATATAGAGCGTAACGGGAACTCTAAAATTATTCTGACTGATTTATCTATAAGGCTTACCCGTTTATTGCATAAACGTGCTGCCTAATCAAAACAATAGTTCAACCTGGTGATACTCATTTTATTATATAAGATATACTATGGAAAACATATTGAATAATGCAACGGTTATATTACTATTATTATTCCTGATAATTACCTTTCTGCAAAGTGGAATAGACAAAATAATTGACTGGAAAGGAAATCTGGGTTGGTTACAGGGGCATTTTAAGGATACGCCTTTAAAAGGACTTGTTCCATTGCTGTTGGCTACCATACTTTTAACAGAAGTATTGGCAGCTGTATTATGCATGACAGGCCTTTACCAACTAATTTTTACAGGAGACCGTAGTCTCGCACTATATGGAGCAATCTTGTGTTGTGTAGCCCTGTTAATGTTGTTATTTGGACAACGAGTCGCTAAAGATTATGACGGGGCAAGAACTATTGCAATTTATTTTATTCCGGCAATTTTCCTTGTTTTTCTACTTCAGTCATAGAAATAAATACCAATTCCCCAAACATTTTATGCTTTCATTACGATCCGGGCAGCAAACAAACAGACAGAAATTACTTCTTGTACTTCTCGTTCAGTATTTTCAAAATTTCTTGCGTAATGTCTTTGGTGTCGGTTCCATAAAGGACACTACCTCCTTCTCCACCACTTAAGATATAAGTGTAGCCATTGCTTTTGCCGTAGCTGGTAATCTCACTTTTTACTTTGCTTATCAAACTGTCCATTTCCGTTTGACCTTCAGATTGCATTTGTTGTTCTTCCTGCTGCAGCTGTTGGCCAATAAATTGACCTCGCTGTTGTAACAAGCCATATTCCTCCTGAGCTTTGTCCTGAGCCATACTCTGAGCTTTGGTTTGAAAAGCCTGCGCCTCTATTTGAAAAGCCTGGGAAATACTATCCCTTTTTTTATTTAGCGCTTCTGCTTTGACTTTATATCTGGCTTCGATATCTATTTTCTCCTGATAGCCATCCATCAACTTAACATTATCAACAAAAGCAATTTTATTTTGTTCACATGCAACCGCAACTACCAAAAAAATCACTAAAACTATTTTTTTCATTTGTCTCTTAAATTTAGTTCGGCAAAAGTAGTAAAGGTTTTTGTAATGATTTGCCTTTTATCGGATTATTAGATTGCCCGATAAAAAAGGGAAGTTTTTCTGTTACCCCAGCATTAAATTAAACAATAGATTTTGCTTATATAAAATTGGAAAATACACTTATTATGTCTATTGTTTCGTGGATTACTATGTTCGCTCTAATTGACAAACTCCATACGTCATGGCCGAGCATATGCTATGGTGAATAAACGTGCTTAGATTGGTTTAAAATGCTTTTTCGTCCATTCTTAGTATGTACAGAAGGGAAGAATACTCTTTTGTTTTCCAAGCCCTGATATTTGATTTCAATCCAATTATAAATGCTCTTAAAAAATTTCTTGTCCCGTATTTATATTTTTCAGAAAGGAGCGAGACATAAAAGGAGTCGAATATCATGGGGCTTATTTTTTCCAGCTTCATTCCATTTTTAGAAAAAAGCTTTTTAATAGATAGTTGGGAGAAATGCGAAAGATGTCTGGGAACATCATAAGCTGCCCAATATTCTTTATAGTAGCGGGCATCATAAGACTGGAAATTTGGAACTGCAATTATCAAAGTTCCGTCTTTCTCCAGAAGTGATGTTATCCTTTTTATCTGTGCTTCCAAATCAGGCAAATGCTCAAGAACATGCCAAAGCGTAATTACCTGAAAACGTTTTTTTTCCAAAAGATCCAGGCTTTCCTTTAGTTTCAACCCCTTTTTCTCCGCCAGTTCTCTGGCCTTTTTACCCGGCTCAATCCCATAAACATTCCAGCCATTTTGCTTTGCAGATTCCAGGAAAGAGCCGGTACCGGCCCCTATATCTAAAAGTGTTTTATTTGTATCAGCATATTTATGGATAAGACTAACTTTTCTTTTTAGATTGTACTTTTTTATATATTGATAGAGCTTATCAATTAAATTGTCTGCTGAATCAGTATGGGAAATATAAGTTTCACTGTTATAATAACTATCCAAATTCTCGGGCTCCGGATAAGTGCGTAACATATTTAATTCCATATCCAGCATTAATTCGAATTCTTCACCGGAAACCGCAAAATCTTTTGTTTTTAAAAAGCTCTTCATTATCAAATAGTATGGCGCATAATTTCCTTTCGGTTTCGAAGATAGTTTAAAATATAGACTTGAAAAAGGAGCTTTTGTAAAGCCTGTTTGCTTTATTCTGCAATTAATTTAATTGCTTTTTCAATGATATCCACGCTTCCTGATTAAACTAAAAAAATATTATTTAGGTTGCTCAAGGTTTCCGATCTTTCTGGTTGCCAAAGGCTTAGCCTTCTGTTTGTTCCACGTGGAACCAATCAAACTTATCTTCCCATATAGACAAGCAAAACGCTAATATCGCTTGGAGAAACACCGCTGATTCTTGAGGCTTGTGAAATAGTGGTTGGTTGTACGACTGCAAGTTTTTCTCTTGCCTCAAAAGAAAGAGATTTTAACTTGTTGTAGTCAAAGTTATCCGGAATTTTAATATTCTCTAATCGCTGCAGTTTGTCAGCATTATTCTTTTCTTTGGCTATATAGCCCGCATATTTTACCTGTATTTCTGCCTGTTCCAGCACTTCGCTTTTTAAGTTATGATTATTTACATAGTCTGCTACTTCTTCCAGTTGCAACATATGAGACATTGTAACGCCCGGCCTTGAAAAAACCTTGAACATCTTATCGGATTGCTTCACCGGCGCAGAAGAAACTTCTTCCAGTATTGGATTAATCTGTTCCGGATTAAAGCTTGTTTTTTTGAAAAAATCTATGAAATCATTTGACTTTTTTTCCTTTTCCTTCATTGCAAAAAGACGTTCTTCTTTAGCCAATCCTATATCATAGCTTTTCGGGGTTAGTCTCAAATCAGCATTATCCTGACGCAACAGGGTGCGATATTCTGCTCTTGAGGTAAACATTCTATAAGGCTCCTCTGTGCCTTTGGTAATTAAATCGTCTATTAAAACACCTATATAGGCCTCATCCCTTTTTAATAAAAAAGGCTCTTTGTCATTTATTTTCAGATGCGCATTTATACCAGCCATTAGTCCTTGAGAAGCCGCTTCTTCATAACCGGTGGTTCCATTTATCTGTCCTGCGAAATAAAGGTTTTGCACAAGTTTGGTCTCCAGGGTGTGTCTTAATTGTGTTGGTGGAAAGTAGTCGTATTCAATGGCATATCCGGGTCTGAAAAACTTAACTTGCTCAAATCCCACTACTGACCTTAAAGCCTTATATTGTACATCTTCTGGTAATGAAGTAGAAAATCCGTTGACATAGACTTCTACCGTTTGCCAACCTTCTGGTTCAACAAAGATCTGATGACTGTCTTTTTCGGCAAAACGATTAATTTTATCTTCAATAGAAGGGCAATACCGTGGGCCTATACTTTTAATTCTACCATTGAACATTGGGGACCTGTCAAAACCTTCTTTTAATAATTCGTGAACTTCGGCATTTGTATGCGTCATATGACAATCCCGCTGCTTTGTCAGGGTTACAGATTCCAAAAATGAAAATTTTTCCGGATTTACATCTCCGGGTTGTCGAATCATCTTACTGTAATCCAATGATCTTCCGTCTACCCTGGGCGGCGTTCCTGTTTTCATACGTCCACTTTGAAAGCCAAAATCAGTGAGTTGTTCCGTAATTCCGGTAGCCGATTTTTCACCTGCCCGACCTCCGCCGAACTGTTTATCTCCAATATGTATCAATCCGTTTAAAAATGTACCATTCGTCAATACTACAGCCCTGGATTTTATATCTATACCTAATGAGGTCCTAACCCCTGTTACTTTATCACCTTCTACAAGCAAGCCGCTAACCATTTCCTGATAAAAATCTACTAATGGTGTAGCTTCCAAAGCAAATCGCCATTCCTCTGCAAATCGCATTCTGTCATTTTGAGCCCTGGGACTCCACATGGCCGGACCTTTGGATTTATTCAACATCTTAAACTGAATTGCCGACTTATCCGTTATTAGCCCACTATATCCTCCCAGCGCATCAATTTCCCGTACTATCTGACCTTTTGCTATTCCACCCATAGCCGGATTACATGACATTTGACCTATGGTTTGCAGATTCATCGTAACCAAGAGGGTTTTTGAACCCATATTGGCCGCTGCTGCCGCAGCTTCAGCTCCTGCATGTCCTCCACCTACTACGATTACATCATATATCTTTTCAAACATATTAACTTATTGTTTCACGTGGAACAAATTAATCTTTTCATTTTCTTTATCCCTCATTAATTCTTTTTCCTCGTCTGTTTTGTCCTTAAAACCCATTAAATGAAGTAATCCATGTGCCATAACCCGTTGCAATTCTGTGTCAAAATCCACATTATAGTGCTTCGCATTTTCCTTAACCCTATCTACTGAAATGTAAATTTCACCTGATACGGCATTTCCCTCCGAATAATCAAATGTAATAATGTCCGTATACGTTTTATGACCAAGATACTTTTCATTTAATAAATACAAATAGTCATCCGTACAGAAAACGTAATCTAAATTTCCCAATTCCCATTGTTCTCCCAGTACTATATTATTAATCCAATCGGTATATTTATCGTCAGCACCTAACTTAAAATCCGCTTCATACTGATAACTAATCATCTTTTATAAAATAACTTCTTACTCTCTCCTGAAAATTTTGCCGCAAAGGTAATGCTTGCCTGTTTAAAATTTCAATTTCATTTCTATAATTCTCTAAAGCCTTCGGCCTCGTCAATACAGGGTTTTGATACTCTTTTATGCTTCCCCGACTTTCCCGTTCCTCCTTTTGCCCTTGTTTTAGTGCAGCATTTTCGAGTTTTAATAATTGATGCTCAATAAAATTCATTTTATCCCTTGTTCTCTGGGTAATCCCATTTTCCAAAAGATCATTTTGAAAATCCTCCATTTGCTTGATGAGCTTAAGGGCCAGATTCTTATCCCCTGCCTTCATCATATCCGCCAATTGTTTTTCCAATTGCTGTTTCAAATATTCCTGTTCCTTATATATTTCATATAATTCCCTCATTTCTTCCTCGCTTATGCCCCCTTCACCAGCCGCGCCATTTTCGCCTTTGCCATTTTCTCCCCCATTTCCCTCATTCTCATTTCCACTACCTTCTTGCTCACTATTTCCTTTATTATCTTCTCCCTGACCATTTTTCTCTCCTTTTTGGCCCATCTTTTGACCTTCTCCTTCTTCACCCTTGTTTCCCTCTTTTCCACTCTCACCCATCTGGCCCATCTTCTCCTTAAGTTCTCCCTGAGCCTTAAT
>Ga0209536_100006534_pt1 | contig 17793 bp, 14 predicted proteins | sample DeeMarSeWOR28_12_FD_187461 | JGI IMG/M metagenome (GOLD analysis project Ga0209536, IMG submission 187461) | Marine sediment microbial communities from White Oak River estuary, North Carolina - WOR-2-8_12 (SPAdes) (version 2) | ecosystem: Environmental > Aquatic > Marine > Intertidal zone >... | reverse complement strand
GTTCAAAGAGAGGTTCTCGTTATGAGACATTACATGAACATGAGTTTTAAAGATATTGCGGAAGTTTCGGGTGTTAGTATCAATACTGCTTTAGGCAGGATGCGATATGCACTGATCAACCTCCGTAGGAAAATTGACATTAACCGGTCTGCCTATGACAAAAACCTTTACCCAAAATGACCTGATAAGATACATTTATCAAGAAACCAACGAACAGGAAAAGAAAGACATAGAAGAAACATTACTTTTTGATAATGATCTATTCGAATCATATCGAGAGGTAGCTGAAGTTACCGAAGAATTGAATCGAATTGATTTATGTCCTTCCGATCAGGTGATTAATAAAATCTTGAATTATTCAAAATCAATAAATTTGCATTCGGTTAAATAAACAGAATGCGCAAAAAAGAACGATTTTTACATTTTATTGATCATTTCACTCAGAATTTTCCTGAACCGGAGACGGAATTGAGATATGAAAACCCCTTTCATCTTCTCATAGCTGTTATCTTAAGCGCTCAGTGTACCGATAAACGGATCAATATGGTTACTCCCGCCCTTTTCAAGGAGTATCCTACACCGGATTTACTCGCCCTTGCATCACCCGAAGACGTATTTCGATTGATAAGAAGTGTAACTTATCCTAATAATAAAACCAAACATTTGATCAATATGGCCAAAATGTTGGTGGGTAAGTTCAATTCCGAGGTCCCGGAGCGTGTTGAAGATCTTCAGAAGCTTCCCGGTGTCGGAAGAAAAACAGCGCATGTGATCGCTTCCGTAATATATAATCAGCCTGTAATGGCCGTCGATACTCATGTCTTCCGTGTTTCAAAACGGCTTGGATTGGTCGATGAAAAAGCTACAACTCCTCTTGCAGCAGAAAAACAACTCGTTACCCATATACCTGAGCCTTATTTGCCTAAAGCACATCACTGGTTAATTTTACATGGGCGCTATGTTTGTATGGCCCGGAATCCGCAATGCCAGTCCTGTAAACTGACCCATTTCTGTAAATATTATCATAATAATATTAAAAACTGACCGGAATGTGTGGAATAAACCTGATCGTGGACAGGAAAGGTTCTGTCAGCCTCGAATCGATTAGCGGAATGATGGATCAAACAATGCATCGGGGACCCGACAGGACAGGCTATAAAGTAATCAGAAAACCAGGATATCAAATCCTATTCGGGACCAACCGGCTTCGTGTTATGGATGAAGGGGAAGCTTCTGATCAACCTTTCCACGATGACAACAAACTGCATTTCCTTTTATACAATGGAGAAATATATAATCAACCGGAAATAAAAAATCAATTGATCCGGGATGATATACGATTTAATACCTCTTCCGATACAGAAGTATTGTTCTACTTATTAAAGGAGAGTGCCGCACCTCCTTTATCGGATATCAATGGAATGTATGCAATTGTTTTTATTAAGCTTAATGAAAATAAACTATTGATTGCGAGAGATCCCTGGGGCATGAAACCCTTATATTATTACCTGGATGATCATTATTTCATTATTTCATCCGAAGTAAAGGGTATATTGGCTTCGGGATTGGTGAAAAAGGAATTGAATATCAACCAGATACCCTTTTATTTCAGGTATCGTTACAGCAAGCCTCCTTTTACCTTACTGAAAAATATATTTCAGTTTTCGAAAGGTGGGATATACGACTTTGATCTTGAGAAATTTTATCTGGATAAATCCGATTCGGTTTCCATCACGAAATCAAATAATCGACCATTTAATGAAGAAAATATACTTGTCGACCTCGAGGAGTTGTTAATCGATTCCTTAATTGCACATACCCAATCTGTCCGTCCGGTCGGATTGTTCTTAAGCGGGGGTGTAGATTCCACCCTGCTGCTGGCCCTGGCGACACACCATGATATTCCAATTCCTTACCTTTTTTCTATAGTGAATCCTGCTTCAGTAGCTAATTTTGGAACCTTTGATTATAAATTTGTAAAACAGGCGGTAAAGCAATACCATCACGTATCCGATATCATAGAAATAGATGATTCGCTGATGTCCGAAATAGAAAATTTCATAAGAATCCTGGATCATCCTGTGGCCGATCCGGCCTTTTTGCTAACCTACAAATTATCAGAACTTGCCGCTACGAAAACCAATGTGGTTCTTTCAGGCGCCGGAGCCGATGAACTTTTTGCAGGATACAACAGGCATTACGCATTTTATAGATACTTAAAAAATCATAACACCATTATTCGGGGAATGCCTTTGATAAAATGGTTGAATCATTTGATCCCTTCCCGAATTCCTTGTATCGGAAGGAAAAGGACCATTCTAATAAAAAAATTATTTCAAAAGCTTGAAAGGGATCCCTGGCTTACTTTTGATAACTTTTTATCTTTCGAAAAACTAAGTCCACAAGTATTATCCGAAGATCCGAATCTTGAGAATCCGGATGATTTTTTAAAACATTATTTATTGCAAGCCCTTCATCGTGATCGATCTGAATATTTACCGGAAGATCTACTCGCTGTCAACGACAGGGCCTGCATGCTCAACAGCCTGGAAATGAGAATGCCCTATCTTGATCAGAATATTACGGCTTTTGTTAATCAGATACCTCCCGAAGTGTTATTTTCCGGAGGGCAAAAGTGGATTTTAAAGGCGCTGTTAAACAAATTTAAGGGAGAGAATTACACTCAACGACCAAAAGAAGGCTTTGGTTTCCCCTTTGGTTTTTGGATAAGAAAAACAAACCACCGGGAAATCGTTAATCAAATGATTAATCAAAATAATCTGGTTTATAACTTTATCGATCGGGATAAGATAGTAAAAATTATTCAGGATCATCTGAACAACCGGGTAGATAATTCACAGGAAATATGGTCTTTTTTAATCTTATCCCGCTGGATCGAAGATAATTTTAATTAAGTCAAATATTGAAGATTCTTTATTTCCATCAGTATTTTAAAACCCCGGAGGAAGGAGGGGCCATCCGGTCGTGGTATATTGCGATGGCAATGGTCGGGGCGGGCCATGAGGTACACATGATCACGGCTCACAATGCAGGGAAATTTAAGGAAGAAAATATTAATGGAATTAATGTCTATTATCTTCCTGTATCGTATAAAAGCTCCTACGGCTTTTTTCGAAGAATCATATCCTTTCTGAAGTTCAGCCATCTTGCCTATCGTTTCAGTAAAAAAATAAAATCTCCGGATTTTATCTATGCCAGCTCCACCCCTCTGACCGTCGGAATGGTAGCCTTAAGATACAAATTTCAGCATCATCTCCCTTATGTATTTGAAATCCGTGATTTATGGCCTGAAGTACCAATTCAATTGAAAATAATCCGGAATCCCATGCTAAAAATTATCGCCCGATATATGGAGAGAAAGATATATTCCGGCGCTGAAAAAATCGTCGTTCTTTCACCCGGAGTCGAGCGCAATCTACGGAAGTTACCCTATATTAAATCCATGTGGTTATGTCCCAATATGTCAGATTGTGAATTCTTTATGCAGGAGTCCCGATTGGAGGCGAAAATAATAGAACGTATTGCACCGGAAGGGAAATTTGTGATCAGCTATTTCGGGGCAATCGGTAAATCAAACCAGCTGGATTATCTACTGGATATTGCTTTTATATCCCAAAGGGAAAGCAGGGGCCTTGTTTTTCTTATCGTGGGCGAAGGTCCCATGAAGGAAAAATTAATGAAAAGACAGGAACTATCCGGTTTAAAAAATGTCCATTTTATTGAACATCAAAATAAAATGAATCTGAGGCGGTATCTTTCAATCACCGATGCCGCCTATATTTCTTTTGCCAGTAATCGGGTTTTTGAACTGAATAGCCCGAATAAGTTTTTTGATGCGCTCGCAAGTGGTAAAATGGTTATCTCAAATCTGAATGGTTGGCTCCGCGAATTGATTGAAATACACGATTGTGGGTTCTATTATCCTCCGGAAGAGCCCGGGACATTTTTTGAAAAGATTGAGCCGTTCCTGACTGACCCGGAAAAATTGAGGGATTTCCAAAGAAATGCAAGGAAACTGGCAGAAAATAAATTTGAAAGAAAAATACTTACCAAAGGATTATTGAAATATCTTGAAATCTAAATCCTTGGTTTGTATCTTGATTTGACAAATATATCCTGGGCATCCGGATTTCGCATCAATTGGGTGAAGGATATATCTTTATTTTTATTGTGATATTCTTTTACCATTTCCCATCCGACCCATCGGCCTATTCTCCCGGGACAGTTTTCACTTATCTCAAGGGTAGTGGGCCTTTCCGAAATGAATTTATCCTTCATAAAATGACTTGTTTCGTAAAGGAGTTCATTTTCGATAAAGTTGGCCCAGATTATTCCCTCGTTCTGATCAATCAGCGAAATTTCTTCCGGAGTATAACCAAGGAAAATGGAATCAGGGACGCAGGGTAACATTTGTTTGGAAAAATAGTGAGCTTTCCCATAATAGATCATATCCGCAAGAAGGCTGAGATCCCGGGGATTTGTCTGGTTATATCTCTCAGAAATCAATAAAAGTGTATTGGGTACGATATTTTCTTTCCTGTACCGTTTAAGAATGTATTCGGGAGTATTCAATGGGCGGAAAGATCCCTCATTCCCCAGGTAATAATCAAGACCAATAATGATCAGACTGTCCGAAAGATACATGTCATGGGACAATCCGGTAAAGACCGTTTTGATTTTTGGTACCCTAAAATCCGGATAGAAATGCCGGATCCTTTTAAACGCGTCTGAGAATTCATTTTTAATGTCCTCGAAATCACCGAAAACTTCCTGAGTTTCCCGCCAAAGCGTATCGATGCTGGGATCGTGCAGTAAACCGTAATAGCGGTTGATAAGTATGGAATCATGAGGATATTGCGATTTCATTAAAAAGGCCTCTGCAAAAACTGGATTTTCATCGATCAAATTTGCCAGTTCTTCTTTGGACTGGACAGCAAATAGTTTTTGATCGACTCTTTCAATCTCCAATTCAATGGATACGCCCGATATATCAGGGCCGGGCACACAATTTTTATTCTTAGTACAGGATATAAAAAATATTATACCCAAGGAGATATATAAGAGGTTTTTCCCTTCTGGTCTTTTCTTTTTCATCCGTTAATTCCCTTTATCTTATCTGCAATGATAAACTAACGAATAAATAATATTTATATTTAACCCCAAAAATGTAAACAATCTCTTATGAAGAAATACATCCTTGTCAGTATGTTTATGATGCTGTCAATCCATGCTTATGCGCAGATGAATATAGGTCTTTCCGTTCAACCCGGGATTCTCACCAACCGGGTGTCTTCAGATATTGATTCTTTGCGTATCGGCAATGATGGATCCAAAGCAAAATTATGGCTGGGAATTTTCTTTGATCTGGAACTCAGGAAGAATTATTATTTCACGATGGGGCTGAACTGGGCCCCCAAAAGAATTGGAATAATTACTGAAAGTAATTCCGAACAGAAGATCCTCAATGTAAAACTTCAATATCTCCAAATACCATTGTGGTTAAAACTTTACACGGATGAAATTGCGCTGGATAAGAAAATTTATTTCCAGTTAGGACCCACGCTGGAATTCAAACTCCAGCAATCACCGGATAATAATTTGGCTGATTTTTACATCGATAAAATTAAATTCTGGGATATAGGTTTACATTTTGAAGCCGGAATGGAATTCAGAATAGGTCAAAATACCCGAATATCAGGTGGATTAGTTTATTATCGCGGATTGGCAAATACCCTGAAGACTCATTCGGCCCTGCCTGGCAATATACGGGCCAAAATCGATTTTTACGCACTGAATCTAAGCATTAAATTTTAACCCAAAAATCCATAAATTCTTCCTGCTTGCTTTCCGGAAGGTAGATCTGACGGCCGTCCCGATATTGATCTGGAGATGAAGCACAATTTATTGGTAATCAGCAAGATAACGAATCGTTAAAAATTTAAGTATTATCTCTATAGCCTGAAAATGGGCTATGGAAATTGTGATTATCCCGATGAATCGGGACCATGATATATCTAATGGAGTATAAATGAGTTATATTCTGCATGATTTCCAGTCTTTTGATAATGCATGAATAATCGGGGTTAACCAGAAAAAGGGATTTTATGGGCATTATCCGGCCAGTTCCCTGTATCTGAAACAATCAATAATATGATCATTTACCAGTCCGGTGGCCTGCATGTGTGAATAAACTATGGTACTCCCGGTAAAGGTAAAACCTCTGGCTTTCAGATCTTTGCTCAACTGGTCCGAAATAGAAGTGCTTGCAGGTAACTGTCTCATTGTTTTCCAGGCATTGATGACGGGCTTTCCATCTACGAAACCCCAGATATATCGATCAAAACTTCCAAATTCATTCTGTATTTTAATAAACTTCCTGGCATTATTCACCGCTGAAAAAATTTTCTGACGATTTCTAATGATACCGGTATCGGTCAGCAGGGATGCAATTTTTTTTTCATCAAATCGGGCCACCTTCTCCGGATCAAAATTGGCAAAAGCCTTACGGTAACCCTCTCGGCGTTTCAGGATGGTACTCCAGCTGAGCCCTGCCTGGGCACCTTCAAGAATAAGAAACTCGAAATGCGTAGGATCGTCGTGAACGGGAACCCCCCATTCAAGGTCGTGGTAGAGAATATATTCGTCATAGCTGTTACTGCACCAGTCACATCGTGGGAGTGAATGATCAATGTACATAACTTGCTGCATTTATATCGAAAGTTCCCCCGGTGGCATGGTCGGCCATACCGCTTGCGAGAAATCCAATTAACGGAGCGATATCCTCGGGAGTAGTTAATTCATTCAAGGCAATATCATTAAGGGCATATTCTTTCCCGTATTCATCAAAAAATTTCTGTGCCATATCGGTCTTGACGAAACCAGGAGCTACGTTGAAGGCCACAATTCCTTTTTTACCGAATGCCCTGGCAATGGAACGGGTCAGAGCCACCATGCCTCCTTTGGAAGCAGCGTACGCCATGTATTCGGCCGTATCACCACGAAAGGCTGCCCTGGAAGATATATTGATAATTTTTCCTTTAACCTTATTTTCTATAAAATATTGTATCGTTTTTTTACAAAGGAGACCTACTGCATTCAAATTTACATCAATGGTTTTCATCCAGTCGTCAACCCACTGGATATCATTGTCTGCTATCCTGGAAGAGATCGCAATACCTGCATTATTTATCAGCACATCCAGTTTTTTCATTTTGATAATTACTTCCTGAAACAGGCTGCTTACTTCCAGGGCTTGTCCGAGATCGGCCTTAAAGATACTGACATTTTCGCCATATTCGTCTGCCAATTCTTCGGCCATTTTTCTGTTTTTATGATAATGGACCGCCACCCGCGCATCATTTTTCAGAAAATATTCAGATAAGGCCCGACCGATACCCCGGTTCCCTCCGGTGATCAAAATGGTTTTATTTTTCAGATAGTTTACCAAATCATTCAAAATACATTTCAAGTTAAACAGCAGTACGCAATATTAAAATTAATTTTATTCGATTTTTCTTTTCTATCGAATTCATAATTCATTATTATTGAACTTCACTTATTGGTTCCAGCTATGTTCAGTTTGTTTTCCATCTCCGGAGTACTCTTACTCTATTTCCATTCATTTTTCACAAACCCAGTTGTAGAGACCTCATTAACGCTTGCCGATTCGATATATCTTAAAAAAAGGATTGTATTTTACAATGTTGAAAATTTGTTCTATCCAGGGAATGATTCCCTGAAGCAGGATGATGATTTTACTCCATCAGGATCCTATCACTGGACTTTCCGAAGATATCTTGAAAAATTGAATAAGCTGGCACAGGTGATCATTTCGTTATCAGAGGCCGGAAAACCTGCCATGATAGGATTATGTGAAATAGAAAACAGGAGAACACTTGACGATCTGAATAAAAGAACTCTTTTGAAATACTTTGGTTATCGTATTATACACCAGGAATCTAATGATTCACGCGGGATCGATGTCGCCCTTCTTTACGATCCTGTAATCTTTGTGCCTGAAAGTTATTCTTCAATTGAGATATTCATGAAGGAGAAAGAGAAATTATTAACCCGGAGCATCCTGAAAGTGACCGGAATATTTTTTGGGAAGCACCGATGCCATATTTTTGTGAATCATTGGCCTTCCAGAAGAGGTGGCCAGAAAGCTTCCGAACCAAGGAGGATTCTGGTTGCCTCACATTTAAAACGGGAAGTTGATAGGATCTACGCTGAAGAAAGCATCCCCAACATTCTCATTATGGGAGATTTTAATGACGAACCTGTTGATAAATCTTTACAAAAAGTACTCCAGGCATACGAGTTTAAGGTTCGAACAAAAGATACCGGAAAATTGTTTAATGTAATGTTTGATCATTACAGGCGAGGCAATGGGTCTCATTTTCGTAAAAATAACTTTTACGAATCCAGTATGATCGACCAATTTATTGTTTCTGCTGCCATCATGAAGGGAAATAATGGAATGAAAATTGTTAATCATAAAACAGGAATCTATATCCGGGATTTTCTGATGGATGAAAAAAATGGAACGCCGTTACGATCTTATCAAGGATTGAAGTATCTTGGTGGCTTCAGTGATCATTTTCCTGTTTTTATTGAAATTAATTTCACCGATGTTGATGAATAGAAGAATTCTTTTGTCCTTTCTCTTCAGTTGCTGCCTGGCTTTTTGCTTCGTACAGAAAGTTAATTCCCAAAATAATTATACAAAGAACGATATTCCCGCAAGTCATTCAAATATCACGGCCGATCAGAACGGGAATCTGATATTGCAGGTTAATGGTGAACAATTCGCTATACCTGAAATTAAAGCCGACAGGACACTTGAAAAGCTTAAAGGAAACCCCCAGGCAACTTCAACAGGGATTTATTTTGAATTTGGAGAAGCGCTAAGTGCCGGGAACCTGTATTTTGGATTAATTAATTATGAGGATACCCAATATCCCCAACCGGTCTTTTTCAGAGCCCCTGCTAATATTCTCGATGGTAAATCCTTTGTAAACCTGATGCTGCTGAAAGGCCGTTATGATATGGTAGACTGGCAAAAAAGAGAAAAAGGGGTGATCGGATACCGTGTGGCCAATATAGAGGGAGAGTACCTGTATGAAGGAAAAATAGGATTCAGTGGTACGGGCCCTTTTGCGATAGATACCACCCTGATTGAAGGTCCATTCATTAACTTACTGCAACCTAATTCGGTCACTATTTCTTTTGATACCAATTTTCCGATCATTGGATTAATTGAAGTGAATAATAAAACCTATCAAAGTTCAGAATCCGGTACTCATCATGAAATTGAAATTACAGGTCTGAAACCTTCCACTTCCTATGAATATCGTTTGGTTTACGGAGGCAATGAAGAGAAGTATTCTTTCCGGACGGCACCTGTACCCGGATCACGCGAAGCTTTTACTTTTGCCTATGCCAGTGATTCCCGAACCGGTCCGGGAGGTGGGGAAAGGAGTTTTTTTGGCGCCAATGTATACATCATGAAAAAAATAATGGCCCTGGCAAAATACAAAGAATCCGCGTTTATACAATTTACGGGAGACCTGATCACGGGATATAAAAATGATCCGGACGAGATTCGCCTGGAATATGCCAATTGGAAAAGATCGGTGGAGCCCCATGCGCATTATATGCCGGTAATGACAACGATCGGGAATCATGAATCGGTTATGCACTACTGGGGACTGCCAACGGGAGATTTTTATGCAATCGATAAATTTCCTTATGATCAGTTTTCAGCCGAAAAACTCTTTGCCGAAAACTTTGTCATGCCCGTGGATGATCTGGATAGTGAGGAAGGATCCATTTATGATCCCAGTAAAAAAGATAACGACTTCCCTTCCTATAGAGAAAACGTCTACTCATATATCTACGATAATATTGCCATGGTGGTACTTAATTCAAATTACTGGTATTCTCCGAGCACATCCTTTGTCAATATAACCAGTGGCAACATACATGGCTATGTGATGGATAATCAAATGAATTGGCTTAAGAAAAAAATTGCGGAACTTGAAGAAAATCCGGATATAGATCATGTTTTTGTAACCATCCATACTCCCTTCTTTCCGAATGGCGGGCATGTTAATGACGACATGTGGTACGGGGGGAATAATGATAAGCGACCTTATGTAAAAGGGAAACCGGTTGAAAAAGGCATTATAGAAAGGAGGGATGAATTATTGAATATCCTAATCAACGAATCCACGAAAGTCGCCACCCTGTTAACCGGAGATGAACACAACTATTGTAAAACCCATATAACACCAGAAACCAATATCTATCCGGAAGGCTGGGATAAAGAGAAATTAGTAAGAAATAGATCCATTTACCAGGTAAATAACGGGGCAGCAGGGGCACCCTATTATGCTCAGGAAATTACTCCATGGACCCCTTATACCTCAAATTTCACGACTCAGAATGCGCTGGTATTTTTTCATGTTCACGGCAAAAAAATCAGGATGGAAGTGTTAAATCCGGATACATTGGACAAGGTTGATGAACTTGTGCTGAGATAAATGAAGATTAACCTCAATAAAATGCCGGTAAAAGAATTCATAACAGATATGAATTGTAGTTAATAGTATCCGGATAACCAGTTATCAGATCCGTAGTCGATGAATTAAAGAAAGTGATGAGGAAGCAGATCCATAAACCTGGATCTATTGCTGCAGCCTCCTTCCCTCTCCATCCACAATATTCTGGATCCCATTATGATTTTAACTAAAATATTCACCTACAATGTTAGATGTTAAAAACATGATAAAAATCATATTTTACCATGATGTTCATCAAAAAATATTTTATCTCACTGGGTTTACATTTGTGTAGTTGTTTGGTTTAGTGGTTTTAAGTTCACAGTCTTTTTAAAAGATTTTTTGCTGTGGATGATTGATAGATAGAAAAGGAGTGTAACTTCCTTTCTATCAACAGTTAAATTGAAAGCGTTTGAAAAAGGGTATTTGATTTTTTGTTTATTGTAAAAACAAGTTATCATTTTTTAATCTTTTACCTTGCCAGGTATCCCATTTTTCCATAGCGCTTTCAATTTTTTTTTGTATAATATCGGATCGTATATTTCCCCATCCCGGTGTAATCCTGTGTCGGGGAGGTGCCTCGCCGCTGAGTCTTTCGACGGCAATTTGCGGATTCAACCTTTCAAGGAAATTAATAATAAAGGTAATGTATTCGTTCAGTGAAAAAAGGTGAAAAAGACCGGGATCATTAAGATATAGATCGGCCAGCGGTGTATTTTTTATAATTTGTAGTTGATGGAATTTTAATGCAGATAGGGGGAGCCGGGATAATAATTCTGCCTGTATGAGCATTTTTTCCTTAGTTTCCCCCGGTAAACCGAAAATAATATGTCCGGTACAACTTAATCCTCTTTCCGCAGTTTTATAGATGGTCTGGACAGTTTCTTCGTAAGTATGTCCCCGATTTATCTTTACCAGAGTGGTATCATCGCATGATTCGATGCCATATTCAAGGAAAATCAGATGATCTTCGGCGAGGTTTTTCAGATAATCGAGGATCTTTTCGTCGACACAATCCGGCCGGGTGGATATCGCCAAACCGTCGATCCCTGGATGACCCAGGGCAATCTGATAATATTTTTCAAGAACATCCAGGCTTGCATAGGTGTTGCTGTAGGGTTGAAAATAAGCGACAAAATGACTGATTTTTTTATATCTTCTTTTTAAGAAGGTAATTCCCTGCTCAATCTGAGAAAAAATATCATGATCACCCACACAATAGGATGGGGTAAAACTTTCATTATTGCAATATATACATCCACCATAGCCTTTTGAACCATCCCGGTTGGGACAGGTAAATCCGGCATTTACGGATACTTTCTGAATACGGCCCCCATATTTTTCCCTGATTCGCCGGGAATAGGAATTATACCTCCGTTGATCTCCCCATGAATATGTTTTCTTTTGTCGGATCATATCATCCAGAATATTAACCGTGCCTTAATAAAACTTATTTTCAAAATATTTTACCGGTTCCTATTTACCAAACAGATCAGGAGGTTAAAAGTGCATCTTTTAGAATCTGAGCCGGATGCCATGCTTTTTCTCCGGTACCATCCAGTATCTGATGCATGCAACTCGTGCCGGCAGCCGCAATGATCGTTCCCTTGGACGCATTCCGGACCGCAGGGAATAATACAAGCTCACCGATCTGCATAGAGATGTCATAATGTTCCTTCTCAATACCAAATGAACCCGCCATGCCACAGCATCCCGATGGGATCACGCTTACCTTGTAATTTTGTGGAATCGATAATATTTGTTGTGTGTACGATTGATTGGAAAGTGCTTTCTGATAACAATGGCCATGAACCAGGATGGTTGCCTGATTATTTGTAAATTGTGCCTTTTTAATGTAGCCCCCCTCAAATTCTTCAGCAAGAAATTCTTCAAATGTATAGGCCATTTCGGAGGCGAGGCCGGCCTTTTCTTTTAAATCATCGGGCACGAGATCCGGATATTCATCCCTGAAGGTTAAAATGGCAGAAGGTTCCAGTCCAATCAGCGGAATATCCATTTCAATCCATCGGCCCAGCAGCTGTATGTTTGTTTCAGCCAGGTGTTTTGCCTTTTTCACCAGCCCTTTGGAAAGAAAAGTGCGGCCACTTTCCAACAATTCCGGCACGAGGATGTCGTAACCCAACGAGGTTAATAATTCAATTGCATCAATGCCAATTTGTGCGTCCTGGTAATTTATGAATTCATCCGCGTATAACAGTATCGGTTTATTTCTGCCTTTTATTTTTGATTTCAATTTTTCGGAATTGTTGACTGCCCATTGTTTCAGGGTTTTCTTTGACAGACCGGGTAACGACCTTTCCGGGGCGAATCCTATTAATTTATTGATGATGTTTTTTGAAATGCTGTTTTTTATGAGCCCGTTGTAAAAGCCTGGGAAGTAAGCGTTAATTTTATTGATCCTCGTGATATTCGCAACCAGGCGGGTGCGTAATGGGATCCGATTGGATTTATAGTAGTGTTGCAGGAATTCAGCCTTCAGCTTGGCAATGTCTACATTCGAAGGACATTCGGATTTACATCCTTTGCAGGAAAGGCAAAGATCCATTACCCCATATATTTCCTGGTGATCAAATGGATTCTTACGGGAAGAAGTGGTCAGCATTTCACGAAGAATATTGGCCCGGGCCCGGGTTGTATCTTGTTCATTTTGGGTGGCCATGTAACTGGGACACATCGTTCCTCCCGATAACGTTGACTTTCTGCAATCACCTGAACCGTTACACTGTTCAGCTGCCCGTAGGATCCCCCTGTTTTTAGAAAAGTCAAACCATGTGTTGAACTCAGGCGTAGGTTGATCCGGTTTATACCTTAAAAAAGTATTCATGGAAGGTGTTCTGACAATTTTTCCCGGATTGAAGATATTTTCAGGATCCCAGCTGTCCTTCACTTCTTCCAATAAAGCATAGTTCCTTTTTCCGATCATGAATGGGATGAATTCGCCGCGCAATCTCCCGTCGCCGTGTTCCCCACTCAGGGAACCCTTATATTTTTTCACGAGTTTGGCGACTTCCTGGAGGACTGTTTTAAACAATTGCTGGCCGTCAGAAGATTTCAGATTTATTATGGGGCGGAGATGTAGTTCTCCCGATCCTGCATGAGCATAGTGAACGCTATACAGGTTGTATTTTTCAAGTAATTCATTGAACTCCCTGATGTAGGCCGGGAGATCATTCACATCGACAGCTGTATCTTCAACTACAGGGACCGGTTTGGCATCTCCCGGCATATTCGACAAGAGTCCAAGTCCCGCTTTCCGAAGCGACCAGATCTTTTGCATATCTTCTCCGTACAAGACAGGATAATGATACCCAAAGGAATTTGATTTTAATTCGTCAATCAGTTGGGAAACCTGTCCATCTAGTTTTTTCTTATTGTTTCCGACTAATTCGACAATGAGGATGGCCTTTGGATCGCCTTTAATAAAAAAACGGTTTTTCCGTTGCATTATGTTTTCCCGGGTACAATCCAGGATATAATGATCAATCAGTTCACTGGCATGTGGTTTATATTTAAGGGCGATCAAATTAGCTTCAAGTGATTCATACAGCGATTCAAAGTGAATACATACCAATGCTTTTTCGTTGGGAGCCAACGGCTCCAGATTTAATTTGATCTCAGTAATAAATCCGAGTGTACCTTCCGAACCGGCGATCAAACGGCACAGATTAAAAGGCGGTCCTTCCTTAGTAAAAGGCCGGGATCGCAGCAGCAGATCAATGGCATAACCGGTATTTCTCCTGGGGATACCCGGTTTAGGGAATTCGTTGATAATTTCCTCCCGATTTGCCGGATCAGTAAGGATCCTGTCGATGGTTTTATAAATGTTATTTTCCAGAGGTGATACACAGGAAAGACCTGAAAGTTTTTTTTCATATTCCTGCATATCCATCGTGCCGAACTCAACTTCATTGCCATCGGCCAGGATCATTTTAACGGAGATCAGATGTTCACGGGTACTTCCGTAGATCAGCGAGTTGGATCCGCATGAATTATTCCCTACCATTCCACCGATCATGGCCCGGTTAGCCGTGGCAGTTTCAGGCCCGAAAAGCAATCCATATTTCTTTAAATGAAAATTCAGATCATCGCGGATGATCCCCGGTTCAACGCGTACCCATTTATCATCCTCATTAATTTCAAGGATCCGCGTCATATATTTCGATACATCCACCACGATCCCACTCCCTACTACCTGACCCGCAAGGGATGTGCCGGCAGTACGGGGGATTATCGAGGTCTTATTTTTTCTGGCGAAATCGATGACCTTTATAAGGTCTTCCCTTGTTTTAGGAATAGCTACTGCCAGGGGTAATTCCCGGTAGGCCGAAGCATCGGTTGCATACAAGAAACGGTGTGTGAGATCGAAATAAAATTCTCCTTCCAGTGAAGAAGTAAGTTCTTTAAATAGGCCTTCCTCCATCCAATATATTTAACTGAATCTAAGATTCAAATATACGATAATCGATTTTGGGGCATGGTGTCCTCAGGTGAAATATTTTTTCCACCAGGTTTGGAAGACAATTAATGCCCAGATGTGTGCATGTGAATCTCCCGGGTTAAAGGAAAATAATTTTTTTACCAGGCAAGTTACGGCTTCCGCATTGAAGATTCCCTGATCACGGACAAACGCCGGATCCAGCAGATCCTGTTGGATCGTAACTTTCAATTCCCTCCGGAACCAATTCAGTAGCGGTACCTCGAATCCATGTTTGGGTCTTTGTGCCAGTTTTCCCGGAATATAATCAGCAAGTATCTCTCTCAATACTATTTTCTGATGCTGCCGGCTGATCTTGAACGTTTCGGGTAAGGCCAGTGCTGTTTCAACCAGACGATGATCCAGAAACGGGACCCTGACCTCCAGTCCGTAGGCCATACTCATCAGATCTACCTTGTAAAGCATATCATTGGGGAGGACCAGCCGCATATCGGCATTCAGAATTTGATTTATTCGAAATCTATCAGATATCCCGGAAGTCATGTCCCGTTTGAAATGGTGCAGATCCTCGTCCTGAATCCGTTCGAAATTATCCCTTTGGATCCAATTTTTCGCCCCTTGAAAATCCATCAAAGATGCCCACAACCAGTACCGGTCGGGTCCTGTTTTTCTAAGTCCGCGGCCATACCTGTCAAGTTGCCGGAATGCATTGAAGAGTGGATTGTTCCGGGATTGAGGCAAAAGCTTTAAGAAAGGTGCGACATTCCGGATCACCTGGTTTTTAAATGATTTCCTGCGAGACCGGAGGAAAGCGAGGTGTTTATTATATCCTGAAAATATTTCATCCGCCCCATCGCCGGAAAGTGCCACGGTCACGTGTTTCCGGGTGTACTTGCTTAGGATATAAACCGGTATTGCCGAAGAATCCGCAAAAGGTTCATCAATATGCTCAAGAATTTCATTTACATGATCATACAGGTCATTTCTGGATAATCTGAACGCATGGTGATGTGTACCGAAATGTTGGGCTACCTTTTTTGCATATTTGGTCTCATCGAAATATGCCTCAGAGGAGTAACCGATCGAAAAGGTATTCAGGTCCGTTTTATAGCGGGAGGCGATGGCTGTGATCAGAGATGAATCGATCCCTCCGCTGAGAAATACTCCCAGCGGGACATCGGATATCAGTCGTTGCCGAACCGCATGTTCAAGTAAACGGGCAATCTCCTCTTTGGCGTCCGGTTTTGAAAATGGAATCCCAATCGCAGGATCGGGCAAAGGATAATAATTCTTAACCTCAAAATGACTGCCTTTTATCCGGATGCAATGACCCGGCATCAACTTATGCACTCCGTTCAGGATCGTATAGGGCGCCGGTATGTAATTCAATTGCAGGTAGAGAAGGAGGCTGTTGTAGTTGATCGATTTTTCGATACCGAATCCAATAATGGACCGCATTTCCGAGGCAAATAAAAATTTATCTTCATCCTGATAATAATACAAAGGTTTGATGCCAAAGCGGTCACGAGCCAGGAATAACTCCTGTTCAAATGTATCATATACCGCAAAAGCAAAAAAACCATTCAGTTTTTCAAGGCATTTCTCTTTCAGGTGCATATACAAATACAACAGGACTTCCGTATCCGAATGAGTTTTAAACCGGACATCATATTTATTTTCCAGCAGGGTTTTCAGTTCCTTGTAATTATAGATTTCCCCGTTATAGATGATGACATACCTCTTATACGCATCGAACATGGGTTGATTTGCTTTTTCGCTGATATCGATTACTGCCAGTCGTCGGTGACCAAGTCCTGCCCGGTCATCGAAAAAGGAACCCTGGGCATCCGGTCCGCGATGGGCAAGCTGATCAATCGTATGCTGTAGGTTGATCAGATTGAACCTTCCTACCTCATTGAATGCATATAATCCCGCTATTCCACACATTTTTTTTAAAAAAGTGGCAAAAAAGTGGCCAAATTATAGATAAATGTGAATTTTTACGCAAAGTAATCAGTATTTGTGATTTATGGGTGTCAGGTTCGTCTTTTTATTACTGATTGGATTTATTCTTTTAACCAGTTGTTCATCCGGCCGCGTTGCCAGAACAGCCCGGATTGAAACCGTTATTAATACGGCGAGGTCTTATACGGGAACTCCCTACAGGTATGGAGGTTTAAGCCGCTCTGGGATGGATTGTTCGGGATTACTGCACATCTCCTTTCAGGCTGCAGGTCTGCAAATCCCACGGACTTCCAGGGAGCAGTCGAAATTCGGGAAGAAAGTAGGTATTGATGAGCTCAGACCGGGTGATCTGGTTTTTTTTGCGGCCAAAAAATGGAAGCGGAAGGTGAGTCATGCGGGGTTGGTTACGGAAGTAAGGGGGAGCAGGTCGGTAAAATTCATTCATTCCTCCACTTCCCTGGGGGTGGTAGAATCGGATTTATCTACAGGCCATTACCGGTCGATATTTGTCAGGGCGAGGCGGCCAAAGTATTAGATTTTGCTTTATATTTGCAGACGTAATAAGTGATGATTGATTGAGTGATTGAGTGTCTCCCTTCATTAAAATTGCGGGAGATAAAAATAAGTGAATTTGGAATGAGTAATTTAAATCAATCATTCACTCATTCACCAAATCACTCATTCACCAAATCACTAAATGTATCTGGGGCATTAGCTCAGCTGGCTAGAGCGCTACGCTGGCAGCGTAGAGGTCATCGGTTCGACTCCGATATGCTCCACCTTCGCCCT
>Ga0209536_100006533_pt1 | contig 17795 bp, 13 predicted proteins | sample DeeMarSeWOR28_12_FD_187461 | JGI IMG/M metagenome (GOLD analysis project Ga0209536, IMG submission 187461) | Marine sediment microbial communities from White Oak River estuary, North Carolina - WOR-2-8_12 (SPAdes) (version 2) | ecosystem: Environmental > Aquatic > Marine > Intertidal zone >... | reverse complement strand
TTTTAGCCTTTTTTGCTAAATTTTCATATTCATCAAAAATCTTTTCGAACCTTAAGGAATTTTTTTCCTTTAATTGTCGAACATCAGCTACAACTTCGGTTGTTGATGCAGTAATTCTTGTATTTGCTATTACTAAATGCATCTTTTTTCGAGCTTGTAAAAGGTCCATTGTATTTTTTCCTCCAGTCAGGTTTTTTTTAAACCAAATTAATCCACCATAAGTAGAAGCTGTATTATCAATTCCAGAAGGTGTACCGTGATAAGATTTTTCACCTTCATAAGCTGCTTCATTAATTTTTTCATCATCTAAATATAGATTAAAAGTATCATTGAAGGCACGAGCTAAAGACGTACATTGAGCAGCAGAAGCCCCAACTCCACTTGCAGCAATTAAATCACCACTAAATGATATGTCTAATTTTTGATCTTTTGTATCAATTTTTAAGTAATCAATAATATTTTGTATAGATTGCATCGCTTGATCGTATTTTTGTTTTTTATAACCTGGAGTAGCTGGTCTTTGATCGTCTGCAACCCATCCATTTCCTTCTACAACTTTAACATCTGCTATTGTATAGGATCCTAATGCTGATGCAATTGCTGGAAGACCGTAAACAACAAAATGCTCCCCGAATAAAATTGTCTTTCCGTATCCCTTTCCTGTACCCATTTATTTTACCTCCACAGTCCCTTCTGAACCATTGACGAAAACAATTTGTCCTGAGTTTATTTTATCAATGTCAATTTTATCGACACATGGAATTTCACTAATTATACAACCTACTGCTATAATAGTATCAATTTGTTTATTAACGATTGCAGCTGGAGCTGTATTGTTTTTCTTCATTCGATACATTGTATATGATCCTACTGTTGATCCTTTACCAGTAGGAAAAACTAAAACCTTCCCTGTTATTATTTTTCCTTCAAGTTCATGACCAACTTCAACCACCTTCCCAGTATCGGGATCAACACCTCCATAAAAGGAAATTCCATCTTTTGTAACAATCGCTTCTGCTTCAGCAATACCCTTATAAATTTTTCTTCCCATTTGTTTCATTCTGTCGCCTCCTTAATACATTCTTCAATTGATCCTATTTTTACTTTAAACTGATTCTTTGCGCGCCCATAATAGCATGCTTTTGCTGAATCTACCATGATTCCTTTAAAGCGACCTTTGATAGGGGCTACCACACAGCAAGTATCCGCTGCAAATTTAGCCCCGGCTTTTTCTATTATTTTAGAATAACCTGCCTCATCAGAAATTCTTTTCGTTGGTCGAGCTGTCGTTATCCAAAATTCTTTCGTTACTTTCTTTCCTTTCAATAGATTAGCAATTCTTTCAATTTCATGAATAGAAGCATGAGGACAACCAATACTTACAAAATCTATTGCAAAGTCATCATCAATTAGCTCTTTCCGTGCTTGCTTTAGTAACTCGTCGTCAATATTAATAACCATATCACTTGGTTTGTGGTATGTATTATATTCTGGAGTAATTCCCTCCATATGAAACAATGCAGTTCCACCATAAGTAGCAACAGAAGCACAAAACGACTTGAGTTCCTCAACAGTTGCTCTCAAGATTCCTGTTATAAATGGTATTTTCTTTCCTAATTCCACCAATTTGTCGCCTATTATTTTACCTAGAACTCCGAATTCGTGTGTTCCTTTAATTTCGGTAGTGACTTCAAATAATACTTCTCCATGACGATTTTTGTTCAAATGATATCCATATTTGGGCGTTTTTCCTGTAATAGCTGACGCTAAAGCACTTGGACCCCCTTCACGATTAGTTTGGGCTCCAATAACTGAATTAGCATAACAAACAGCGCTACTTTCAGCCCAAGCAAGGTGTTGACCAAAATGCGGGGTATTCCCAATTAAATAAGGTGTACAAGAACAAGTTGTTATTATACCCATTTTAGCAAAAGCGTCTATAGCTCGATTCTGGTTTTTTACAAATTCTTTATCTATTCCCAGGGTCTTCCAATTTTCACGATCCATTCCTGCAGGATTTAATGTTGTTAATACTCTTACCTTGCCATCTTCTGCCATTTCACTTAAAAATTCTAATCCTGCTTCACCAAGATTATCATATGACACACCAGCTATCTGAACACCAACAACATCAACCATGCATTCCGCATCAAAAATTTCACCCAATGTGGTTAAGATTTCCATAGATTTTTTAGCAGCTTTTCCATACTTTCCATTAAGCATATCTAATTCTTCTGATGTTAATTCCATTTCAATCCGCTCCAATGTTAAAAGTATTTATTTATGTTTACTTTAGGAAATTCTGCTATTTCAAAACTCTTTCCTTTTGGAACCAGTGGTTTGGTTAAATCAAAGCCAATTTTCGTTGTCATTTTTGTTGTAGGTTCAGCACTTGGATCCAGACTACTTCCTGGTTCTTTATCTTTAATAATCATTCTAGTATCTCCCTGAAACCGGGTCGCCATTGCCCATTCTACAGATAGAGGATCATAAATATTGATGTCTTTATCGACAATAAACGCGTGTTTGCAGCTTGTATGCCCTGCAAAAGTCCCTTCTATCGCCTTTCTTCCATCTTCTTCTGATTGTTTATCAATTTGAACTATTGCATGTAACCAAGAAGACCCTCCCGGACTTATATTCACATCTAAACATTTAACTCCTGCTTCATTTACCTTATTAAAAATAGTAGGTTCCCTAGGCATCCCCATTAATATTTTATGTTCAAGTGCCCCTGGTAATAAGGCTTGCCAAATTGCATCTTTTCTATGAGTAATTCTTTTCACCTCAAAAATGGGTTCTTCCCGAATTACATCGTATGTTTCAGTTAAATCAACAAAAGGTCCTTCTACATGTCTTTCTTCAAAATAAACACGTCCCTCTAATATAAATTCTGCTTCTGCTGGTATTATCAGATCTACTGAGTTTGCTTTTACAACTTTAATTGGTTCTAATGCGTTCGCAATGGTTAATTCATCAACACCAATATCAACAGAGGTTGCTCCAGCAATTAGAATATTAGGAGTATTTCCTATACAAAACGCTACTTCCACTTCACCATTCTTTTCTAAAAACTTATAAAAATGACGACCTTTAACTATTCGAGTAGCAAATTTATCTTTAGAATATTGCATTGCTCGATGAAAATCTAAGTTTTGCCCATAATCAGGATCTCTTGTTACAACAACTGCAGAACTAATATAATTTCCGCCATCTTTTTCACAGTGAAATAGAATAGGTAATTTGTCTAAATCTATGCTCGATTCGATTATTTCTTGACAAGGAGCATTGGTCACTATTTCTGGTTCAGATCGTTCAGAAATTGCTTTTGAAAGCATTGGAATGATGTCTGCGGGAGTCACATCGAAATATGAAGCAATAACATTTTTAGTACAGAACATATTTCCAATCACACGATAATCTGATTCTTTCACATTGTTAAATATTATAGGAGTTGGTTCAATTTCCTTTAAAATTCCAGCAATTTCTAATTTTTTAGAAACTTCTACATCTACCCTCTGGAGTACTCCTTCCTTATCAATTTGGTTTATGTATTCTCTAAATCCCATAAAAATCATTTTTTATATTTATTTATCTTTAAAATATGAATAATAATAGTGGTTTTTCTTAGAGGAGTTACAGAACCACTTTTTATAAAACTAAAGGTTTTCACCATCATTTATTTTTTTTAAAATTTCTCTAGCATAATCAACTCTGATTTTTTTCTTTTCTACCATTTTTTTAGCAACTTTTTCTATTAATTCATCAGGTACACCTGCGATTTTAGCGATGTTACGAGAATGAAGAGCCATATGACCTTTTTGAATACCCTCTGAAGCTAACGCTCTCAGCGCTGCGACATTTTGAGCCAAACCGAGGGCAGCTCCAACCTGTGACAGTTCACTCGCACTCTTTACATTTAAAATCTTTAAAGCTAGTCTTGCCATAGGATGTATTTTAGTCATCCCTCCAATGATTCCCAGTGCAAGAGGAACTTCAATTTCTCCAACTAAATTTCCTTTTGAATCTAATTCGAATTTGGTTAATGGAGAATATTTCCCACTTAAAGAAGCAAATGCATGAGCACCTGATTCTATAGCTCGAGTATCATTTCCAGTTGCTAATGTTAAGGCAACAATACCATTCATAATTCCTTTATTATGGGTGGTTGCTCGATATGGATCAGCTAAAGCGAATTCATATGCATTTATTATTCCTTCAACTACATCCTCTCCCCCTAGTAGATCTTTATCAAACGTCGCTTTACTTCTAGCTATTCGATGAGTAGCTAGGTTCGATAATATCCTCAAATATATTTTCCCTTCAGTGATTTCTTCAATCAAAGGACTTACTGATTCTGCCATTGTGTTAACTATATTGGCGCCCATTGCATCCAAAACATTAACCAACAAATGTAGTATCAGCATCTTACCCTTTCTTGTATTTAATTCTCGAATTTCCAGATCAATTGCACCACCACCTAATTCATTTACCAACGGATCCTGTTCATTTGCGATTTTCAGAATTCGATCTTTATTGTCTAAAATTTTTTTTTTTGCATATTCAATATCTTGCAGTTGAGTTATCTGGATCTGTGAAATCATGACAGACTGGACATTTTCTGACATGAAACCTCCATGTTTTCTTGCAAATCTAGCAGCATTCGAAGCAGCTGCAACAACAGAAGGTTCTTCAATAACCATAGGTATTATATAATCTTTATTGTTAATTTTAAAGTTGAAAGCTAATCCAAATGGTAATTGAAAACTTCCAATGACATTCTCAATTAATGTATCAATTTGATTTGGCTTAAAATAACCTAACGTATTTAATATTTCAATTTCATCTTGAGTTAAATTAATGAGCTCAGATAACAATTTTTGACGCTCATCCATTGATAATTTGTAGAAACCAGATATGTCTGAACGAAATTCTTTCATTATCTTTTCACAATTTTATAAATTAATAAATTTTTCTAAATCAATTCAGATTTACTATATCCTTTAAGATTAAGTGTGCGTATGAGATTGAGAAAGATTTCAAAATATTCTATAATTAATACAATAGATCTGGAGTTCTTAAGAGTGTTATAAAATTGAAATTAATAAATATGGTGTTCAGGAATTGGTATATATATAGGAGCCCAATTAAGTAATCCTTTAGCGTTAAAATTTGGCTCATTCTCTGTTTCTACTCTCCTTATCTCATATTCTAGAGAATTACCTCTACCTACATTTCCTGCTATTCTTACAAAGCCTTTCTTCAGATACTTTAGACCACCAAATTCGTTTTGAGCAAAGGGTTCAGATGTTAATTTTGCAAATAGAGGAAAGAACCGTTTATAGAATCCAGAATGCCCCTTAGGACAGTGGTTTAAACCGCTTATATTTGGAATTATACACCCTTCATCACAGAAATGAAGTGTAAAACCCCTTTTATTATTTAATTTATGCTCAGCTATTTTTCCCACTAAAATTATCGGCTTCACATCGCCATTTTTGATTAGCTCATATTCTAAAACACTCTTCTTTTTCTTAAAATGAATGAAATCATTAATGTTAGGTCCATGCTTAACTACTTCTTTGAACCCTTCTTGGATTTTAAGTAATCCTGAAATACAGGTAGCTCCTGAACCATAGGACCCAAAATAAATTGTATCATTAACATGAGCATGATTTTCAATCAAGTATATAATTTGTGCCCACACTGCAGCATTGTACATATTTCCAAAGTGCATTGGTACTCGTAATTGAGGAAACACTCTCGCTTTTATATTAGTGTTCACCCATTTTGATAGTCTTTCTAAGGTTGATGATGAAAAACCTCTCTCATTAAGTTTTAAATAGAGATATTCTGGTAAAACTGTAACATCATGTAAGAAAGCATCAATTTTTTTTAGGATTGATGATCTAAAATGATTGCGTTCAAATTTGGGCAAATCACTAATATGTTTGATCCAACGTTTTAATATGATTTGTTGCATAATTTTTAAAGGTAATTTAGAGAATGGAGCATGAAAAGTATAAAAATCTGCATGAAAATCTCCAATATTGTTAATTAGATCATCGTAAGCTTTCATTTGAAAATCTATATAAGCGTTTTGAGAATATTCCCCAAATGCTTTTGCATTTATTTCATTCGCAGGTCTAAAGAAGTCATTTACATTCCCGGATATTTTTCCGAATTTCTGACTAAAGGCTGTAACTCGAGGATTTCTTGAGATGACGAGACCAATCGCACCTGAGCCTTGGGTTGGCTCCCCAGGGGATCCTAAATGATATCGAGATATGTCACTACTAATTATAAGAGCTTTATTCACCATTTTTTTTTCAATCATTGCAATTGCATTAAGAATTGCTAGCGTGCCGCCAGCGCAGGCGTTATATGTGTCCATTGTCAAACTATTGGGCGATATCTCTAACATTTCAGCAAAAATGTTGGAAATACTCTTAGCTGCATATACTTCAGTCTCAGTACCAACGAATAATCCATCGATGCTCTTAGGAGAGATGTTTCCTCTTTGCAAGGCATTATATCCTGCCTTGAGCCCCAAGGAAATTATATCTTCATCCACATCAACAACACGCATTTCTTTAGACAATAGACCTTTAGAGTATTTAGCAGGGTCTACTCCCCTTTGCAATGCAAGTTCTTCTAATTTAACGAAGTGTATTGGGGCATAGAATCCAAAACTGTCAATGCCTATATTTGTAAATAGATGGTCGTCAGAAAGCATAGTTAATATCTCGCATAATAATTGACTGAAAAATAAAAATAAAAGTTACTATTCTATTTTTTAATTTTTGATCAGTTAAATCTTTTTTTATTTGTTTAATTATATGTTTTAGTTAAATTCTCTATTTAAACGTTAACCACATAAACATATTTTCAACAATTCAAATTCTTATTAGTGTGAAAGGAGTAATTTTTAATATATAATTCACAAATCATGATCAATTTTTATTGAATCAGAATCGGATTCATTATCAAAAATTCGTCTCGTAATAAAGCTCTATAGTGATAAATCTTTACTTAAATTTAATGATTAGCTAATTTTGTAGCTTTTATAGGTTCGACAGCCACTTTTAGTGCTATTTTTAATAATAAAAAATAATATGAAAGATTGAATTAAATCTTAATCTACACTTTTTGTCTCAGATATATTGCCTGTAGTCTAAAGGCTTGATATATATGACCAATAGTGTGATGTATATTGAATCCAAACCAATCTTCATAAGTCATTTCTCTCCCGAAAGGTGACATAAATTTATTTTGAAGATCTTCTTCCTTAAATTTAGTTCTTGCCTCTATATAGGCATCTATTGCGATATTAAATAAATTTAATAATTGTTCGTGCAAAGGTTCAGTAGATTCTGGGTCTAATTTTATCGCAATATCTTTATTATCTGCATCAGGATTAAGCATTTTCTTCATTGCCCAATTTAACAAGGTGATAGCATGTATAAATACATTGAGAGCCGTTTCCTCCCCTTCAAATAAGGGATTTTTCATAGATTCTTCAAAATGATTATCCTTTCGCTTTTCAAACAAGCTTTTAGCATAATCATATACAAATTTCAAAGATTTGATACTTTCTGTCATAATTTTTATTATAGGATGCTAAGTTTAAAAATTTTTAGCATCTTGAATTATATTTACTCAGGATTAGAAATATCTTTAAGAAATAGATCATGAATAGGAAAAAAGAAATTTTAACAATTTAGATAAATTTAATATTTTTGATATTCATATTAATATTGAAATTATTACTAATGGTTACTTTTTTTCAAATGGTATCTACTCTCGAAGAATTGAAGGAAGAAGCTAAAAATAAGCTACCAAAACATGTTGGTTTAATAATCGATGGAAATCGTCGATGGGCAAAAAAAAGAAATCTTGATATAAATTTTGGCCATTTGGTTGGATACGAAAATCTAAAAAAAAGATTATTTGATTTTTTTGAAGCAGGGATTCATTACCTAAGTTTATATGCCTTATCTCTTGAAAATGTACGAAAGAGAAACACTGAGGAGCTTGAATACATATACAAAATAATGATAAAAGCAGTCGATACTGTAGTAAATGAGTCAATCGTCAAAGATGAAAAAGTGAAATTTAATGTTATAGGTAGGTTATCCTTGCTCCCCCCCAAAGCCAGAGAAAAAATCTTGCAATTAATAGATTTTACAAAGGATCATGATCAAAATTTTATTAATCTCTGTATAATGTATGATGGTCATGAAGAAATTGTAGATGCTGTGAAAAGTATTATCAATGATGGAGTAAAACCGGAGAAAGTCGACGCTAAGTTGATAAAAAGTTATTTATATACTAAAAATTTTCCTAATTTAGATTATATTATAAGAACAGGGATGGATGATGGCGCCAGAATTTCTGGATTTTTACTTTGGGATTCTTCCTATGCCGAATTCAAATTCAGAAAGGAATTATGGCCTGATTATAATAAAGATATGATAATTCAAGACTTACTTGATTATTCAAAAAGAAGTAGACGTATGGGAAAATAAATTTATAATTGCTCATTTTACGCTCATTCCTTTTTATTTTGAGATTAAACCTAAAAATAAATATCCGAAAGATCATTCATTAATAAAAGAGATTTTTTTATTTTTATTTGTAAAATGTCAAATTTATCTAATATCATCTCATTAAACATCATAAAATTTCCACAGAATATTTTAATCCCTGATGTTGATAATGATGTTTCAATTCAAGTAGTCAATAATTCAGAGAAGAATGAAAATTTTAAATTTGTATTTGAGGGGGAAAATCTAGATATTATCCTAAAATCAGCAGAGTTAACAGATCAAATTGAATTCACCTCAAAAGAAACCAAAAATATTGATATAGGATTAAATCCAACTGCCAATGGCTTCGGAAAATTAACTATAAATGCATATTTGTTAAAATTTTTAGAATATACAGTTAAAGTCCAGAAAGTTAGAGAAATAGTGCCAAAAACTAAAATCCATAAAATTTTCGAAAATTATAACTTAAAAGGCGCAGAAAAAGTTGATATGATAAACCCAAATGAATTTATCATAGAAAAAAAATTAAAGGAGCTAGAGAAAATCGAAGGTCAATTAGAGAAAATGAGAAATGATTATGAATTAGCTGGTTCCTTAGAATCAAATAATACAGAAGCCTTTTCAAAAGTAACGATTGAAATTATTGACAAAACGATAAAAGAATTAGCTAAAGGACATCTATATAATAATAATTTATCGATTTCTTTAGGATTAGCTTTAGAATTATCAAATCCAAATGAAAAACTCAATTTCTATGCTAACTTGATTAGAGCTTATGCAATCGAGCATCTAAACGAAGTAACTGAGATAGTTAAAGGTTTAGATGATTTAGATCTACAACAAAAGCTCTTTAAATCATTAGTTTTTGACCAAATATCACATAATCCAATACAAGCCTCTAATTTGGCTGAAAACATTACTGATTTATCTATAAAAATAAAATTACTATTTAACATTGCAAAAGAACTAATGGATAGCAATAAATCGTCTGAATTAGTTACTGTTCTTAAGAAGATTATTGAAATCATTTCTAAATCGGAATTTGATGGTATAGACAGCAAAAATCAAAAATTCATTTATAAGTCTCTCAAGGATGCCATACATGGAATAGCTGAAATTGAAAATCCGATTGCTGCCAATTCTATTATTGAAGGTTTGAGTAAACAAGAATTAAAGGAAGCAATAATAAAAGATTTATTTGATATTATTTATAAACTCGTTGATGAGATAAAGACAAAAATAGAATCTGAATTAGTATTTTCTCAATACTTTTTACTTAATACTTATACTTCAAATATTACTAATGAAGTTAAAAGCTTTAGCAGTATTGGTGGAAATGTTAGTAACAATATTCTTTCAGGAGATTTTAATTTTCAAATGGTCTTTCTATCTCTATTTAGTTTTAATTTTAGTATTTTTCCCTTCATTGATCGTATATATAATGACTTAAGATTTAATCTAAAAAAATCAATAGCATATTACATATTCCCTTCTGTTAATAATTATCAAGACAATGAATTAGCAATTCTTCAGAAGACAACAAGTCAATTTTTTAATAATTTTGCAAATGTACCAAGTCGGGTGCTTATTTTTAATCTGGATTTTATCCCCTACTTAGGAAAACCTACTGTCATTCTGTCGTCTGAATCCCAATTATATACTAATTTAAAATCCAAAATAGAAAAACTTGGAGAATCCGTTAATCTTATCATTGATGATTCAATGTTTAAGGGTGGCAAGATTTATGAAAATCTAAAGAATATCCTTCCACCAAGTAAATGTGAGATAATTAATTTAATTTTGTCATACGAATTTATAAACGATTATAATACGTTTTTAACATTTATCCAATCATTATTTTAACAAAAAAGTAATTTACCAAAATTATATAATAGCATTTTTTTATTAAGATATTATTAAACTGGAAAAACAGGGGTAAAGCCTTAATGGCGAAAGATAAGAAAAAGAAAGAAAAAAAAAAGAAGCAATCACGAGAAGAAAATAGCACTTTTTCTCAATTAATAACTCAAAAAGGAAAAGGAAAATCAAAAGCAGCTGCTCTTATAGGTGTGCCATTAGGACAATCTATTGATAGGAGCAGTGACAAACTGTTTTTGGGAACAGATTATAAAGAGGTACTTATACCTGAAAGACCATGGGCTGAAATGCTAGCTGACACCGAGCATTGGACACCACTACCTTACACTCATGGTATAGAAATGGAATTGATCATAGCAGATGATAATGGTGACTATCCACCAGGAGATGAAATGGTTTTTCGGATGAAGGAAATTGTGAAAGATGCTATTAAAATTATGGATGAAATTCTATATGAAGGTAGAAGCGACTTTCTCCCTGTCCCAGATTATATTAGGCAAAAAGTCTTGGCTAGGCCTTGGGGAGTTGATGACCTTGAAAAGGGTTATGCTATGGATATCCGCTATGCTTTAGGAGATACTTCTGTTGATATTGATACGTTTGCAAGAGATGGAAATGTAACGGCGATTACCTATATATTAGAGCTTGTAACTCCACCGTGTGTTTATGTTGAAGAGTTAGCATACTGGGCGAGCACTTTATTTTTATTAGCAAAAACAACCTTACCTAAAGATTTACATATAATCGCTTCCGCCATAAATCCAGCATCTAAAGAGTATATGCGGGGTGTATCTCAGGCTGATCATTCTCATATAGGCACTTTCGAATCAGATTTAGAAAAAGTTCAAGCTTACTGCATGATTCGTAATTTTATTCCACATCTTATTGCTCTCACTTGCAATTCACCAATTTTAAACAATAAACCGACTGATGTGGTAAAGGTAATTAATGGACGGATTACTTCTCCTAACTGCACTCGTTCTCTCCGGCTTAAAAGCAATACAACCATGCTGAGTAATAACGATCCTAACCATTTTATTCCATACCTGACTAATACAGACCTAAACTCGCAGAACTATTTTCTTCAGGTCGTTCAAAAGGCAAGTTTAGAGGATGGACGTTTTCAGGATGTATTTCCTTTCACTGATTGGGGGACAATTGAAGTTAGGATAAGTGACGCTCAAATTTCCATTTGTCGTCGAATTGGTATAGCCTTATTAATTCAAACTCTTTGTTATAAAGCAAAAAAATTACTTCGAAAAGGTAAATGGGTTCCAGATGCAGGAAGTGTAACAATTGCTCAAAATCGTGAAGCTGCAATAGAACGTGGATTGATTTCTTTATTCCGTCCTGCGGAAGATCTTACCCGTGATAAACTTTCTCAATATGATTCAGAATTTGCTGAGCAATACTTGGGTCCAAAGGGTCAACCTGTGCGTTATATGACACAAGCAGTACAGCGAATGTTCTTTTATCTAAAAAATGAGTTGAAGGAATTAGGCTTCCTCTACAGTCCCTTTCTAAAGCCTATACTCCAATCCGTATTCGGAAGTGTGAGTTACGCAGAACCCCCAATAACAGAGGCAGAATACCAGTTGAGTTTATATCAATACAAATTAGAAAATGGGGAAAACCCAAGCATATTATATGACTTGATATATTTTACAATCCAATATTGCCAAGATCCACTAAATAATCCTCTAACGGGAGTTTTAACACTTCCTAAAGAGATGAGATAGAAAAGAGAACAAGATAAAATTATGGGTATTATTCATGCTAACTGCAACTATAGAACAAAACGGAAAAAAATGGGATGAGCACATATTTATTATTGATGCACATTCACATCTAGGGCAAGATGTAGATGGGGCAACAATGATGAACCCCTTAGCTCCAGGAGTAGGCACGTTTGACTTTTGGGGTAATGTTCAAGGGCGCATTAAAGCAGATTGGGAGAAAACTGGGGAGCAATCATTCAATACTTTTATGGATGGAAAAAGCACTAAAATTACTTGGTCTTTTACTCCTTACCCCTTTACGGATAGATTATATACTGCCCTGGAAAAACTTGGAAAAAAGCACTCTGATTTAAAGGAGAAATCAAAATTTTATTCTATGATAGATCAGGGAGTCTGTTTTCCCTTTCAAGACGTATTTCGTGATAAACACCCAGAAGCGTTATATCGAGCAAGTAATATCAATATATCGCGGTTTACAACCAGATTCCCATTTTCTATGAAGTTAATCGGATATGCCCGTTGTGACCCAATGGAAGGAGAGAAGGCTGTAAATGAAGTGAGATATGCAAGAGAAGAATTAGGACTTCGAGGATTAAAGCTGCACCCCCGATCAGAAGGTTGGATTGATAATATTAGTTCACAAAAAGCAATTGAAGTTTTAATAGAGGCTGCTTCATTTTCTATGCCTGTAATATTTGATACACGAGGTAGAGGTTCAATATTACAAATTGCACAATTGATTGAACAAACTAGAAATGTATTAAAAACACAATATCCTGATTTATTACCTCACCTTAAAATAATTATTGCTCATTTTGCTCAAGGAAATATAGATGATTACGAGGTTTATAATGCAATAGTTCAACCAAATACGTATGGAGATCTCTCAATGTTGCATGGTGCTGGAGCCGGTAATTTTTTCGAAAGTTTCCGAAGATGGTTCAAAAATAATAATAAGGAAAGAGTAGATAACCGAATATGGTCAGAATATCTTTTGTATGCTAGTGATTATCCCTATTTTGGAGACGTGCATTCTCAAAAATTGATAAAATATATTATTAACAAACAGTTTTTTGACACTGGTGGAACTATACAAGATGTACAAAATATTCTTGGATTAAATCAATTAAAAGTTTTACCAGAATATAGTATTCCTCAAAATCAGAATGAATTAAAGAGTCCCCCGAGTATTACTATTTCAAATCCTAATTATAAACATAATAATCAAAGTACTTTTCAAATAATATTAGACGCTTTAGCTAAGTTAATCATTGATAATCATATTGATGTTAAAAAAATCTGTTTGCAATTTAAAGATACATGGACAGTGTTTAACGAAGACGTCCTGTTAACAATTGTATCAAATAAAAATAAACAAGAAAGGAAGATATTATTAATGGATTTAATAAAAGATCAAATTTCAATTTTTGCCCCTTTACAATCAAACATAGAATGGAAAAAATTTGGGTATAAATATTTTGATCCTGTAGATAGAGCTTTTTTCGGTACACTGTTTAAGCAGAACTATTTAGCTATGGATGTTAATAAAACGGTAGAAACCTTTACACATATCTATACGTAAACTCTGTGAGTGTTCAACAGAACTATTAAATTAGTGAAAATATAATTTATATATAAGACACTATAAAAAGATTTTATTTTATCAATTCACTTTTTGATGGGATAGATTTTGAGAGGAATAGTGATTCTCAAATTAAGTGAAGGTTCTGAACCAACAGTTGATATTCAATATCCTGAAAATATATGTGATGAACTGCAAATATCCACATCAGGTTTGTTGAGTTTATTTGAACAACATAAAAATGTAAAAACTGGTCCGAATTATCTTGAAATGCAAATCAAGAGAAATGTTAGTGTGGCAAGCTTTTTTACAGGTCATAGCAATAGAAGCTTTCTCGGGAAACCCGAACATTCAATAACAATTTTCCTCTCTGATGATGATACTCTCCCTAATACTTTTGAGGGTCAAGTGAGACGTATAGCTTTCGAATTATTACCCAAACGACAGGACCCAGATTTTTACGAATATTTTGTACAATATTTTGAATTGTTAAAAAGAGGAGAACTGGATCCATATTATCAACAAATTCTAGAGTTAACACAAGATTTAAGTTCTAAAAAAGGGAGAATAGATGATCTTGCCCAGAAAGTTTCTTTGCTAGTATCCGATAGATCTGATCATTTAAGAAATGTTGAAGCCCTAAAAGATGAAATAAATGGCCTTTATACGAAAATGGATAACTGGTCTGCCCAAATGGCTGAACTTAACGAATATAATGCAAGTTTAACTATGAAAATTAAGGAATTGAATAAAATAACAACTGAACAGAAGAATCAATTAATACAAAAAGATTCTCAAATTGCTAATTTAAACTCTATCTTAAAAGATAAGAGTGAAATTGAAGAGGGAGCAGAAAAGTTACTTGAACAAATTAAAATTATTAAATCTGAAGATCAGAATTTAAGTCAACAAATCTCAAATTTAAATGAGACTAACAAAAAATTAAAATTTCAAGTATTAAAAGCAAATCGGGAAAATGAGGCTCATTTAGAAACAATAACTAATCTAAGATCAGAGATAAGTGACCTTAAACAGCAGATTTCTTATGAAGATATAGAAATAGGCGAAGAAGAGGATGATATCCTAGAAATGAAAAAGGAGTTAAAAGTACTCAGGAGAGAAAGGGACCATTATAAAGAGATTGTTAAAAAGAATAAACTTCTTTAATTTCATTCAATGATCCAATCTAAATTCTTATTTTTAAGACATTTGTCAAAAGATAATTTTTTGTAAGAACAAGAAGTTTTTTTTTTATTTTTTTATCTATTTCGTGATAATTCTAGAGCTGATATAAAAAGTTTAAATACCGGTATGGGATATTGAATTACATACTCTACTTAAAAAAGGGTTGAACAAATTTGTATAAGAAAAATAGAAAACTAACTACTTTTTTAGCAATATTTTTAGCGTTTTCTCTCATGGCATTTGCTATAGGGGTTAATATCCGTACTAATGATTATAATACTACATCATTGAAAGCTTCTACTGTATATCCTTATACCTTAATTGATGATACTGTACCGGCGAACAATTGGGAGGCCAAAAAACTCGCGGGTATTTGTACTGGTTCAGGTACTTCTGGAAATCCATATATAATTAGAGATGATATCTTCGAATATGGATCTATTGGACCTGGTCATTGTTTAGTAATCCAAAATTCAAGAAAACATTTCAGACTAATAAATTGTACATTCCGAGACGCTGATATGAGTTCTTTTGGATTATATTTAAACAATGTTACTAATGGATTAATTGATGATTGTATTGCTAGTAATAATCTATGGAGCGGTGATACAGGAATTTACATGAATGAAGTGAATAATACCGAAATTAGAGACAGCCAAATTGTTAGCAATACTTGGGATGGCATCTACATGTATGATTCTCATTATAATACCATTACCGGTAATAATATTTCTACAAATCAAAACCATGGGATATATCTTGACGAGAGTACTCATAACACTATTTCCAATAACATTTTAATTAATAATACTGGATTGGGGATTTTAGCAGTTATAAATAGTAATGATAATACATTTTCAGGTAATACTTTTACAGGGAATCAAATGGGATTATATATTGATACCTGTAGGGACAATATAATTTCAAATAATGATGCTATCGATAATGTTGCCTTTGGTTTTTATTTGGAAGATGCGGATGAGAGCGATGTCATTTCAAATACTGCTAACGACCATGGTTCCATGGGAATTATATTATCATCAGGGAGTGATAATAATACTATTTCAAAGAATACTGCAAATAATAATGTTGTTTTTGGAATTTTTGATAGCGCAGGTGTCAATAATGAATATAGTCAAAATATAATGAATCATAACGAACAATTTGGTTTGATCTTATCCGGGACATTAGAATCAGTAGTTCATGATAATACTGCATTTAATAATACTATGTATGGATTTTTTATTACTGGTGGGATTAATATAACATGTACTGATAACTTAATTTATGAAAATAAGGAATTTGGATTATTTTTATCAGGAGTTCAGACTTCAACTATGGAAGATAACAATGTCCATCATAATGGATGGTATGGCATATACTCTTCTGGAGGTCAATCCAACATTATAAAATCTAACCTTGCTCAACATAATAACTGGAGTGGAATATGTGTTGAGGGGAGTGATGAGAACACAATATCGGATAATACTGCTAGTGACAATATTGAACATGGAATATATTTGGATTCTGGTCAATATAATGTCATAAAATCTAACATTGCTAAATATAATAACTGGAGTGGAATATGTGTGGATGGCAGCGACGTAAATTTGATAACAGATAATACTGCGAGTCACAATACCGAACATGGAATTTTCTTAGATACTAGTTTTGTAAATACTATAACTAGTAATACGGCTAATGATAATGGTATGAATGGCATTTATCTACTCGATAGTGATGTTAATAGTATTATTTCCAACACTGCAAATAACAATATAAATGGGACATTTCTAGAAACTAGTGACATGAACATAGTTGCGAATAATATATTCCTTGGTAATATTAACTGCTATAATGAAACGGGAAGTAACGACAACATATTTGAAAACAACGTTTGCACAGGAGGGGGAGGGGGTTCATCAATAGATTTTAGTACCATCTTGCTTATCATTTCTATCATAGAAGGAGTAGCTCTCGCTGCAATTATCGGTATCTATTTCATTAGAAAACGAAAATCCTAATTAAACCTTCTTTTTTTTATTTATTTTTCTCTTAATTTAAATTAAGGGGAAGTTTGGTATAAATTAATAGGTAGGACTTTAATGAAATAGATAAAAAAAGATTTATCTTAATCAGGTGTAAGTTGATCAAGGTCCGATAAATCTAAACCGCTATCCATAACTTCTGGAGCTTCTGCTAAGAATTCATCTAAAATATCTTTTAATTCATCTCCCGATCTTTTTAGAATAAGTCGAATTAGACCAATATTAATGTCAGGATCTGAGATTAACGTGAGGACTCCTTTAGGACCGCATGATGAGGCGAAGATCTTACCCCCACTAAATTCTGAAGTTACTATTTCAAGATTACCAAGTTCAAGGTTCTTTCCTTGCTCTTCGCTTGCACAAAACACGGCACTCGCGATAGCGCCAATCCCATCAACGTCAGCAGGGAAATAGGAAAACTTCGAAACACTTGCAATAGTTAATCCGGTCCTATCAACCAGGATTACCTTTTTAATACCACTTTCACTTTTTATTATCTTACTTAGAATATTATCGAAGCTTTTGGTGTCAATACTGATTGCAATACACCTTTTTAATTAATTTTAGTAATTTGATATTTAATATAATAATATATTCTTCAATCTTTAAAACTATTATAATCATTTGAATTTATAAAATTATCTTTTTAAAATCTTTCTTAGGAATTGTAGGAAAAATAGTTTTTAAGGATAAATCTTTAAAATTTGCATACAAAATTCTTAACAATTTTTATGGTAAAAATTTGATGCGGGATGATATAGAAAAGAGATTACATCGGGTAATGATAAAAATACCCCAACAAGGTTATAAGTGT
>Ga0209536_100006532_pt1 | contig 17796 bp, 16 predicted proteins | sample DeeMarSeWOR28_12_FD_187461 | JGI IMG/M metagenome (GOLD analysis project Ga0209536, IMG submission 187461) | Marine sediment microbial communities from White Oak River estuary, North Carolina - WOR-2-8_12 (SPAdes) (version 2) | ecosystem: Environmental > Aquatic > Marine > Intertidal zone >... | reverse complement strand
AGAGCAATCAAGAAGAATCCGCCAGGTCACATTATCCATGGGCATGTCCATGACTCAATTAGTAACGATGTGAAGATAGGGTCCACAATCATTAGGAACGTAGCCCTACCTGCAACCAGTTTGATCACAGAGTTGAATCTTTGGGTTTAGAAAATATCTTGAAGGATTGATTCAGGATTATTACCAAATTACCATCGATTCTTCAAACAACTTTCTCAAATCATCAGCATTAGCTGGTCGAGGAGAGAGTTTGGTCACTCGATGTTGAGGTAAAGTACCCTGAACCAGATCTTCAACATCGCTTTTATCAAATCCAACAGCAGTAAGACCATTGGGTATTCCAGTGGCTTTCATTAACTCAATTATTCTTTCTGCAAGAATATCACCGGCATCTTTCGGGTCTGCTGCAGATGTGTCTCCACCCATCAATTCGGCTGCATAAAGATGTAATTCAGGATTAATCTTTGAAGTAAAACGGAAAACAGCGGGAGAAACGAGAACGACACTCATTCCGTGGGGTATTATTGGGTGTTCCGATTTAATTCCTTCAGGAACATATTCTTTGACCATTCCAGATACAGGGTACGACATTCCATGAGCTAGATGTACGCCAGCATTTCCAAATCCAATACCTGCATACGTTGCCGCTAGAATCATATTTGATCTAGCCTCATCATCATCAGAGTTTTGAACTACACGAAGGATGTTTTTCGAAACCATCTCTGTTGCTTTTGAAGCCCATAGGTGACTGATTGGATTAGCACCTTGATAGGCTGGTCTTAAATCAAGCCTTTCTGGAGCTGGGCGAGTATTATAGGGAATTGCTGTTATCGATTCCAATGCATGACAAAGAACGTCAAATCCACAAAACGCAGCGGCAATCTTTGGTACTGTCCTAGTGTTATTTGGGTCTATAATTCCCATATCTGGCCGCAATACTCGATGAGCAATTCCTGTTTTTGCATGCATTTTCTTAAAATCAAAAATAGCTACTCCTGTTGTTTCACTTCCTGTCCCTGCTGTTGTTGGAATAGCTATCATAGGTTTTAATGGTCCAGGAACGGGAATTCCTTTACCAATTGGTCGATTAACATAATCCAAAAAAGCTGCTGGATGAGTAGAATATAGATTTGCTACTTTGGCGGTATCCATACTCGATCCGCCACCAACTCCAAGAACTCCATCAAAGTTTCCTTTTGCTGCGAATTTAATTGCCTCTTTTAAGGACTCATCAGTAGGTTCAATCCGAACTTTATCAAATAGAACTGCCTCTAGACCCTCGTTTCTCAAAGATTCAAGGGAAATTTGTACTGGTTCACTTTCAGCGATGTTTGGGTCTGTAACTACCAATACTCGGCTTGCGCCAAGTTTTTTCATATCATAGCCCACTTCTTTGGTAGCACCGGGACCATATTTTATACTGGAACTGTCTATCGTAAAGGCTGTTTCAAAAGTCAAATGTTTTCCACCTTTCATTGGTTACTCTTCTTGACAATTAAATCAATCCTACTCAATTTTAGTGCTACTATAAAATTTCTCAGTTATAACAAACTCTTGGGTACAGAAAATACCGAGTCTCTTCTTCACTTTCAGTATAGATCGTGGCTAAACCAGAAACAAGATAGAGATGAGAGCCATGACCATAAGGGACCTGACTTTACCTGCAGTTGGTTCTATCACAGAACTGAAACCATGAGGCTACTCATCATGCCCTGTGACTTTCATTGTGGGTTCGAACTTGTAACCGTAAACAATGACGCCACTACTCCCAAATGCTTTGATTTTTCTGAAACACGCACGAACTCTCATGCCGATGTTGACATCTTCAGGATTTACATTCACAATCTGGGCTGTCAGTCTTGTACCCTCATCAAGTTCAACTTGAGCTATGATATATGGTATCTGTCGCTGGAAGTCTTCAGGCGCTTGCCGTACAATTGCGAAAGAATAGATCTTTCCAAGTCCCTTGAACTGATAGTCTTCCAGTTGCCCCTTTCTTCTGCATTTTGGACAAACTGGCCTTGGCGGAAAATAGTGCTTGCCGCAGGTGTTACATTTGTTTCCAAGAACGTTGTAAATTGTCCTGATTCTACGCCAGACCTGTGCTACTCCTTGTTCTGCCATTTTTTATTACCTCCCTACTATGTGGACAATCGAAGTCGCACCTGTACCTCCGATATTCACCGCCAGTCCTTTCTCAGCTCCATCTACCTGACGTTTCTCAGCATCTCCTCGAAGTTGCAATGCAAGCTCAACTATCTGAGCTACTCCCGTTGCTCCAACAGGGTGTCCTCTTGCTTTTAACCCACCTGAGGTGTTGACTGGGAATTTACCGCCGATTTCAGTTATTCCCTCTTCTATAGCTTTGCCCCCTTCTCCTTTCTCAGCGATACCAACATCTTCAGTGAGAATTATTTCACCAATCGAGAAACTATCATGTAATTCAAAGACATCAATGTCATCTAGTTCGAGATTTGCCTCTTTGAGGGCTGATTTTGTGGAATTAATAACAGCATCCATTCTCGTAATCGATTTCCTGTCATGTAAGGCTAAAGTGTCACTCCTTTGTTCTGAGGCTTCGATGTAAACTGGGGTGTCAGAATATTTCTTTGCCAAGTCTTCTCGACACATTACTAACCCTGCTGCTCCATCAGTTACAGGCGCAGAATGTAACACTCTTAGTGGATCCGCCAGCAGTCCTGAGTTCATCACTACTTCCTTTGGAACCGCACGTTGAAACTGAGCCCATGGGTTGTGGACAGCGTTTGCGTGGTTCTTGACAGTTGGTAAGGCAAGATGCTCTTCTGTAGTTCCAAATTCCTTCATGTGACGCCTCGCCATCATTGCATATAGGGCTGGAAAAGTGGCTCCGAACATACCCTCATATTCCCAATCAGAGGCGACTGAGATTGTATTCATGGCTTCAGATTGATTCACATCACTCATTTTCTCATTACCAAGAACAAGCATCACATCATGCTCACCTGATTTGATTGCCATATATGCCTGTCTTACTGCAGCTCCACCGCTTGCACAAGCTGCTTCAACACTATATGCTGGCATATCTCCCAGCCCACCAATATCTGCTGCTTGGGCTCCAAGGTGTTCTTGACCAGTGAACCTTCCAGCACTCATGTTCCCAATTACTACTCCATCTAGGTCCTTCCCTCTTACACCTGAATCGAAGATTGCGTACATTCCTGCTTCCAAGGTTATATCTCGAAGGTTCAGCTCCCAGAGTTCACCAAACTTACACATTCCAACTCCGATTATTGCTACTCTACTCATTATGAATCCTCCTTCCTACAAAGCCTTGATTTTACGTCGATATTTTGCGTAGATCGCATAATCAACGTAGGTCTTCCTCTCAATGTAGTCATCAACTGTTGGCACTTCTCCTCTACGTTCTTCTATTGCATCATCAACTGTAATTGAAAACGCATCACTACCAGCACCAGATCCATATGCGACCATGAAAATTCTGGATCCAGGCTTGGCAATATCTAGAATCCTAGCAAGTCCAATCATTGCTGAACCAGAGTATGTATTCCCAATCTGCCTTACAACAAGACTATCTTCCAATTTTTCTGGGGGAACTTTGAGTTGCGCACCCATTGCCAATGGGAATTTACCATTTGGCATATGAAATACAAAGTAATCGTAATCATCAACAGTTGTTTTTGTCTTCTTAAAGAGGGATTTGGCTCCTTCTCCCACATGCCTAAAGTATGCTGGCTCACCAGTGAATCTAGCTCCATGGCTTGGAAAATCTTCTCCCTCACGCCTCCAAAAGTCTGGGGTATCAGTTGTGAATGAAACAGTGTCTTCAATCGTTGCAATTATGTTCTTCAAACCGATGATAAATGCGGCACCTCCTGCTGCGGCAGAATATTCCAGTGCATCGCCTGGTCTTCCTTGAGCCGTGTCCGATCCAATTGCTAGACCTAGCTTTATCATCTTGGACTTGACGAGTCCCATCGTTGTCTGAATTGCAGCAGTTCCCGCCTTGCAGGCAAACTCGAAGTCTGCACATGTCAAATCATACGAACATCCAATAGCTTCAGCCACTATAGTGCCAGTTGGTTTGACAGCATATGGGTGGGACTCCGAACCGACATAGATAGCTCCGATATCCAATGGATCAATTTCTGCTCTCTTTACTGCATTTCTTGCAGCCTCTACTGAAATCGTGGCAACGTCCTCATCTGGACCGGGTACGGACTTTTCAAATACACCAAGTCCCTTTCCAATTCTTGCACTATCTTCTCCCCAGACCTCTGCAATATCTGAGGTTTTAATCCGATAGCGTGGTATGTATACTCCATAGCCAACAATACCAACCATAGTAGTCATCTCCTCAATAATAATTCACTAATACGCCAAATGCCGAACTCATATACGTCAGTTAGTTATTCTACGATTTGGGCTTCAACGCCCTTATGAAGCTTATTGTCCGACCTCCAGAGAATATACGACACTCATCGAATGTTCCTTACGTCCTTTGGAGGATGACGACACTTGGTTAACCTACTACATAATAAATTGCTTGACTGAACAACGTTGATTGCTAATGGACCAGTAGAGCTTTGTCGAATTTTCATGGTGCTGGTTGAATTAACCCTATAAGCCTACAAGAGAATGAGGTTTTGGTGACACACTTGTCAGACACAATCAGCAAGACTCGGGTAAGAAAACTCATTGTCACAGAACCAAAGACTGTAGCTGAATTTCTTCTTGAGTTGGACCTTGCAAATGATCACGTTGTCCTTATTGATGGTAAGCGAGTTGATCTTGATTATCAGCTAAAGGAGAATGACCGAGTTGTAGTTCTACCTCGTATTGCTGGAGGATGAACCCTCGCGTCTATCAAGAAACCTGTTCACTGATTCTAGATCTAAATGTAACTTTCTATCCTTCTTCTGAACAGTTGGCATCCGAATCTGGTAGGCAATCTCATCAAGAACATCTTGGACTTGTCGTGACACTTTCTTCCTACTCAAATTGCTGAGCTCATTGACATTTTCAATGATAGACTGGAGAAGTGTCTTGGCGGAACCCGAACTATACTGAGTCGCGCTTTTCGGAGCATGTGCAATCTCCTCAGGGACTCCCATAAATTGAGCCAGCTCCCTGAATATGACTTTCCTTTGAGGTGTCCCAAAAGGACTAACTTTCCATTCAACTGGAACCGAGAGTGATATACGTACGAACTCTTGGTCGAGATAGGGAAAGAAGCTCTCTACCCCATGAGCTGCAATAGCGCGTTCATCACGCTCTATGTTCGCGTCATGTGTGACTGACACCTCTCGCCACAGTTGCTCAGTCAAAGCCTTAGGTCCTTTCTCAACATAGGTCGTGATATGTCTTGCATACCCTGCAAAGAGCTCATCTGGTCCCTGGCCTGAAACAACAGTTGTGCAGCCGATTTCAGCGGCTTTCTTTGATGCCAGATAAAATGGAAGTGCAATTTCTACATCCATCTGTCGACTTGTTTCGATTGAAAAGATGACCTCAGGAAGTGTTTCCCAAATTATCTTCGGGCTCAATTCTACAATGATAAGTGGTAATCCCAAGATGGATGCAGCTCTAGTTGCAGCAGCAGTATCATGTGCCCCCTCTGACCGTGTAGTCACGAGGTGTGTGTTCGCACACCGGTTAGCTACCTCAAAAGCAACGAGGGAACTGTCTATACCTCCAGAGAAGAGAACGGCACAGGAGGTGCCTCTGTTGAGTCTGTCAAAAGATGTTTTTAGTGCATTCTGAAGGACTTCAAGGATCTCTTCTCGTGATGTATCTATCCTTGGTGGTTTTTCAAGAGTAGCGAATCTCTCCATTGTGAGTTTTCCATCCCAAGAGTAGGTTATCCCCTGACCTGGTTCCAATGCTCTTACGGATTTGATACCAATGTTCCACAAACTCTTCCTCTCTGAAGCAAATGCGATGTTTTTCTTCAGTGTTCCATAATAGAGTGCACGTGTGCCATCTAGAGTTCTGAGGAAACTTACTCCTGAGTTGTCTACAATGATAGCGACAACGCCAAATATTCCTGATATGGACACAATATCTTGAGTTTCTTCAGAGATAATGAGATCCTCATTGAAGTCAATGAAGAAGAGGTCGTCTTCAGGACCCTGGAGAGAAGAGGGTCCAACAATCATGCAAAGAGCGTCATTGTGCCTTACTGTATTGTATGTTTCACATTTCCTATGCCTAATGGCTTCTGACATCTTCTGAAGTATGTGATTGGAATCGGTGTCTTCACTTGTGACAAGTAATCCTGCAATACCTGCCATGATGCTCAACACTAAGTCTGCACTTCGTGAAGCATGACTTGCTTTACACCAGTGATTCCCTGCAGACGGTCTTCCAGCTTTTTAACTTCAACATTCAGTTGCTGAGGCGTGAAATAACATTCATAGAAACATTCGTCTGCAGCTTGACAGATTCCACTCGTGAACAGAATGTCCTCCAGACCAACTTCCATAAAGACCATAGTCAATTCTTCAAGAAAGCTCTTACTTAGCTTTTCAATGACGAGCTTGAGATACATCACGCTACTACTGTCAACAGGATATAATTTGACATTTCCATCCTTGACAACGAGAATTGCTAGACCATATTGTTGACCAATTTTGTCAACAAACTCCGCTGGCAGAGTGATTGTGTCACCCTTCTCGATTTTGAGTACTCTTGCCTGCGTCATGTTACCCTTAGTCAATCCATTCTGCCTCCGGGACTCACTTGCCATGATATCTTGTGGTGATTATATCTCTTGCGGGAGCTACGAATAATCAGTTTCCACGCCTAAACCAGCTCCGAATTTTCGCCAATGCTTCACTTTCTGGCTTGTTCACAACTCGGAGTGTCCAATCGGGCTGTTCAGAGCTTGAAAATTCAAGGAAAGCGACCTCTCCTTCGGAACGTATTTTTTCCATCTCCTGCAATCTACCGTTTAACCACGCTTTTTTCGAAACTGGCATGCGGGAAGTTGCCATATCAAAGAGTGCAGGATGGAGATCAAAGATTAGCGCATGTTCCTTCATGTATTCAAGAACCCCTTCTTGCAATGCCTGACTAATTTTTTCTCGATCTGTGAAGAATGATGCCGCGACTGACATATTCGGAAATTTCTCTGGGAGGTTTAGCGCGAATTTGAACGACCGATTGAATTTAGAAAGATGTGTTGCTGCATCAAGGAAAAGGATGGTTTCCGGTTTTCCTTCAAACTCATCTTCAGAGATATCCAGCTTGGGACCAGTGATCTCTTCTTCTTGGTCGATTACAGATTGAATCAATTGGTCAGTGACTGGTGGGAGATCACCATCCTCGATGGTTTCTATTGATTCGTAGGAGAGAGCTTCACTCTCCCACTCCTCCTCTTTCTTCCCCTTCTTCTCGCCATCCTCCTTCTTCCTTGGGCGTCTATGAGGAGGTATATATCCAATCTCTTCAACAAGGTGTCGAAGTACTAGAGGGAGGAACAAGTCATAGAGTGTTCCTCGGGTTTCCAGAATGACTAACACTGGTTTGAATGATGCAACCGCCTCAACAAGACCTGAGTTGAAATCAGGTGATGCATCAAAGAATCTCTTAAGATTCTCTTCGGAATACCCCCTTTTTACACGCTCAGTCCACTCTGAATAGACATCCTTGACCTCCTGTTTTCTTCGGTCTTTAACCATACTCATGAACTTGCCTAGATATCTTACTCCCCGTGATACTGCAGTAGCTGGACTAATGAACACAGTCATCATGCCCACCGCTTCACCTGCATATTCACTCGCCTCTGTGTTCCTGATTTTGCCCATTACCTCTTCTGTAAGAGATGGGGGTCCAAGCTTTTCCACAAGAACCTCTATCATTCCTGCAAAGTTCTCGAAGGATGCATCTCCTGGTCCGATTTGTTCACCCACAGGTGATGCGTCCGATAACACCTCCGCAAAAACTACTGGTTTCTTGACAAGCCAGTTGAGAGGTATCTTCAGAGATGAAAACCCGTGCAACCATTGTCTATCAGATTCTTTGGGACCAAAATAGAACTTAGATGATTCAGGAAAGAGACCATCAAAAATCTCCATGAACTGGTCAAACCCAGCTCTAGTATTAAGTCCCATCTCCCCTTTTTCCATGGCGTCCACAACTAATACAAGCCCAGCCTCTTTGGCTTTTGACATCTTTGCCATAGTCAGCATAACTTGTTTCGGTGAAAGATACAGGAGGTCGCTCTCAGCAAAAGGTGCATCAAAGAAAGAGAAGATGCCAAGTCGTCTCCAAGCTCTTCTGGATAGGTCAGAGTTGGCTAGATGCGAGAACCACTCATAACCTCGTTTGTATCTAGGAATTGAATCATCGTCTATCTCTGAATTGGACATTTGATACACCCAAAGGTCGATTTAACTCGACTCTTGGTGCAGATTGATTCTCTGTTGAGATAAAGCTATTGCATCAACTAATCATGTCGTATGGATAGAACTGCAAGAATGAGCGCCACAACAACGATTCCAATTACAAGGATCATGCGCCATTCAAAGCCTGGGTCGCTAGTCGAATATGGGTCTGTTGAGGACGACAGGCTATCATACGCTCCGCTGAAACCTGGCATGTTCAGGATCTCACATGCATATCCTGATTGGACAAGGGTTCCAGTGCTAAGTCCTGGAATAATTCCGAAACTACCATCCTCAGACTGGCAATTAAGAATGAAATTCTCAGCCGCTGTAGCATTGATGGTTGATAGTGCGTTGGTAACATTCAAGGCAGAGAGCGCAAAATATGTACTCCTTAGATTTGGATCAATAGTGTCAACTGCCTCTTCAAAACCACCATTCATGATTTCTTCCTCATAATCCACTATTTGACGGGAAGCTAGCCATGTCTGAATGCTTCCTGCATCAGGGACTGCAGCCTGGGGGTCTAGTGCATTGAATGCTAGTACAGCTGCTGCAGTTGCACTGACACCTACTCGGCTTGAGATTGGGCTTAGTTTGTAACCATCTCCATCCTTGCAATTCTCAATATACTCGATCGTTGCAGTTTCATTCTGTAACCAGTCCCATGCATTCTCAAGAGGATACATTGTGTCTATGATTCTGATTGACATTAACGCATAAGCAGTAGACATCAGATCAGGATATGTTCCTTCAGAGTCTGCACTAAAACCTCCCGATTCAGCCTGCGTCTTATTGATCCAAACTAAATTAGCCGTGGCATTGATGTCATAGGATCCTATTCCTGGGATGTCATCCTGCACTTTCAATGACTGCCACGTGACAAGAGCTCTGTAGTTACCACCGTTTGTAACTGGCCCTAAAAGATACTCCATGAACCCTCCGTATCTATCTTCATTATCTGGATTTCCTGTTGTCCATTGATGTGTCACCAAGAAGTCCAAAACATCTACAATCGTAACCGGAGGAGGTCTGCTCTTAAGAGTACCGACCTCTTTCATTATAGAAATTGCACCATATGTTGGGTCAACTCTTGCCACTCCTTCGCCAGGAATGTTGTAGCCCCCCCTGACAGCGTCGTATCTGCTGTTCATATATGACCTAAGAGAATCATAACGACTAGCTGCTGCAACTGGTTGAGCTGTAAAGGTAATCAGTACTAGAGTTATCGCGAATGCAATTGCTACGACTTTGACCTTTTTCATGATGACATCACAGTCAAGCTGAATGTCACTGAGATTCACTCAGCGCTTTGAGCATCGGAAATGGGCTCGGTTATTAACGTTTCCCCACAACAAAGGATGTACTACCTAATGCTGACTTGAAATGACTATGCGTAGCCAATCGGTCCTCTCTGTATTCTCCTGATATATGAATACGCAGAATCTGCAGCAATGGCACCATGTCCTACAGCTACTGCAATCTGCTTCATAGACTCTACAACATCTCCCGCTGCAAAGACTCCTGGAACATTCGTAGCTTGTTTTGCGTTAACAAGAACCTCTCCACGATCATTTGTAGCAACACCAATACTCTTGGCAAGAGAGCTCTCCGGATTGGATCCAAGAGCAATGAATGCACCATCCACTGGAAGAATTTGCTCCTCCCCTGTATTCACATTTTGGAGAAGTAACTCATTGACAAGGTCATCGCCCCGAATCTCCTTGACAATCGTGTCCCACAATATATCCACACTGGAGTTGAAAACATAATCCTGAATTATCTTCTCAGCCCTGAGTTCATCTCTTCTGTGAATAAGATATACCTTGCCGACAACCTCTGAGAGATAAAGCGCTTCGGTGACTGCTGTGTTTCCCCCACCTACAACAGCGACTGTCTTGTCCCGGAAGAGTGGACCATCGCATGTAGCGCAATAGGAAACGCCTCGACCAGTAAGCTGGTCCTCTCCGGGTACATTGAGATGTTTATGACCTCCCCCTGTTGCAAAGACTATCGCTGGAGCTCGATACACTCCACGTCGAGTTTCAAGGAGAAAATCACCATCATCTCCTTCTCTCTCTACGCTCTTGACCTCAGTGATCTCTCTGATTAACGCTCCACATTTTTTGACCTGCTCTTTCATCTTATTTGCAAGATCTAATCCCACTATGAAGGTGTAACCAGGATAGTTCTCAATTCCTGGACTTGTGGCTTGGGCACCTCCCAGGACCTTGGATTCTAAAAGCAATGTCTTGAGTCCATATCGTGCCCCATAGATTGCAGCCGTCATTCCAGCAGGGCCGCCACCAATAACAATGAGTTCCCAGTTCAAGTCCTCTGTCAATCTACTGTCTCCGTCTTTGGTCCCGGTTTTCTACTCTGGAATCTTCATTTATGTAATATCTTTCTTTCCTGTGCGGAATGATTATATCAGGTGTTCAAGCACATCAATAGGCAACTCACCGTCAGGTCTAATTTCTAGACGGTCGAATGGTTTTAGTAAATCTGAGATTCTACTGAAGGTTACTTCTCGTATTGGTAGGTTTCCCCGGTTCATTAGGTATGCTGCTTTTCTAAATCTCTCTGGATCAAATGAGAAGACATGCGCAGGGCTGACAAGTAGTACTGCATCTACGGTTTTTAACCCATCCCAGGGCCATGCAGCATCATTGAAACCCTCAATTATCACAACATCAGCAGACTTCTCCACCATTGAAAATGACTCTGATACATGTCTTTCGAAGTTCACTCGTTCAAACTTCTGGACATCCTCAAGATTTCTGACTGGGACAATCGCAGCTCCTCTTGTGAGCATTCCAACCTCTTCTTGTTTGATGATAAGTCGCTCTTCCTCCACAAGGTCTTCTGCAACCAACACTGTTGAGTCAATACCAGACTTATCTGGTCGACTGAACCGCTCCATTGTGAGAATTGAACTAGCTCCAGATAATCCGAGCGAGTTTGTAAGGTTCTGGAGTGGTTTCTCAAGTCGCATTGGGACGAACAAACTATGGACTGGATTGGCTAGTTCGATTGGACTTTTCGAGTTCAAGTGTTCCCTAACTCTCATTGCATCCATCGATGCAAGGACCCCACTCTCAAGACAGACCTTTGTGTGCTCATGATTGTACCAGTAGTTATGTCCACTTAATGGCTTGAAGTATTCAATTGATTGACCTTGTGCAGATAGGAATCTACTGAGTCTAATAGCAAACTGTGTCTTTCCTGAGTCAAAACTGTTCATTCCCACAAGCAAGACACGCATGGTCACACCATTGAACCTCGTTGAACAAAGAATTGAGTGGAGCCTTGCGGCTCCAAACTGTTATGGTCTGATGTTACATCATTCCAGGCATTCCGCCCATTCCGCCAGGCATGCCTCCCATTCCGCCACCGGCACCCGGTGGAGGACCTGCAGTAGCCTTAGCGGCGATGACATCATCAATCCTGAGGATCATTTGAGCTGCTTCGGCAGCAGCGCGGATTGCTTGGCTCTTTACTCTTGCTGGTTCAATAACGCCCGCCTTCATCATGTCAGCGGTCTTACCCTTCATCACATCAACACCGAACCAGGTTCCAGTCTCCTTCGAGTGGTCCTTGTTCAGGTCAGCAATGATGTCAATGGGATCATGACCACCGTTCTCAGCGAGAGTCTTTGGTACAATTAGTAAAGATTCTGCGAATGCCTCAATTGCTAGTTGCTCACGACCACCAACTTTGTTGGCGTATGCTTCCAGTCTTCTGGAAATCTCGACTTCAGTTGAGCCACCACCAGCAACGTATGTCGAATCCTCTACGACGTTTCTCACAACACAGAGCGCATCGTGAAGTGCTCTGTCTGCCTCGTCAACAACGTGCTCAGTACCACCGCGAATCACTATTGATACAGCTTTTGGATCCTTGCAGTCCTTGACGTAGACGAGCTTGTCGTCAGCGATCTTGACCTCTTCGACGATTCCGGCAGAACCAAGGTAGTTTCCATTCAACTCATCAAGGCTTGTGGCTATCTTTGCACCTGTGGCCTTTCCGAGCTTCTCGAGTGTACTCTTCTTTGCTCTGCGAATTGCTAGGACTCCAGCTTTAGCGAGGTAGTGCTGTGCAACGTCGTCAATGCCCTTCTGACAGACGAGAACGTTTGCACCGGATGCGACAATCTTCTCGACCATGCGTGTGAGCATACGCTCTTCCTCGTCGAGGAAGGCTTTGATCTGCTCTGGACTGTCAATCTTGATCTCAGCGTCGAACTCGGTCTTCTCAACCTCGATAGCAGCGTTGACAAGAGCAATCTTTGCTCCCTCGACCTTTCTTGGCATTGAAGCATGAACTACTTCTTTGTCAATGACCATGCCCTTGACGAGCTCGGTCTCAGTGAGGCCTTTGCCTTGTTTCTTGATGATTTCAATCATCTCGATGTCTGCTTCGATTCTACCATCTTTCTCCTCAGCAATCTGTAGAACTGCGTCGACAGCAATCTTTGCGAAGTGGTCCTTTGAACCAACAACAGACTTGCTGTTCATAGAAGTCGATGCAATATTGGTCAAGATCTTCTTGTCTATGCCTTCCATCGATACTTCAATGTCCTTGAGTATCGCTGAAGCTTTCTCGGCTGCTTTGTGATAACCTCCAACAATTATTGTTGGATGAATCTTCTTCTCCAACAAATCCTGTGCTCTCTTCAGGAGCTCCCCAGCAATGACGACGGATGTTGTTGTGCCGTCACCGGTCTCTTGGTCTTGGCTCTTCGCCACTTCCACGAGCATCTTTGCCGCTGGGTGCTGAACATCTATCTCTTTCAGGATTGAAGCGCCATCGTTTGTGATGGTCACGTCTCCCAGACTGTCCACGAGCATCTTGTCCATGCCGCGTGGGCCAAGAGTAGATTTGATAGCATCTGATATGACAATACCAGCCATGATGTTGTTGGACTGTGCGGATCTACCGCGTGTTCTTGAAGTACCCTCCTTGAGAATCAGGACGGGTGTTCCAGACAACTGTGCCATTTTATTTTCCCCTTATGGTTTACAGCAGCGCTATTCGTTTTCCTAGGATGGAATAGCGTACTGTTCATATTGTAAAACTGTACATGCACTTCGGCATATACTTCTGAGAAAACTGTGCATGTACTTCGTTTTTAAAGCTTACCAAACATCACAATCTATGTATATCTGTCCTAAGTCCAAAGGGCTTATCAGAGAGAAAAAGACATGTCCACTTGAGGATCTATAATGACTCAGGACGAGTACTCGACTGAGATGGAACTTTACGGTGTAAGTCCAATAATTATAGCATACATAATGATCGTCATAACTCTCACAGCACCCTTTGGCTATATCTCAGGGGATTTTCCCTTCTCGGAAATGGTCTACGCATTTCTTTGGCAAATAGTCTTCGGAAGTTATAGGTTCTATATCTACTTCTTCTCATTACAATGGGTGTTTTCTCTACTTCGCCTGACAATTCTGAATTGGGCTTATGCATACTGGATTGTTAGATACTACCAAGCAAAGAGCTCAAGGTTCACAGTGATTATGGTCGGTTTGCTTAGTCTTCTACTACCATTCTTTGGCTCAATCTTTGATTTTGTGATAATGGGTGGTCCGCATCCACAGATTGTATATCCAATTCCCCTTCAATTCATTGCAGGACTAATAATACTCAGGAGAATAGAAGGACCTGAAGTAATATCTCCATGGTCAGGTGTTAGACTAGACTTTTCCTGGTGGAAATGGAAAAGAGCACCACCAATGAAGACTGAAGAAACAGTTGAAACAGAGGTAGAAACTCCTCTGGAAGAAGAATAGCTTAATGAGTAATCTGCCACCATCATTGTACATCTGTCTGACTTTCATAGTGTTTATTTCACGAATATCAACAATCCAATTGAGGGTCTGTAATGAGTACTGATGAGTATTCGACGGAGATGGAGCTCTATGGTGTTAGTCCAGGAATCATAAGGCTGATTATGATTATTATTACTTTATTTTCTCCTTTTGGTTTCGTTCCTGGGTTTGAGAGGGGCGTGTTTGGAGTCTTCTATGTACTACCAGGGATGTATGGACTGTTCTGGATACTCGTTAATCCTTTCGTCTATCTTCCTTTGTGTCTGCTTAACATTCTCTATGCTCATCGTCTAGTGAGATACTATCAAGCTAGAAGTTCCAGAGATAGTGTATATCTGATGGGTCTATTGAGCATCTTGCTACCCACTGCAATCATTTTGTACGTTTCAGGGATGTTTGGTAGTTTCATCATCATCTATCCCATTCCTTTGCAATTCTTAGTCGGTCTGATTATCCTGCATAGAATTGAAGGACCTGAAGTCATATCCCCGTGGTCTGGAATGCGGCTTGATTTGTCCTGGTGGAAATGGCGTCAGTCTAAACGGAAAGACGACTGGGATCCGTTCGAAAAGGAGAGGAAGTCTGCAGAAGAATGGCTTGAGGAGTAGTTTGCCGCCTCTAGCAAAGGACATAAGAACGCCTCGAAATGTCGAAAACTAATACGGGAGAGTCTAGTGAACATGGACATCACATTCAATATTGGTGGAGAAGCTGGTCAAGGTATAGATACGATTGGCGACTTGTTGACTGAGGTCTTCGTTCAAGCTGGTTTCTACACATTTACAATCAAAGACTTCGAATCGCGGATTAGAGGTGGATACAACTTCACTCAGGTTCGGGTAAGTGACAAACCAATCCATGCACCTGTGGATTATATCGACGTGATCGTCGCTCTGTCTCGCGATGCAGTTGTTGGACAACGTGATAGGCTTGTCGAAGAAGGTGTCATCATCTTTGATGACACGATAGAGTTTGATGATCTTGAAGCATGTCATTTCCGTGCCCCACTTGAGAAGATAGCAAAAGAGGTAGGCGGTAACATCCGAATGATGAACGCTGCTGCTCTCGGAGCTATTTTGTCAGTTATTAGATTCCCATTCAAACTTGCTGAGGAAGCTTTGAACGCTATTTTCGGAAGGAAAGGTGAAAAGATAGTAGCAGGTAATGTTGCTGTTGCTAAAGCCCTTTATGACTTGACCATGGAATCGTTCGCTGGAACCTGTCGATGCAATCTTGACACTCTAGAATCTGGACCCTCTAAGGACAAGCTGCTACTTACTGGGAACCGAGCACTAGCTCTCGGTGCCATAGCTGCAAATCTGAAATGGATCTCATCATATCCCATGAGTCCCTCCACATCACTCTTCATGGATGTTGTTTCCTATTCCCGTGAGCTGAATATTGGCGCATTACAAACCGAGGATGAGATTGCCTCCATCTGCATGGCGATAGGAGCATCATATGCAGGAGCGCGCTCAATGGTGACGACATCAGGAGGTGGATTTGCTCTCATGTCCGAGGCTGTTGGTCTTTCAGCTATGGCGGAGACTCCCGTTGTTATTTACAATGCCCAGCGACCTGGACCAAGCACAGGACTTCCCACCCGCACAGAACAAGCAGATCTCTTCTTCATGGGGTTTGCAGGTCAGGGTGAGTTCCCTCGTATCATGCTTGCACCGAAGGACCCGCTGGAGGCATTTGATGTAGCAACTAGGGCTTTCAACCTCGCTGACAAATTCCAGATTCCTGTCATGATACTGGGTGACCAGTATTTTGCTGACTCTGTAATGAATGTCCCACGAATCGACGTTTCCAGTGTGAAGGTGGACCGTGGGAAACTCGCCAAACCTGGACCCGATCCTGACTACAAAAGATACCTACTAACTAAAGATGGAATTTCACCTCGAGCGTTCCCAGGCGATGAAGGAAAATCCATTGTTTCTTCAGGCAATGTCCATCGTGAGGACGGCCATATCACTGAGGACGCTGAGATGCGTAATAAGATGGTAGCTAAATTCATGAACAAACTCCCAGCAATTATAGAGTCGCTTAATCCACCTGAACTCTATGGCGATGAGGGAGCAGAAGTGACTCTTCTCACCTGGGGTTCGACCTGGGGTGCAGCAAATGAAGCAATGCAAATCTTGAAGGATGCGGGTGTATCAATCAATCAACTACACTTCTGTGATATCTATCCTCTTCGAACTGACAAGCTGAGGAAAGTCCTTGAAAAGTCCAAGCAGATTATTTCAGTCGAGCAGAATGTCACATCTCAGTTTGCTCAATTAGTCAAGATGGCTACAGGAATCTCAGTTCATCATTATGTCAACAAGTATGATGGGAGACCTATGACAGCAAGATGGATTGTAGAAGAGATCAAGGAGGTTGGCATCAAATGACAACACCCGAACAACTTGAAGAACCACAGAAAGTGACTTGGTGCACTGGTTGTGGGAATTTTGGAATCTTGGCAGCTCTCAAGAAGGCCGTCCTCGAGTTGGATACTCCAGTACATAATCTAGTCATATCCTCAGGAATAGGTTGTTCTGGGAAGATCCCCCATTACATTGGAGGTGTCAATAGCTTCCATACACTACACGGTCGCCCTATTCCTATCGCTACCGGTATCCATATGGCGAACAAGAACCTTGATGTGATTGTCCACGCTGGTGATGGTGATACTCTTGGTGAGGGTCTTGGACATCTGATACACACAGCTCGTAGGAATGTCAACATCGTTGTCTTCATTCACAACAACGGTGTCATGGGTCTCACAAAAGGCCAGTTCTCGCCTGCAGCTCCAAGAGGTTACGTTTCAAACACTTCACCTCCTCCACCAGGTGCTCCAATGGCTCCTGCAAATCCAGTTACTCAAGCTATCACTACTGGAGCCACATATGTAGCAAGAGGGTTCTCTGGCGATCAGAAGGCTCTGGTGAAGATGATGGTAGAAGCTGTAAAACACAAGGGATTTGCTGTGGTCGACATACTGCAGCCATGTCAGACTTGGAACCGACAGTTGACATGGAAGTTCTACAATGATAACACGTACTCATTGCAGGAGAATGGACATGATGTATCTAACAAACTGGAGGCGCTTGAAAAAGCACTGGTTGTTGAGGATCAGATACCAGTCGGTGTCTTCTACAAAGTAGATGCCCCAGACCTAGCTGCTGGCATAGCTTTGCCACAAGACGTACCTCTAAAGGACCACACTACGAATCTTAAGGATGTTCAACAGATTATTGATGATCTGATAATTTAGTTGAGGGGTTTGAAAGACTCCTTGGAGGATGGCTGCGTTGGAGAAGACTAGAAGAGAGAAGGATGCCATTGGTGAACTTGAAGTTCCTACTGAGGCTTACTGGGGGATTAACACCCAGAGGGCTATTTTGAACTTTCAGATAAGTGGGAGAACTTTCTCACCTGAATTCATCCATGCCCTCGCTTTGGTGAAGAAGGCTTGTTTGATAGCAAACAAGGCTGAGAAACTGATCTCACAGGAAATGTTTGATGCACTCGAAACTGCAATCGATGAAGTGCTTGAGGGCAAGTTTCAGGACCAATTC
>Ga0209536_100006530_pt1 | contig 17797 bp, 17 predicted proteins | sample DeeMarSeWOR28_12_FD_187461 | JGI IMG/M metagenome (GOLD analysis project Ga0209536, IMG submission 187461) | Marine sediment microbial communities from White Oak River estuary, North Carolina - WOR-2-8_12 (SPAdes) (version 2) | ecosystem: Environmental > Aquatic > Marine > Intertidal zone >... | reverse complement strand
AAAGCGATTGGTATTGAGCCGATAAAAATGTATTTAGCCAGCCTGCCATACTTGTCATTAAAATCAAACCTGATTAAGCTCAGTGCGATTTTAAGCAGGTCTTTCCAAAACATAGCGAATACGGCAAGCAATGTGCCGAAATGAAGTAATATATCGAATATCAATGGAGCTTTTATCCCAAGAGAGCTCTGTATTATAACAAGGTGTCCACTGCTTGAAACTGGCAGCCACTCGGTTAAACCCTGGACTACACCCAGAAATATCGCTTGAAGGTAAGGCATTTTCCCCTTAATTCCCTATTTCCCATAAGTCGCCCGCCGCACGAATTTCACACCCTCCATCGAAGATATTGTATACACTAAAATAATTTATACTTAAAGAATGATTTTACCCTCAGGAGCCCAATATTACAACTTTACATTGTCACCAACTAATTTGTATTATTCTATATTAAGACGGTTTTGGAGAATAAGACTTGATAGGTCCATTTCGTAGATTATTCAATAATGAGTCGGCGAAATTAACCGATAGCGAATTTAAATATCATTACGTAGAATTCTGTAAAAAGAGAATTGCTGAGTTAGAAAGAGAATATGCAGAGTTAATAGAAAAACCATATCAAGCCGGCAGGTTGAGTCAGATTATATCCGAGTTAGGGAGTATTTGGAACGAGAGATTGCGATACGAAGATATTGATATTGCGGCAAGTACAAATGGCGCGAAAAGGCTATGGCAAGTACAGAATGACGTTAGCAGCATTGTACAAGAGGCGAAAAAACAAATTACAGAAGCCACGGAAAATGACAACAGGTCTGTTATTTTCGCCGAGGCTTTAGTAAAGCTCAGACAGGTATTAGATGAATGGGAAACAGAATATTGAGGCATATTTACTATATTTAAAGCCTCTTCCACACCAAAACAACAAGTATCGCCGCCCCTATTAGCTCCGGTATGTATGCTTCAGGCTCCGTGCGTAGTTTACGAAACATCCTTCCAAGCCAGTGACTCGTATCTTCCTTATCGAATTTAAAGCCTCTGATCGGCCAGAAGAACGTTTTAGGCGTATTCCACATTTCATCCAGTATAAGATGAGTAATAGAGCCGAAAGATATATTAATTATGTGAGTTGTTCTGTAACGCCGGTAAGAACAAATTCCAGTGAGAGTGGCCAACATAGAGAAAAGAAGCGTATGACCAAATATCCTGCCACTGCTAAAAGTCTTCCTCAGAAAATAAAGCCCGGTTGGTTTATCAATCATGTCCGGTAGAAGCGAACCTATAATAAGCGGCCTCACCTTAAAATGCGCTAACAAACCAGATAGCCAGGACTTTATACTATTCTGAGAATCGCCAGGGACCTGAACTGTATCAGACGGACTGGAAGAACTATGTACTTCATCCCTCTTAGTACAAGGCGAATCTTGATTTCCTGTTATTGTGGATAAAAGCACTGCGGCACCGAGTGTGATGCCGACATGTCCGAGTAACAGCATTCTTAAATGATAACAACGTAATCACTATCCGTCAATTAAACGTTTTCTTTCTTTTATTTCCTCCTGTCCCCATCAGGGCACATTAAAATATTCATATATCCAGAAGGTGGGTAATTAATTACAGGCGGTGTACACGGTCTTGATGCGAACCAATGGTATTTTCCATTTCCACGTTAAGCATCATGCTTCCAACGCCTTTACGTATTGACATCTCATTAACAAGGACTATAATTGTATCACTCGAAATATCATGTAATGGAGTCAAGAAAATGGCAAAGGTGGAACAAAGCATTATCATCAAAGCTCCAGTAGAAAAGGTATTCTCTTATTTATGTGACCCAATGAACCAATTGGAATGGCTGCCAAGCATGACAGATGTCCGGGACATCACCGGGGAGGGAGTTGGGCAAAAGTTTGGTTGGACATATAAGATGATGGGGGTATCTTTTAAAGGCGAGACCGAGGTTGTAGAATCAGTTGGCAGTGAGAGAAGGGTGATTAAAAGTACCGGAGGTATTCAAAGCACCTGGACCTGGACAACTAAATCTGAAAACGGCAATACCCTGGTAAATCTAACAGTAGAGTACACCATTCCCGTCCCTGTACTGGGTAAAGTAGCTGAGCGAATGGTGCTGCGACAAAATGAACGCGAAGCTGCACTCGCTATGACCAATATTAAAGAGAGGTTAGAAAGCTGAACTTAATTTAAAACGTGTAACACACTTATAACGCTTCAATAACGTTCGGAACATACCGTTCCCAGCCCATCGGTATGAGATGAACACCCTGGCACATCGGCTTTATCTTCCGCAGAAACTCAATGGTAATCTGCTGGCTTGCTTTAATCAGGTCTTCCCTGGAATGCCCTTCCAGCTGCCTGATTACGCTGTCAGGAACCTGGATGTCGGGGACGTTGCTGTTCAGAAAGCTGGCCATGCTCGCTGATTTCAGCATGACATGACCCACGATAACCGGCAGTTTAAAACGGCCCACCGATTCCATGAACTTTTCCAGCACTTCCGGCTCATACACAGGTTGTGTCTTGATAAACAAGGCGCCTTCCGCAACTTCCTGCTCAAGTCGGGCCATCCCTGCCGGTTCCGATTTGGGAGCGAGTGAGGTCAATACCCCAATGCAAAAATTGGAAGCACCTTCCAGAGCGTGGCCGGCCAGGTCACGCCCTTCATTCATTTCCCTCGCGGCTCTGACCAGCGCCGTTGTATCTATATCATTCACCGATACCGCTTCCCGGTGATCGCCCAGGCTCACGTCATACCCGGTGGTAGCCACGATATTCTCCACTCCCAGGGTCGCTGCCGCCAGCAGGTCGGACTGGATAGCCAAACGGTTCCGGTCGCGGGTATTCATCTGCATTATCGGCTCCACCGCCCTCTCCTGCAGAAGATGACACATGGCCAGCGGCGCACAGCGCATAACTGCTCTCAAATTATCTCCCACACACACGGCATCCACGCTCTCTTTGACCATGTCCACTTTATCCAAGAAATCTTCCTGGTTCACTCCTTTGGGAGAGTCTATCTCACAGGTGACAACGAACTTGCCCTGTTTTATCAGCTCGGTAATGTGCACTTTACTGCCCTCCAAACAATAATCTTACCAATCAAGCCGGTTTATTTACCCTGCTCCTCCTCCACAGATGACTCGGCGGTGATGCCTGCCTTGGCCGCCAGGTGGTCTCTTCCCATATAGAAATTAAGCCAGGAAGAGGATTCCCACAGTTCCCAGTTGCAGGGAGGCACCATATTTTTCTCAATATCCCCTTCCTTTCCCATTGCTTTTAATCTCCGGTATGCCTTGACCCAGATGCACAGACGTTCATCAGGGTAAACCTCACACCATCCCTGGTAGCTGCCACCACAGGGGCCGTTCCTCTGGTTCTTGGGACACTGAGACACCGGGCACAGGTAGCCAACGTCAAACAGGGCGCAGTCGCCACAATTCATACAGCTGAACAGAATGACCTTGGCCAGGTGCTCAAAATAGGTGAAAGCCGATTTCAACCGTGGCGAACGGTCAATCAACGCGGCCATCGGCTTGAGACACTTGAACAGCGGGCTCTTGGGCTCGAATATCAGAGAGTGGGCAATTCGCGACAGCAGCACAATCCCTGGCCGGGAGGGCTTTTCCTGACGCGGTGCCTCTTCTTTGATGTTCAAACCAGTCTTTTCATCCTTCTTGAAGATATAAAAGCCGTTCTTCTGGGGATAGTCAAACTCAGGGACAAACTCCCGCCACCTAGCACTCAGTTCTTCCCCTTTTTCAATGATGTATTCAAGCGTCTCATAGGCTAAACCATGCCCGCCTATGTGCGCCCCAGCGAAACCCATACCCTTGGCCACGGCATACATTTTGGCTGCGCGCAGATACCTGGCCTCCCTTCCTTTGTCTTCCGCCTTCCGCTCCGCGTCAATATCCTGGAGGAGTTTATCGGTGACCACCGCCCCCGGAATCTGGTTCGCGTGCATGACCTTGGCCGCCCCATATGGCAGCACGTAGATATTGGCCAGCACCGGGACATTATTTCCAGTGGACTTCAGCCACATAAGAACCTCGTGAAATTTCCTCATATCATAACCGAGTTGAGTGATAATGAACTGCGCCCCTGCGTCTATTTTCTTCCGTAACTTGTTATACTGCCCCATTAGTTCCGACTCATACTGTTTGAAAGGAGAGACACAGCCTCCGGCAAAGAAATCAGTGGGAGCCAGCGTCACATGGCGGCCAGCCATTTCGTAGTCAATGCCGCGGTTCATCAGGTCGACAAGCTGCAGCCCCTGCACCGAATCCAGGTCAAATACCGGCCTGGGCTGCCCCTTGAATCCAGCGCTGGAGGGATAATCTCCAGTCAGCATCAGGATATTCCTTACCCCCAGCGCCGCCAGTCCAAAGAGAAGACTCTCACATTCGTTCCGGTTCTTGTCCCGGAAGGCAAGGTGCACCAGCGGCTCAATGCCAAGCTTCCTGATTTCGGTGCACAGCATCTCCGTTGAGATGGCGGGGTTGCCGCCCGGATTATCAGTGACGCTCACCGCATGCACCTTTTTCCTTCTGGCCGCCTTCATCGCATTCTCTATGATTTCTTCCTGCTGCATTTCAAAGGCGCCCCTCCCGGCCACCTGCTCCCAGGTAACGCAAAAGGTGTCCGGGTCCAGCACAGCCTCCTTAAACGTATTTATACGCTCTTTCAGATGTTTCCCCACCCGCTCCCGCAACCTGATAATCGGCTCCGTCAAACGGGAAAGCGCCTGCCCATCCGCACCAACAAGGGAAATATATTGGTCCGCCTCCATCTGCAGGCCCTCTTCCATGGTCAACGCCCTTGTAGACCCGTTAGCAGTGTCAATATCCACCACCAGCAGCGGAATGTTTCTGGTTATCCAGCCCTCCCGCAGGCGGCGATGCAGGTTAAAGGTGGTGCCCTGAGGTTCCAGATGGCCCAGGATAACCACTTCCGGGAACTCCTTACGCGCTTTCTCCAACCCCTCCTCCTGGTTCTGTGCCCAGACCACCTCAAAAGACGCTTGCATAGCCTGCTGCACTATCTCTGCCAGCTCAGCCTGGCTACTTACAACCAGAATCTTTTCCACTTCGGAACTTATCGGCATACTGAGTACTTCTCCTTTACCACAATAAATAGCTGTGAATTGCTCAAAACCGCTTAATAGTATAGCACAGTTATCCTGATGATTCAGTTTCTTCAGCCTTGACTGCCTAATAAGTTAAGATTAATATATTCAATGAGGCCAGTGGAAGCGAATGAAGGATAAACAAACCGGGGGAAAAATCAGGGATATTCTCAAGCAACCTCAGCTTTTTTGGAAGCTATCCGACCAGCAGATAGAAAATATCGCTGTACTAGCCCAGGAATTGACATTCAGCACCGGTGACCGCGTTTACCGTGCCGGTGATAGTGCCAATTATCTCTACATTGTAGAAAAAGGTAAAGTATCCCTGGAGATGGAGATACGCCTGGGAACGCGGACCAGAAAACAGGCTACCATCGATGTCATCACGCCAGGTCAGGTGTTCGGTTGGCCAGCCTTATTCCCGGAAAAGACCGCTTATACCATGTCAGCCATCGCTACCGAGGATACCAGGCTTATTACCCTGGATGGAGACAGTTTTCAGTCGCTGTGCAACGAAGATGTAGCGATGTGTCGCCACGTTATGCACGAACTGGTAAACCTGGTGTCCGACCGGCTCTCTCAAGCCACCAAGACCCTGGCACACGTTCTATCCGTAACTTCGCACGACCTGCGGGCCCCTCTGGCGACGGTGATAAGCTCGCTGGACGTAGTGCTGGGCGGATTTGTGGGAGAAATCAATAGCCGGCAAGAGGAACTCCTGGTGGGGAGCAAACAGCGTATTAACGATTTACTTAATATGATCGACAACATTCTGGATATCTCCCACATTGAAATCAGCGAGATTGATTTCAAAAATGTACGCCTGTCCGAAGTCATCGAAAGCTCACTGGGCGATGTGCAGGGAATTGCCATACAGAAAAAAGTGGCGCTGGAAAATCATACCGCCCACGACCTCCCCACCATCCTTGGCCACTCTAACCGCCTGCGCCAGGTACTGACCAATCTGCTAAGCAATGCCATCAAATTCACCCCCAGCCATGGAACGGTGAGCGTTATCTCGAAGGAGAAAGAGGACACCATCACAATATCGGTAACGGATACGGGAATCGGCATTCCACCAGATGAACTTCCCCGGATATTCGACGATTTCTACCGGGGGATGATGGCAGAAGAGTCCACCGGCGCCGGCATCGGGCTTTCGGTGAGCAAAAAAATAATCGAAGCCCATGGCGGGCGCATCTGGGCAGAAAGTCCAGACCCAAAAACCGGACTGGGGACCAAGGCCAGTTTCTCACTGCACAAGGTGGCCCGGGAAACAGTCGACGAAGGGAAGCCAGAAGCGAAGGAAAAAGCCATCATCATGGTAGTTGATGACGACCCTCAGATGCTCAACGTGACTTCCCTGCTACTGGAATCAAGAGGCTATAAAGTACTCGCCGCCCGGAACGGGCAGGAGGCACTGGATAAACTGGCGGGAGTAATACCGGACATGATTGTACTGGACATGCTGATGCCAGTGATGGACGGATTTGAAGTACTGAAGCAGCTCAGCAGGCGCAAAAATATCCATGGTAAAAAAATATCCATCATCATATTGAGCGCGGTAAAGGAAGGCAGCAGCCGACAGCGCTATGAGCTGGAAACCAGTAGCCCCCTTCCCATAGATGATTATCTGGAAAAACCAATCTCCCCACCCGTTCTTTTACAGAGAGTGGAAAAGGTATTGCAGAGCAACCGCAAGTAAAAAGTACAAGAGGAGGAAAGAGATTGAACAAGGAAGCCAAAATCCTAATAATTGATGACGACCCGATATATGTAAAAGCAACTCAGGCAGTGCTGGAAAGCAAGAAATATCAGGTAAGTTCCGCCTCTAATGGAGAAGAAGGTTGCCGAAAAGCCAAAGAAATAAAACCAGACCTGATTATTCTAGATATCATCATGCCCATGCAGGATGGTTTCAGCGCCTGTGAACAGCTTAAAAAGGACCCGGAACTTTCTGACATACCGATATTAATCATGACCAGCTTCTCCGAGAAAGGGAAAGAGACCAACATTCCCACCAGCGCTGGTTTTGGCCTTGAGGCAGAAGATTACGCCGACAAGCCCATAAGCCCAGACGAGCTGCTTAAGCGAGTGGAAAGACTTCTCGGGAAGAGCTAATTTTAATCCAGCACTCAGTTAACCGATTGTAAGAAGCTGACCTGATTAAAACTGGCCATATATTAATTGCATTCCTCCGGCTTTTATATACTGCTTGCCAAAATTATTAATGCTCTTCACCCTCTATGTGCCATCTTAGAAATGTTTAATTGCAAAACTTGTTATTTTGTTCAATCCAAATAATAATCGCTTTTTTATCTGCCACCCTGAGCTTCATGCTTTAAGGTATTTTATCTAATTACCAATGCTATATATGCCTGCACTTAATATGAATTAATAAGCCGGTACCCATCGCTTGACTAGTCTAGTATAATCATAGAAGGAGGAAATTATAGTTATGTCGCTGATGAATTCAAAGATAGGGAAAACCTATAAAAATTATTCCGTTGAAGAACTGGAAGCAGCCGCCAAACTCATGAGAGGCTATAGCCTGGTAGCTCTAGGTGCTGCCGGTTCAGGGCATTCGGGAGGCACGCTGTCACTCATGGATGTTGCCGCCGCCCTTTATTTGTACGAGGCGAACCTGGACCCCAAAAATCCGTTCTGGCCTGACCGCGACCGCATTTTCTGGTCAGCCGGTCACAAGGCACCAATTCTATATGTTAGTCTGGGTATGGCAGGTTTTTTTAATATCGACGAGGTGGTTACGCTACGCAAACTTCATTCGCCGTTCCAAGGTCATCCGCACTGGCTCAAACTCGAAGGTATAGAATCGTCCAGTGGTTCGCTTGGCCAGGGTTTATCGATTTCCGTCGGAGACGCGCTTGCTGCCAGACTGGATAAGAAAAATTACCGCGTATACTGTCTCATGGGTGACGGAGAACAGCAGGAAGGTCAGATATGGGAAGCAGCCATGGAGGCCGGCCATTATAAATTGGACAATCTGTGCGGTGTGGTTGATAAGAATAGACTCCAGATAGACGGCAGTGTTGATGACGTTATGAGCGTTGACCCTCTGGCGGATAAATACCGCGCCTTTGGCTGGCATGTCATTGAAGTAGATGGCCATGATATGAAGGCAATACTCGGTGCTTTCAAGGAAGCGAGAGAGACCAGAGGAAAGCCATCCTTAATCATCGCCCATACCACCAAGGGCAGAGGGGTTGACTTCATGGAGGATGTATGTGGCTGGCATGGCAAAGCGCCAAGCATCGAGCAGATGTGGAACGCGTTAAAACAGCTGGGCCTTGATAAAAAGTTGCCGGTGGAGAAACTTCTTGAGAAAGCGTCTGATTATCAGGCCAAAGTTACCCGGGAACTTGAAGCAAAGCAGCCGAAATTTTCGCAGAATTACTTCTGGAATACTACGGAGAAGATGAAAACGGAGATGGTTCCCACCAGAATGGGATTCGGCAACGCGCTGGCTGAACATGGCGATGACCCCAGAGTGGTCTGCCTGGGAGCGGATATTTCCGACTCCATAACCATCAGCCAGTTTTATAAGGAACATCCCCACCGCAGTGAACGCTGGCTCTCCGTAGGCATCGCGGAGCAGTCGGGAACATGCGTGGCCGCCGGCCTGGCCAAAGAGGGCAAGCTGCCCGTCTTTGGCACCTATGGCGTCTTTGCTTCGGGGAGGAATCTTGACCAGTTGCGCACCACCGTCTGCTACGGTAACTTCAATGTCATGATTGCCGGAGCTCATGGAGGCGTTTCCGTGGGGCCTGACGGGGCTACTCACCAGGCACTGGAAGAGCTTTTTCAGATGTGCGGTCTACCCAATATGCACGTTGAAGTTCCCTGCGATTCCGTAGAAACCAAACGGGCTACCGAGTATATGCTCTTTAATGTAGTTGGCCCCAAATACATAAGGTTCGCCCGGGAGGCTACCCCGGTCGTCACTGACAATAGCACCCCTTATAAATGGGGCGAGGCAAACGTAATCCGCTTCCGAGGAGAAAAAGACGCTTTTAAAGATGCTTTCGAGCACCGCCTTGCCTCAGAATATAAAGACGAGGGTGAGGACGTGGCTATAATCGCCTGCGGGCCTTCCGTGGTCGAGGCAATGAGAGCAGCCTGGATATTGAAACAGGAGTATAATCTGGAGACAAGGGTTATCAATATGCACACGGTAAAACCTCTCGATGAAAAGGCCATTGCACAGGCAGCCAAGGACTGCCGTGTGGTGGTTACCGCGGAAGAGCACCAGGTCGGTGGGCTGGGCAATTTAGTTGCCGCTGCCATCGGACGTTCCGAAAAGGTTTACGGCACGCCAGTTATCATGGGCATGATTGGAGTGCAGGACCGCTTTGGCGATTCAGGGTCGCCATGGGAACTGGTGAAAGAATTTGAGGTGTCCGCCGAACATATTGCCGCCAAAGCTAAAAGGTTGCACGACCTGAAACCATCAAGGGGTTAATACCGCCAAAACCTGCAGGCCTAGGCAATGGGGAGAGTATACAGACTTTGCAGAGATATTAGTATCCTGTGGACAGGTACACATATTACAATTGATATGCCGGTAGAACAGGCCAAAACGCTATCAGTCCGCCGTATTGAACTGCGGCGTTAAATATATTAAGCTTTGGTTGAGAGCTGAGGACTGATATGGAATGGCAGCTAGAGTTTGAATATCTCTTAGACGCCCTGGCATGGTGGCAAATATCTTTGATTTTAGTCGCCACTATAGTAATAGGAATACTAATAAGTGTATGTATTTGCTACCTGATTGTGCGTTTTATTTTAAAAAAACGGCTCTCGTTTTTTAAGTTTTTCTATTTATTTTTTAGCAAAAAACCTGAAGTACACGCTTTCGGTGATTCGGCTCAACAATTTATCAATACACCAAGCGCCCCTCCAGAAGTCCATGAACCGGCAAATTTCTTTATATCCGACTTATTTTTAGAGATTGAACATAACCTTAGAATAATCGCCGAGTCTTCAGGAAGCAATCAGGTGACTCTCAAAAGTGATGTATGGGATGCACTCAGAAACTCGGCGCAGGAATTACCCGCTAATCTACGGGAGCAACTGGAGCATCTTTACTCTGAAATACACTTATTGAACCAAATCGTCAGGGTTTCAACCGAACTGGGTTTTCGAAGCTCTTTCCTTGATGAAAGATACGGGAAACGGGCAACCAGCATTACCGAAAAGCTGCACAAGATAAAGCAAAGTGTAGAATGAGCGGGGCTGTTTAAGCGCGCGAGTTTACGGGAATCACCTGAGACTGTTTAGCGATATATTAGGTCACTTAAGTCTCGGGATAGCCTGAAGTTTTACAGGCGCAGAATAGTGAAAAGAGTCAAGCAAAGCTGAAGAGCTTATGGAGCGGGTGATGGGATTCGAACCCACGACTCTTTGCTTGGGAAGCAAATACTCTGCCACTGAGTTACACCCGCCTAACCCGTTATTTTAAAGCAAAAGCCCGGTATTGTAAAGGTAACTCTCTCTGCTGACTTTTCCCCCTACTGAAGTTCCGATTCTATGCTAACAGACATGCAGAACCAATCCATAGAGAATGTGCTTTATGATCCACTTATATCTACTACGAATCTAGACTCTTTAATTAAAGGTTACATGCTCAATTGCGAAGCAGATGGTAAGTCTCCCACCACAATATCAGGGTATCAGATGCTACTTAAGAAGTTCTCCTGGTATTGTTGTCTTAATGAATACCCTCCACCACAGAAATTCACCGCTGCACACATTAGAGGCTTCCTAGAATACTTAACTACCGAAACACATAGATGGAACAGTCATAGCCCTAGAGCTAATAGACCTGTAAATAAGACCACTGTTAATTGCTACTACCGAGCATTACACTCGTTCTTTAATTGGTTGTATAAAGAAGAACTCATACCAACTAATCCATTCGACCACTTAAAGACACCTGAACCAGAGGGTAAGGTGATTCAAGCTCTTACACCCAAAGAGATTAATCGTCTGCTTCAAACATGCTCTGCCAAAACTGCTCATGATGTAAGGAACAAAGCTATCCTCTCTGTTTTCCTCGACTGCGGTTTTCGAATATCAGAATTGGCTAGTCTAACTCTTCAAGATGTCAATACTGACGATGGCTCTATGCTTATTAGGCAAGGTAAAGGAGGGAAACAGAGAGTAGTCCGAATTGGTAACAAAGCTCAGAAGATACTGTGGAAATACCTAACTCTATACCGTAGAAGCATAAGTAACCACCTATTTATAAATAGATATGGTGAACCTCTCGACGTATTGGGTATTAAGATGTTGATTAAACGCCTTGGAGATAGGGCAAAGGTAAAGGTACATCCTCACAAACTACGGCACACCTTTGCCATCAGCTATTTAAGATCAGGGGGAGATGTCTTTTCCCTCCAGTATCTACTAGGGCATAGCACTCTTCAAATGACACAGAGATATTTTCAGAGTCTAAATGCTGAGGATGCTATGAATGCTCACAGGAAGTATAGCCCACTGGATAACTTAGAGGTGTAGTATCTTATCTTAATCTCTCGGTTTACGGTATGTGAGCCTAATTTTTCACTCTAGTGGATTAATAAATACCATACTATTTGTTAATTTGGATAATTAACCCCCCTTATCGGTTTCCAAATCCCAATAAGCCTCAACATTACCTTTAGCTTTGCTTGTCATGGGATCTATTTCCGTGTAGGACCAGTCAATCCTGCCGTATCTTAATGATATTTCTTCGACAGGTCTAGCATCTTCACCTTGAGAAGACCCATTCTGTGAAATTGACGCCACTATAACATCCGTAAGCGTGTATCTCATATATCTGTCTAAAGTATCTGCTCGACATACCTCAATTATGACTTCAGTTATATACTCTCCTTTGCAGCACGCAAGAGCAAGCTTTGGTGAAGCTTTATCTAATTCTTTAATAATTGTGAAATCCTCATGTGCGCTTCGTCCAGTAGTACGCGTTGTCGTGGTGGTGGGCGATTGAGAAATTCCGTGGTTATATGATATAACGTCAATCCACTCATCATGCTTAGAGTCCAAAGATTCCCCCGCAATACCATCAATATTCAGGAATATCTTGTTAAAACCACCATTTGTACTAACACTTGTCGCTTGCGGTTCAATTAAACCATTACTGATTGTTTTGTCTTCAGAAGGAGCGGTCGATGGAATTGGTGATGGTTTAGGTGGTATTGGTAAAGGCGCTAGTGAAGGTGCAGGCGAAGGCGCTGCTTCTGGATTACTAGGAGGTTGCATTGGTGTTACAGGCTCTTTTGGTATTACGGGTGCTTCTTCGGATGCTGCTGGTTCTGCTGATTCGGTAGGAGTCAGTGAAGGTATTTCAGTACATGCTAGCAATAAGATTGTCGAAGTCAGAAATATGGATAAAAGTAGTATGGTGATTTTATTTCGTAGAATAGAGTCTCGTAACAACATAGCTGACCTCCTTATAGTACATGAATTTGGTAACTTAAATTATATGTGAATTAGCCGAAGTGTCAATAGCAAAAGGCGAAAGTTTTTTCGGTCGGCGGTTCAAGTCCACCTGCTGCCAGTTGGTTTTTGACTTCTATATATGTGGAATATGCTTATTACAATTTAGAGGGATTTAAGATTGATAAAAACGGTCAAATAAATACTGATTGAGGGTATTTTTTAAGATATATGCGTTAAGTAGCCTGCGCTTTGCAATAGGATTCATAACCTGATTCCGCTCGAATAAATCAACATCTTCCTCGGTAACACGAGCGATGTTGGCTATCTCTTTTTTGGTCAGCAATCTGGATATATATCTAATCCTTGCTTGTAACGCAATATCGTGTTCTTGGTAGCTAGAATTTGTTTCCATTGTGGGTATACACCTTCTAAGAGCAATTATAATTGCCCATAATATTAAATATATCCATCTTTGTTCCTAATTTAGTTAGTACTTTAGTGTGAAAAAGCAGCTTTAATCTGAAATTTTTAACGCATTTAAATATTCTTAAGCATGTTAATCAGTAAACCAAATGAGAAATAGTAATTTGCTCGTGCGGAATGTAGTTGTAATGCTAAAGAAAGAACCACTGAGCAGGTAATACTATGTACACAAGAGTCTACTTTAGTCAGTCAAGTCTGGTTTTATCTATTACTTGACATTCTGCTGATTACTAGTCCGCGCAGACTAGCATTGAATTTATGTCTATCCGCCTGAGGTTAACCAGTAAATCGGCGGTTCGAATCCACCGGCTGCCAGTTAGTTTTTAGGCTTGATTACCGGTAGTTAGTATTCTTCTGTTACCATTGCCACTACTACCTAATTCGGTTAAGGCTCTATTCTGTCAATAAGATCGTATCCTTTTTTAAATCACACTCACTTATGCATCAGTAAGATGGGCCTTTTTAATTTATCGTATTATAAACGGGATGATTATGGCTACAAGACCGGTAAACAGGACCGTAAGCATGAACAGATTGTATCTCAATGCATAATCACCTAAAAGAGATGGGTCATAGTAACCTTCTACTTCTTGGTCTTTATACATTTTTAAAAGCCCATCCAACAATTTCTTTCTCATTAGCCTGCCGCGTATTAGTCCTATTTCGGCGACAAAGTTAACCACGATAATGAGGGCAACAAAAGTAAACATCACAATTGTCTGAGTGTTGTCTTCTCTTGAAGAGGCGAGGCCAGAGTTGATCCCCAGTGTTATCAGATTCAAGATAATAGCTGTGATTACAAAAATAGTGTCAGTGCGGGTGTTCGTTCCCAGTTCTCCAATTATGTGCTCGTGAACTCTCTCTATCATATTCTTACCCTCCCTTACCCTGAAGGTATTGTGACGATTGCTGTTTATTTCCTACCGAAGCGTAAAAAAATGATGATAAACGCTGTAGTGACAAGAGCAACAATTCCCAACCCGACCCAAAACCAAAATGAAGGGCCAGATTCAACTCTCAGTATTGTACTAGTTGCTGCGCGTGTTTCGGTGGCCTCTGCAATAATAGTTAAGTTATATTCCTCTCTGGTAGCATCGCTGCTGGGGATAACCTTTACATCGACCGTTTGAGAACTTCCAGCACTAAGGTAGTCTATGTTTTTTGGTTCAAAGTTAACGATCCATCCTTTCGGTCTATCGGAATCAAACTTGATATTGGAAATGCCTATATTGCCGTTATTCCTTACTTCCATAAATAAGGTGTTCTCCTCACCAGGGATTACTTCTTTGTAATAATAATCGGGGAGCAGTCGCATGGACAGGTCTACCTTTGCTTGCTGCGCAAGTACTAGAGTAGGGCAGACTAGACATGCCAGTAAGCCTACAATTATCAGATACAACCAAAGGACTTGTTTACCGCATATCATTAGAACAACTCTTATAATATGGCCTAGATATTTATACTATATTGTATAGAGTAATGTAAAAGCACTAGCAACATACGCTGCCAGTTTTTTGACTTAGGTTTCCTATTTCACAATCCAGGGTTCTCTAGAAATCGCACTGGTCAAATTTTCATAGCCATCTTTTGTGACTAGATAGACATCCTCAGGGTAATTTCCTAATTCCCTGAATTTGGGTATATCCAAGGCAGGGATTTCAATGGTAAATATCATACCGGGTTCTAAAATACGATGATCCGTTGCCGTAATCCAAGGGGGCTCGTGGAAATAGAGACCGAGTGAATGTCCCATGAATAGATTGGAATAGAGACATTCTACTCCTTGGGCTTTCAGATCCTTCGGAACATCTTTAATGACGGTCATGGCTGCCGCATGAATATCTGATATTTTCGCTCCTGGTTTGATCGCTTCTTCGGCTGCTTTTTGCCCTTCTTCTGCAATGTCAAAGAGGCGTTTTTCAAGCTCGCTTTGCTCTCCCAACCAGACCATTCTCTGCATATCGACTCGATACCCTCTCAGGCTTGCCCCTCCATCAAAATAGAGCTGCCTGCCTGCCTCCAGTTTTTTATTCGAAGGTCGTCCGGTGGACATGCTGTAATGCCTAGCACCACCCCGAAACATCATCTCTCCATGCATTGGTGTATCATAGGCACCTTGATCTATAAAGCTCTTCTCCAGATTATAGAGGAGTTCACGTTCTGTCATGCCGATCTTTATCTTTTTCACGGTTTCCTGGATTCCATTCACGGTGATCTTGCCGACCTCCCACATGACACCGATTTCCCAATCGGTTTTGATGGACCGCGAAGACCAGATAATATCCGTGCCATTGGTGAAAGTTGCCTTTGGAAGGCCTTTCTTTATTTTTTCAAATTCGGAGAAACTTGCTTCCATATAGATATAGGCTGGGCCGCCTTCTTCCGTTCCTATAACTCCCTTTTCTAGTCCTAGCTCTTTTAGTTTGCTAATAAAAACCCCCGTAGGTTCTGGGGGTAAATGCCAATGGTCAGCTCCTCCCCATGGCAGGATATTCTCGTCCTCAACCCAAGTCATATGCATTGCGAGCACATGGCAAATCTGCGGCACAATTAAAACAGGGCTTCCCTTTTGAGGGATGATTGCGCCGTGAAGCAGGGGGAAATACCAGGTTTTACGAAAGCCTGTGAAGTAAGTTAAATCTTCTTTGGCAAAGAGTAACAGCGCGTCAAAGCCCGTTTCCTGCATCTTTTCCTGGATTTTTTTGAGTCTTAGATCGTATTCCTCATGAGGTATCTCAGGGAAAGGGATATCTTTTTTCATAAGGCTCTCCTTCCTTCACCTTAATATTACACGCACGAGTGACTAAATTATAGTCCTATTTGGTGGGATGTCAATAGGTATTAAGGAGGACTTAATGAGGTAATTGAGGTTGGTGTTTAAAAGTCTATTGGTCGGCGGTTTAATTCCACCCGCTGCCAGTTTGTTTTTGAGCTCTAATTTTGAGTTATTTAGCGCTTCCCAATATTCTGCTTGGTTACTATAAAAGTGCAATTTTTAAAATCTGACGGTATTTGATAAAATCGATAATAGAAAGGAGTATTTGATGAAAAGAACTGTATTATCTCTGATGTTAGTGGTTGTATTGACACTTTGCTTGGCTTCACCAGCTTTTGCAGGTGGCGACAAGGTTCGTGGAGAAAAGGGACAGGGTGCCGTAGAACAGGTTCAAGTACAAGATCCGCCACCTTTCCAGCCACAATTTCATAAAAGTGTGATTAACTAAGAGAAGGCAGCTGTCTATTGCTGCCTTCTCTTTTTTTATATGATATACTCAATTGATACCATTTTCCTGCAAGCACATAGCAGGTTCGAATCCACCCGATGCCAGTTTCTGTTTTTATTGTCGATAATAAGCTATTTGGTATAGGGTTAGGATTTAGGCATAAGATCAGCCAGTTTTGATTTTTTCTTACTTTTATTAATTTCTATCCACTCTTCAAGCCCTTGCTTGCTTCGGGTCAATGGCTTTGTTAGTCTACTAACATCAATACCAGCTATATAGCTAGTCGACTTGTGCTTACTAGCGGCATCTATCTCTCTGTTAAATCCATCGGCAATTTCATAAGCATCTGCTAAAGTCGAATACAAGCTCTGGTCGATATAGTCCATTTTATCCCTGTTCCTTTTCCACGTAGTAGTTTTAAATTTCTTCATTTGTGACTTCATTGAGAACGACTCCACGAGCTTGCTATTGTAGTCTGTTTCTGATAGAAGTCCTTTAATTACCGCCTCTTTCCTCTGCTGCTCCCTTTGCTTCTTGAACACTACATTGAATAGCACAAACATAATGATTGGGATTAGATACCCTATAATCTTCCATATTTCACTCCAGTTAAAATCCATGAATCGCCCCTTCAACTGCCTTTATAATCGTATTCTATGTTGTTACTGTTTATCGATGCAACCAATAGAATTGTTAGGAATTCACCTGCTTCCACTATTTGTTTTTCACTTAATGCTAAGTGACATTTAGTTTAGGCTTTCCTGCAATCCTAACAAGCTTCCACACCATTAAAGATACAACAACAAGAATTGCTAATGTTATTAAGGGAAATACTGTTCCATCGATATTATTAGTTCTCTCTAAAGCTATTTCTATAGATACATAGAGAAGATACAGCATCATACCTTGAATAAGCACTTTACGAACAAAGAGGTAACGGTTTAATACTACTCGCAGTTCTTCAGTTTATGAGTCACTAAGAGAGTCTTTCCATTTTTTAGGCATATTTATCAGTGATTTGGGGTTTTTTGTTACAGCGAACCAAATATTAAGAGCAGTGAAGAGAAGGTAGATAAAGACACACAGTCCAGGATAAAGGAAAATCATGTTCTTATTTGCCCAATCTTCCGCAATACCTTGGCTATTAAAATCGATAGGGATTCTATCCGGAAGTGCTGAGTAATTGCTGAACGCTATATAGATAGCTAATACTAGAAGGAGTATAGGTATAAGCTCAAGTGTAGGTGGATAGCATTTGTTTAACTTCTGCCACATAATTTAACTCTTTTCCAAATCCACCCGCTGCCACTTGTTTTTTGTTTGAATCCTCAGAAAACTCAACGTCAAACTAAGAGTTTCCCCAGAACAGATTGATCGGCACTGAAATAAACATCATTTCCAATACGTACAACAGGCCTTCGGATAAACCTCGGCTCTTTTAGCATCAAACCAATGAGATCTTCATCAACTAACTTATCCTTCTCTATCC
>Ga0209536_100006529_pt1 | contig 17799 bp, 15 predicted proteins | sample DeeMarSeWOR28_12_FD_187461 | JGI IMG/M metagenome (GOLD analysis project Ga0209536, IMG submission 187461) | Marine sediment microbial communities from White Oak River estuary, North Carolina - WOR-2-8_12 (SPAdes) (version 2) | ecosystem: Environmental > Aquatic > Marine > Intertidal zone >... | reverse complement strand
GGATGTGCTGGTGTTAAACGGTTATCTGGTTTTGAACCTGCTGGTGCCGGCCTACATCCTGTACTGTCATTATTACCACCGCAAGCCCAATGAAAAATTGTATTTGCCCCTCGTTTTTATCTCCATTTTCTGGGCCTTCGGCATCCACCTGGTGACAGCCTTTTTGTATCAGGGACTGCCGGCCAGGCCTTTCTGGAACAACCCCTTGATGGGCCCCCGTTTTTTGGCATCCGCTTTTGCGGCCGGCCCGGCGTTGATCATTATCGTGCTGGTCATCATTCAATCCACAACTTCATTTCGCATTGAGGACCAGGTCTTTAATAAAATTCGGCGTATCAGCGTGATCTCAGCCATCATTAACCTGATCATGCTCTTTTCAGAGGTTTTCAAGGAATTCTATCTGCCCACCCATCACAGTCAGCCGGCCATCTACCTGTATTTCGGTCTCAAGGGGCACACCGCCCTGGTGCCGTGGATCTGGACCGCCATCGTCATGAACGTCATCGGCACCCTGACAATGGCGTTCAACCCGGGCAAGAACAACCCCAAAGTACTGGTACCGGCCTGTGTACTGCTGTTTTTAGGCATCTGGATCGAAAAAGGCATCGGTTTGATTGTACCCGGCCTGGTGCCGTCACCCCTGGGAGAGGTGGTGAATTATGCGCCCAGCTGGGTGGAGGTCAGTATTACCATCGGTATCCTGGCCCTTGGCATCTTTGTGGTTTCGCTGCTGCTCAAACCGGCGTTAATGATTGAGCAGCGTTATGAGGCAGGGGAATGAAGCTCTCCGCAACTGCGGCGAAGTCGAATAAATCGAATCTTTGAAGTTTACCAGACACTATTTAGCTGCCCGAGTTTTTTCATAAATACCTGCCCCTGTTCAGTATCAGCCAACATCGGTGCATAAATATTGTACTCGGCTTTTTCGCCAGTCAGCATTTCGATTTTTTCTTCAATCGCCGACCTTTGCTTGCTCTGTCGCCATCTGTTCCAGTCGTCAATTGATTCCCATCTGCTCACCACCAGACACTCGTCGGGACGTTCCAGATTGCATAAAGTGGTGCCGGAGATATAACCGGGTTGATAGGTGGCAAGGGCTCTAAGATGCAGGATCAGCGGAACCAGCTCTTTGGCCTTGCGACCCTGTTTGACCTTCCTTTTAATCATGACATCGATGGCCATAATAACTTCCTTTCAAGATCAAGTTTATCCATAAATTAGTCACTCGTGATTAATCTTGCATTACAAAAAAAATGAAAAAAATAGAATTTATTCTTGACATTTGCTATTAGCATGTTATGTTATTAGCATATTTTGCTAATAGCAAATATATTGCCTACTACAGGAGCACTTTATGGAGCGCACACAACTTGTTGAAAAATCAAGGAAATCCTTTACCAGACTCGCCCGATTCATCAATCAACTCATACGTGAACAGCTGTTTTGCGGCCCGGTCACTGTGCAGCAGTGCTATACCCTAGAGGCCTTGATCGATGGTCCCAAATCGATGAGCGCACTGGCAGCCGAAGTCGCTCTGCACCAGAGCACCTTAACCCGTATTGTTGAGAAATTGGAAAAGCAAAATCTATTGATCCGCAGGCGCAAGGAAAATAATCAGCGCTCGGTTGAAGTGCAGATTACAGAAGCCGGACAACAGGTACACGCTTTATTAGAGGCGCAAAGCTCGCAGGTGATCTCCGAGTTGCTGGATCTTATCCCTGAAAACCGCCGGGTCGCGGTTGTAGAATCCATCGAAGAATTGGCAAATCTACTCGATCCGGGAAACGAGGCATTCCGGAACCTTCTTAAAGACTGTCGCTGTGGCTTTTCCCGGGAGGAAGGTGAAAAAAAAGCAAAGGAGATTTAAGATGACGCAAACCATTTCATCACAAAGAATTCATTGCTGCTCGGGTCACCGAAAGAAATTAGATGCCCGGGTACCTCAAAATGAAATTGCGGGCATATATGATTCGCTCTCAAAAATTTACGACATCTGGGGCAAACTGACAGAATCGCGCGCCCGCAGTCGGGCATTGGAGCTGGCGGAAATTCAAAATGGCCAGAAAATCCTTGAAGTGGCCGTTGGCACCGGTTTGGCGTTCTATGAAATTGTGAAGCGAAATCCGAACGGGACCAATATCGGCATCGATATATCCGCGGGCATGTTAAAAAAAGCCCGCAAAAGACTCAGCCAATTATCCGAGGCAAACTATGAGCTCAAAAAGGCCAACGCCTTTCAGCTGGAAGGAGAAGATGAACAATTTGATGTGCTCATCAATAACTATATGTTTGATTTGATTCCTTTCGATCAAATGGATGCGGTCTTAGCCGAATTTAAACGTGTCCTTAAAAAAGGGGGCAAACTTGTGCTTGTCAATATGACCATCGGAGAAAGATTCGGCAGCGGCATTTACGATTTTATGCATCGGGTATCACCTCGGTTAATGGGGGGCTGCCGCGGCATCAGGTTGTCAGAAAAACTAAAAGAACATGGATTTAATGTACAACGGCGCGAATATCATCAACAGTGTCTGTTTCCCTCAGAGGTCATACTTGCCAAGAAATAATTAAATGCCTGGTAAAATAAATAGCACGTGACAGCCACAATTAAAATGGGTGGAATGCAAAATTGACTTCCGCTTGATTTTTCTCTATGCTCACATCCAGCAATTCCTAACCCCATCAAGGAGAATTCATCATGGAAATCAATGCCGCTACAAAGATCGACGACCTGCTGAAAGAATACCCATTTTTGGAAGATTTTTTGGTCAGGTTGTCACCCAAGTTTAAAGGCCTTAAGAATCCGATTATGCGCAAAACCATCGGCAAAGTGGCTACCCTCAGCAAGATAGCCGGTATCGGCGGTCTGGACCTGGACGATTTTTTGGCCACTCTGACAGCGGAAATAAACCGGCAGGTGGGCACAGCCGCACCAGCGGTGGGATCGACTCCTGATGGGGACGGGGCCGACAGCATTATCAGCGACTCTGAGGAAAAGCAGGCGGCGCTCAAGGAAATTATCAAGGCCCTGCACGCCGGTGAAGATATGGCGGTTCTCAAACAAAGATTAAGTCAGTTGATCGGCGGCGTTGAGGCCACCGAAATCGCAAAAATGGAGCAAGCCCTTATGGACGAGGGCCTGCCAGCCGAAGAGATCAAACGCCTGTGCGATGTCCACGTTGAAATATTTAAAGAAGCATTGCAGGAGCAGGACCGACCGGAGCCGCCAATGGGGCACCCCATCCACACTTTCATGAAGGAAAATCGCGCTTCCGAAAAAATCATGTCTGATACCAGTATGCTGCTGGGGCGCATCGGGTACCCACCCAAAGCTCGAGCCTTCACCGAAAACAGCCAGGCACTGGGCGCCCTTATCGACCGTTTATCCGAAATCGATATCCATTACACCCGCAAGGAAAATCAGCTTTTCCCCATGCTGGAAGCCCACCATTTTACCGGCCCTTCCCAGGTAATGTGGTCGATCCACGATGATATCCGCGCCGGCCTGAAACAGGCTCGAGAGGCGTTTGCCGGATCTGATGCTGAAGGAACTATAACGCCACTGAAAGAAGCCATCCAGGCGATTCGGGACATGATCTACAAAGAAGAGCACATCCTTTATCCCGCCAGTCTGGACATGTTGACCGATCAGGAATGGATCAAGGTCAAAGAGGGCGAAGCGGACATCGGTTTTGCCTGGGTCGTCCCGGACACGGGCTGGCCCGAAGATATCATTAAGGAGCCCGTGGACGAACCCCCCGAACCGGCGGAGGTCCTGGAAGAAGTCACCGGAGCCCTGGGACTGGATACGGGCCGCATGACCCTGGAGCAGATCAACCTAATGCTCACCCACCTGCCGGTGGACCTAACCTTTGTCGACGAAAACGATCGGGTCGCCTACTACTCCGAAGGGCCCGAGCGCATATTCCCGCGCAGCCCCGCCATCATCGGCCGGGAGGTTCGCAACTGCCATCCGCCCAAAAGCGTCCATCTCGTCAACCAGATCCTGGACGCCTTCAAGTCCGGCTCACGGGACACGGCCGAATTCTGGATCGAGCTGGGCGGCAAATTCATCTACATCCGCTATTTTGCGGTGCGGGATGCCGACGGATACTACCGCGGATGCCTCGAGGTAAGCCAGGAGCTGACCCAAATCCGCAAACTGGAAGGCCAACAACGACTGCTGGACTGGGAATAAACGGTACACTGTTTAGAGGATTTTAAGTTGGATTCGCCTTTAATTCGAAAGCCAATGCGCCCACATTGTCTTCTAGAGATCTAAGGTAATTATTTTGCTGGGTTTCCAAAAGAAATCAAAAATTTTACTGTATCAGTCTGATTGTGTAGGATACCGATATGTTGGTATCCACATTTTTGAGTGAATTGTTATAGCTGCTGTAACAACTTATTATTTTTCCAAGAACGATATCCACTTTTCTTTGAGCGGGCGATGTATTTCGGATTTAGAAAGATATACAATTGTTTCGCTATTCAAATAACAGATATTTCAGTGTTTCTCATTTTAACAATTGTAATCTTTAAAAAGATAATACATATAGTCCAATTAATTAGTTAACATACAGTTCGAACTCAATACCAACGGATTCCCTGGCAAGGCTTAATTCGAAAAGCCTGCCAGGCGGATTTACCCAGAATGACGCTATCGATTTTTGAAGTTCACAACAAATCTGAATTGAAAGAATGGGTCTTATTTCCCTTCCGTTTTTACCGGGACGACCCATTTTACGTGCCGCAGATCATTCGGGAGGAAATCGATTTTTTTTCGGCTGATCGGAATCCTAGCTTTGATGTGGCCGATACAAAACTGCTGCTGGTTCGACAAAACGGCAAAACAGTTGGACGGGTCTGCGGGATCCTGCATAGACTTGAGGAAGAAAAGCTGGGTTATAAGCGGGGCCGCTTCGGATGGTTTGAAAGCATCGATGACGCTAATGCGGCACAGGCCCTGCTGAGTTATCTGGAAGACTGGTTTGTAAGTCAGGGGTGCCGTGAATTCACTGGTCCGCACGGATTCACGGATCTCGACCCGGAGGGGTTGCTGGTTGACGGATTTGATGCATTGCCGACAATTGCAGGAAGTTATAATAAACTCTATTACCAAAAGCTTTTAGAGGATTTCGGATTCCAAAAAGAAGTCGATTATATTGAACACCGGATCGAATTTCCGGAAGACAACCCACTAATCGGGAAGTTGCAAAAAAGGGTTAATGCGGCTGAAAGTGGTGGTTATCGAGTCGTGAAGTTACGTAAAAAAAAGGAGATATTACAATACGTTGATCAATGGTGGGACGTCTTAGAAGCATCCTTCGAACATTTGTACGGCGTCACGCCACTAACATATGAACAGAAAAAATACTACACGAAAAAATATTTTGGATTCGTCGATCCAAATTTCATGATCATGGTTGCTGATCGAAAAAACCGAATTCAGGGACTATTTCTTGGGCTTCCTTCCCTGAGTAGACCGTTCCAAAAGGCCAAGGGGAGGCTCTTGCCCTTCGGCTTTTTGCAAATTTTGCGGGGGTTCAAGAAATTTGACACTGTGGATTTTTATTTTGCAGGCGTTCACCCACAAGCAAATGCGCGCGTGGTTTTTCCTGTCATGGCGCTGGCCATGTACCGAACGCTGAAGCAGCATAGCGTTAGGTATATAGAGACGAATCGAGAACTTGAAACCAACATTAGCATCACAGGAATATGGGCCAAGTATTCCGTTGTGAATAAACGACGGTCGCGAATCTTCAAAAAACTGTTAACGGTGCCGGCAATTTAATATGTTTTTGTTGGGATATAAAACGAATATCACAATAGGATATTAATTCAGTGAGATAGTGATATGTTGGAGAGTAATCTGCAACTTCAGATGGGCGGGCTAATTAAACACATACGGCAAGAATTTATATTTTTCAGAAGGCAAATTTTAGTCCGACACATAAGTAGTTAGAAACACTTTGCCCGATTATTCCTTTGGCACCTGATCGATGGTGAATGCGGAGCATTAAATCCCACCTAGGATATTGCGGAAAACCAAAGGTAAATTCAAACGCAAGGTAACCCAACAAGTGTTGAGCGTGTTTGTCTCTTTTCAACTCAGTTTCAGATATATCGCTATAATAAGACAGGCCGCCACCCATAGCAAAGCTGGTATCGATATACTTGTCCCAAGGAAATGGATGCCAGCGCCCAAGCACCAGGCCCACTAATTCCCAATGATCATTGTCTGATCCGAAATGTTTTCCTACCTGGCCTTCGAGCTCAAAACTTAACCATTGTTTGTATTGATAAATCTCTCTTGCCAGAGCACCAACAGCCACATAGTTTCCATCTGAATAATCCGCATTAAGGGTAGCGATCTCGGCTAAATTTTCTTCTGTACGTGGTCCCCCGTAAATAGACACAAACCATTTGTAATCCGGTTCAGTTTTTTCATTGTCAGAAGAATTAGCACTTACATTTGATAAAATTAAAACTAGAAATATTTGTATAACTACCCAAAAGCATTTTCGTGAAGTCAATGCAACACCTCTTTTTCTGCCCAGATTTCGACATTAAAAATCCCATTCCAGTATTTCTGCCCTCATTGAAATGTTTTAAGGGGTGAATTGCAATTATTACAAAGTTGAGTCTCCTATCATAACCATAGTGTGCTGACAACCTCAAATTTACTGAGAATCCACCAAAAATCGAAAATCTTGTGGGTATATGAATCGATAATATAAAAGATTACTCTGATATATCTATTAATTGGCAATTGTTCCTTTAGCCGAAAGATGCAAGTTCCAAGATTAGAAATAGGGCGTCTACTTCTTTCTATAGCTCAGTTTGAAGAACCACGAATTAGAGAACCCTCGACGAGAAGGGAACTTTCAAGAATATATTAGCGACGGCGTAGCCGGTCCGGACCGCAATAACCGCCGACACACCGAATTTAAGTAAGGGCTGAAGATCGATTCCCCTCAGCATCATCGCAAGAAAAACTAAGACTTCAATATGACTAAGCCATGTTGGGAAAAGAAACCTGCCGAATTTTCCCTGTCTGTCGAAGAAGCGGCGGAAGAGTGTGTGTTTGGCTTAGTCGTTAAAGGCCGCAGCCCCGACAAAAGCCATGGTGTTGCCGAGTAGGTGCACCGCTAAAAAACCGACCTGACAAAGACCTATCAGAGCCATCAGCAATTTCTTGCCTACGGATGACCCGAGCAGAAGCATATACCAGTTTATGGTAGCTCCTTTGGATAAGTCATTTCGGGATTTCCCGCGGGTCGGTCATATTTTCCGGCCGCAACATATCATCCAGCTTTTCCTTGGTCATCCAGCCTTTCTCAAGCACCAAATCATACACACTGCCGCCGGTTTTCAGGGCCTCCTTTGCAATTGCGGCTGATTTTTCATAGCCCAGCACCGGGTTGAGTGCGGTTACCAAACCGATACTGTTTTCGACGTACTGCCGGCATTGTTGCCTGTTGGCTTCAATGTCGACAATGCAGCGACTGACCAGGGTAATGCAGGCGTTTTTTAAAATCAGCATTCCATGGAGCAGATCATAAGCAATAATCGGCTCGGCCATGCACAGCTCCAGCTCACTCGCCTCGGCCGCCATGGATACCACCGCGTCATAGCCAATGATCTGGTAGCAAATCTGGTTGACCAGTTCGGGAATCACGGGGTTGACCTTGCCGGGCATGATGGATGATCCCGGTTGCATGGGCGGCAGGTTGATCTCGTTCAAACCGCAACGCGGTCCCGACGACAGCCAGCGCAGGTCGTTGCAAATTTTAGAAATCTGTACCGCCGCCCGTTTCATGGTGGCCGACATCTGGGCGAACGCTCCGGCGTTCTGAGTGGCTTCTACCAGATTACGGGCTCTCCGCAGCTCGAAACCGCTGACTTCAGATAGTTTCTGAGTGACCAGATCGGCATAGCCTGGCGGACTGTTGATGCCGGTACCAATCGCCGTTGCCCCCATGTTAATATCGTGGAATTCATCTTCGGCTCGTTTCAGAGCTGTAATGGCACTTTCGATCATAACGGCATAGGCGGAAAATTCCTGGCCCAGCGTCATGGGCACCGCATCCTGATTTTCGGTTCGCCCCATCTTGAGCACATCGGCAAATTCTTCGGCCTTGGACAACAGTGCTTCTTTGAGCTCCCCCATGGCGCCCAGCAGATCTTTTAATGACAGCAAAACAGCCAGTTTAATGGATGTGGGGTAGGCATCATTGGTTGACTGTGAGCAATTGATGTGATCATTGGGATGTAAATAATCATACTCCCCTTTTTTGTGACCCATGATTTCAAGTCCCCGGTTGGCGATCACCTCGTTGGCGTTCATGTTGGTGGAAGTGCCCGCGCCTCCTTGAAACATGTCAACGGTAAAATGGTCATGGAGTTTGCCGGCCAGCAGGTCATCACAGGCTTGGCAGATGGCTTTCATTTTGTCTTCTTGAAGCACACCCAGTTCATGATTTGCCAGCGCAGCGGCTTTTTTTACAAAGGCCAAAGCTTCGATCATATGTTCGAAGTTTTTAACGAATACGCCGGAGATGGCAAAGTTTTCCATGGCCCGCAACGTTTGCACGCCATAGTAGGCCTTTTCGGGCAGCTCGCGCTCACCCAGCGAATCATGTTCCAGGCGAATATCACCCAGCAATTGGGCAGGACTTTCCGCACCGACCTGTTCCTGTGAAAGAATCCGCAAACGCTCGCTAATGCCTGCTGCCACACGGGCCAAAATTCGATAGAAGAGGTCCGGTTTTTCCTCGCGATAAGCTTCGATCTTTTCATGTGACATCTGCCAAACGGTGGCTCCGTGTCGGGTGAACGCGCCGCTGTAATGCGGTTGTTCGTCAAGAAATGCGCCTTCGCTGATCAAAGCGCCGGCTGCCAGGACAATGAGATGTTTGGTGGCGCCGTGCAGGCCGCGCACGATTTCCACTTCGCCTTCTAAAACCAGGCCGCCCCATTGCCGCGGTGTGGATTCGTGAAACAGCCATTCTTCGGCTGCATAAGTTTTTTGTTCACCGCGGGAAAAAAAGTCCTGCAAATCGGACCTTGCCACCCCCATTCGCTTGGATGCTCTTTGCAGTACTTCATCTATTTTGTTCATGGCCGTTACTCCTCTCGAGACGGTTTTAAGTTCTCATAAATTCAACAACATGTTAGGAATACAATTTTTGTAATTAATCAACAAACGCCAAAAACAGCAAAACAGAACAGGAAGCTCAAATAACGAGGGGCGCCAGCAAAAAACCAAAAGTCACCGCCAGGGCAATACAAATGATACCGGGAATCAAAAACGGATGGTTGAATACATATTTACCGATTCTGGTGGAGCCAGTATCATCGAATTCGATGGCCGCCAGCAGTGTGGGATAGGTCGGCAGAACGAACAGAGCGCTGACGGCCGCGAAAGCGGCAATCGCCGCCACCGGGCTGACACCCAGTGCGATCGCTGCCGGCATCAGGGCACGGGTCGTCGCCGCCTGGGAGTAAAGCAGCATGGCGGCAAAAAACAGGACCACGGCCAGCAGCCAGGGTCTTGTCTCCAGCAGATTGCCGGCAAATACGTTGATCTCTTCGATATGGGCCGCCACGAAGGTGGTGCCCAACCAGGCAACCCCTAAAACACACACGCAGGCGCTCATGCCGGATTTGAAAGTCGCGGCGTTGAGCACTTTATTGCAGTCGATCTTGCAAAACAGGGCGATCGCCGTTGCTGCCGCCAGCATGAATGTCATAATGGCCGCATCGCGTTTCAGGACCGGATCTTCGATTAGGCCGACGGTGCTGCTGATGGCCATGGCATAACAAACCACTGCGATGATTGCGAGCAGGAAAATCAGCACAGAGGTCTTGGCGCCTGGCGGGATTTCCCGCTGTTGCTGTTGTTTGTCGCCCGGCATCGCAACAAGCCCTTTGGATAGGCGATCCTGATATACCGGATCGTCTTTTAGGTCTTTGCCGAGGAAATTGGCAACGAAGGCGGTCAGCATCACGGCGATAAAAGTGGTGGGTATAACGATGACCAGCAACTCCACATAGCCGACCCCGATCGGTTCCAGAGCCCCTGCAAAGAATACCACTGCGGCTGATATTGGAGATGCGGTGATCGCGATTTGCGAAGCGATCGTTGCAATCGACAGCGGGCGCGAGGGACGGATACCTTCGCGTTTGGCCACCTCTGCAATGACCGGCAGTGTTGAGAAAGCCGTCAGGCCGGTTCCAGCAAAAATTGTCATGGTGTAGGTAACCAGGGGGGCCAGAAAAGTAATGTATTTGGGGTTACTGCGCAGGATCCGTTCGGCCAGCTGGACCAGATAATCCAGGCCGCCGGCTACCTGCATCGCCGCAATGGCGGCGATTACCGACATGATGATCAGGATAACGTCAATGGGGATATCTCCCGGTTTGAGACCGAATCCCAGTGCAAGCACCAGCACGCCCAGGCCGCCGGCAAACCCGATGCCGATACTGCCCAGTCGGGCCCCCAAAAAGATGAAGATCAACACGATGATAAGTTCAATTATCCACATGATAATTTTCCTTCCATTAGGGAATTTTGTAAGTACCTTTGAGATCCCGGGTGTTTCCCGTAAAAATGCCCTGGTTCTTATCCGTAAAAGTGGACATCCATGTGAAGTTAAACGTTCCCGTAAGCCCTTCCAGACTTCCGGTACCACCAACAAATTCTCCAATCACCTTGACGCCTTGTTTAAGTGGTTGGCCGCTGAGAACACTGTATGCCTTCTCGCCTTTCATGCTCCGCCAGACACATCGCACAGAGCTGCCGGCCACTGAATCCGAGAGCCCCACGCACTCCCCCCAGAAATCCTCTATCCCGGCAAATTCCTCCTTGAGGCTAACATTTCCTGCCAGCTTGAATGTGCCCACCTCGCGTCCCTCCACAAAGTCAAATGTCTGGCGCTGACCACTGGCAATCCAGGTTCCTGAAAAGCCGGCGGACTGTTCCGCCGCTGCCTCCGGCACCAAGCCGTTTGACAGAATAAAAGCGGTGAAAATGACCGCCAAAAGCTGTAATACATTTTTACACTTGCTCATCAGCTACCTCCTCTCAATAGAAAGATCAGACCGATAATGAACCGTAACCGTTTAAGGGTCAATTACCATTTCCTCACTTTCAAACCTATCCGTAATCGTTAGCATTTTAACCCTACGCACCCAAGTTGGCATGCCAGCACCGTGACGGGAAAAATGCACTTTTAACATTCGGAACACAAGGGCAGCTCCGAGTATGATAGCGACAAGGTTAGTGATTAGCAGGATGGCTGCATTACCGGAAATTAAGGGGTTTCCATGCGTTAGAGCAATGCCCACAACTGCAAGGGGAGCAACAAGTGCTGCTGCGATTGCAACACCTGCGAGTGTTGTCATCACATTGGATCTCCCCGTAGCATAAGCCGCTGTCATCCCGGAAAAAACGCTATACAGAGGTCCAGCAAATCAGGCGTCCCACGTGCTTCGATTTCGAGTGTCGGTTCGAATCCAGGATTGAGCGCTCCAAAGATTAATGGGGCTGCAAAACCTATCCCAAGGCCGATACCGGCAACTCCTATACTCCTTCTGAACAAGCTCAAATTCGCTTGAACGAGCGAATGACCTGCAGCAACGAGCGGTCCCATTAGTGGTGCTACGAGCATAGCGCCAATAACGACGGCGGTTGAGTCCGCCAGCAATCCTAATGATGCCAGAGAAGTAGATAACACCATCATCATTATGAAGGCTATGTTTCCTTGCGCGCTTTGCTCGAGCTGCTGGACGAGATCGAGTCTTTCATCTGGCTCTAAGATCGGAAAACCTCCGAGGATATTATTGAACCTTATCTTGCCGAAGGACATATTTTCACCTCCAAAATATATTAAATCAAAATAAGTTAAATATTAATTTAGCAGGGTAAGCACGCTTTTTATAGAATACAAAGGAATGAAGACGGCGACTCCTTGTTAAAAACCCAAATATCAAAAAATTACCGATATATTGAGAGCAACAAGAACCTTATCTTGTAGTTTCCGTAGACTGCAAATTGATCGATTCATCCAAACTGCGCAGATGCAAATCTCTTTGGGGAAAGGCAATCTCGATTTTTGCTTCCCGGAAACTTCGGTCAATCTCCTGGTGAAGCTCACTTCTTACCGTCAGCCTTTCTTCAGCATTCGGCACCCAGACGCGGAGCTCGAAGTCGAGTGAACTCTCCCCAAAACTCAGAAACAGCACCTGAGGCTCGGGCGTTTTAGCCACCTTTGAGTTTGCAATGGCGCACGCCATCAGCGTTTCCATCACCAGTGAAAGGTCTGAACCATAAACAACTCCCACCGGAATGATCAGCCGCACACGACGATTGCTAAGGGTCCAATTGATCACCTGATTGGAGACTAGATCGGCGTTGGGAATGATCACATCTGCCTGGTCGAAGGTTTGGACGTATGTGGCTCGAAGACCAATATTTTTGATTTCAGCCCATTTCCCGTCAAGTTCGATAAAATCACCCACCCTGACAGGTCGTTCAAAGAGCAGAATGAGTCCGCTGACAAAATTGTTGACAATGCCTTGCAGACCAAAGCCGATGCCAATACCAAGCGCACTCAAAATGATTGTGAGTTTTGTAAACTCGAACCCGAGTGCCAAGAGCGCCACCACGAAGCCTATAAATATTAAAACATAGTGAACCAATCTTGCTATTGACACCCGGACCCCTGTTTCCACTCGACGCTTGGCGAGCACTTGATCAATGAGCAATTTTTGGACAATTGAGGATGCGAGAAACGATCCATAAAGGATGCCTGCTGAAATAATTACCAGGCCCAGACTAATCCGCTGGTCTCCGAGGTTGAACCCAAATGCCAGCAAACCTTTAATAGCCACTGACAAGTCATCGTAAGCTCCCCAGATAAACAGAATACCAGGTAGCAATAAGAGCCCGCATATGGCGGTATCAATGAAAAGTGTTACCCGGCGAATGATGATATCGGTATTCTCGTAAAAAAATGCCATTTGTTGGAGGGATGAGCTTCGGAATACACGCTCTAAGAACCCGCGAATTATGTACATAAACAACATGAAGGCAAGCACAGGCGCTGCCGAACGCAACAGAGATATAAACAGAAATTCGGCCAGCCCTTGTTTTCCCCAAACCTCTGCAATGATGATGAAGGCCAATAAGAAAGCGCCCGCCCGGAGCACCCAGCGATAAATCCCCGGGTCTTTTTTACGCCCGCTTTCACCGGCCCACCGCAAACAGAAGAGAAGGCTCGCCGACGCAGCTAAAACCGTGTACAATCGAATTAGCGGAAGCGGCAGCAGTATCACATGCAGTAGTCTGGTGACTAAGTAAACGATGATTAATCCATATACAAGCTGACTTCTCCAGGAAGCCGGATACAAGGCCCCGATAAGTCGGGCAAAGGAGATACCGCCAACAATCGTAAGGATGAGTGTCCATGTGTCTTGAAACTCGCGATATTCATAAAACAACATGAACACTATTGTGCCAAAAAATAATCCTGTAGAAAAAGGCCGTGCTGCAAGAAACCGCCAGCGCTGCGAGTCGTTCAACACCTGCCGGTTTCGATAGACGGCGATGATCACGAAAAGGGAGAAAAAAAACTGGAGAAAGACGATCAACCCCTGTCGATCAAAGAAACGACTGTCTACCCATGAGATCTCAACCAAACCTTTTTGCAATGCATACCACAGCTCGCTTGAATACTGAGAAAAATACCTGGAGGAAAACATCGGGGGAGATCTGTTGATCCTGACTCCATAACGAGCAGCTAAGATCAGAGAGTCTGATTCTGCACTAATAGCGATTATTTTCGCCTGAATATTGCCTGCTCTCTCCTGGATCGTCAGCATCGAACCCAATTGTGAATTGACGATTTCCAGGGCTTTGTCGATTGTGTCCTTTGCCTTTGCAAAGATCGAATTGAGTTGATCGAGATCTCCATCTTCGATCAGGGCAGACTGCCATTCGTTCCAATGTTGCTTTTTGGCCTGCCAATCGTTTCGCCAAGCGCCAAACTGACGAATTGCTTCGCTAAGGGGTCTGCTGATTTCTTCGAGCAATATGTTTTCCCGCTCAATTACCTTCTTGATTTCCAAAAGTTTATTTAACCTGACATCTTTTGAGTCCTTTATTTGTTGTAATTGAGCGGCAGGATCCTTTAGGTTCTCCTCGAGCCTGGCGTACTTTTCTTCAAATTCTGAGATATCCAGTACACCCGAAACGCTATTTTTGAGGGTCGCCAGATCTGCGGACAATTTTGTCGCTGTTGGTATTATATCGGCCAGATTCGGTGCTGACACCGATGCATCTCGTTTAGTTCTCGAGGTTTGATCACCATCAGGTTGCTCTTGGGCCAGCACTTGGCTTGATATCAGAAGTACGGCTATCGGCAACACGACTCTAAGGATTTTCTTGGCAGGATATCTCATGAGTGAACTCCAATCAGGCTACTTTGAAAATTATCTTGACGCTGTCGGTCTTTTCGGATCTGCGTTCGATTCCAGGGATCCAGTCAAGAAAAGGATCATTCGTGCGCGCGTTTTTCAAGCATGCCTCATTTTTCATTTTGCTTTTTCTTTGATAAGCTTTTGTTTCTTTTCTCTTTGTTTAGCAACCATTCGGTAGGCGATGTAGTACTTGTATATGTTGCTGACGTACTGGACCGTCTCACGACCAATTACTTCTGCCGCAGCAATCTCCACATTGTGAAACCATACATTGGGATCCAGTCCCATGGCTGCGGTTTCATCTCGTAATTTTTTCAACTTAGCCGGCCCGGCATTATATGATGCAAATGCAAAGAGCATTTTGTTGACGTTGTCCATCGGTTCGTCTTTATAATATTGATTGATGATAAACCGCAGGTATTTTGTGCCGGCATGGATATTATTTTCCAGCTTTTCAATCTTTGCTATGTTGACATTGGGATCCGCAGCCGTCGCCGGCAGCAGCTGCATGACGCCGATTGCACCCGCCGGGCTTCTTTTGCTGTGATCCAGACCGGACTCCTGGTAGGCTTGGGCAGTAATCATCAAATAGTCAAAGTCATAGCGCCCTGCATATTTCTTGAAAAGCTTGACCATGGCCTTGAATTTTTTCAACTCCTGTTTGGATAAAGAATTTTTAACATATTTGGTGTTTTTTAAATAGCGTTTGAACAGCATATTGCCGATCAGTGTTCCTTCTTTGTGGCCTGCTACAAATTCATTAATCACGCCCTTGAGCTTCGGACTTTTTTTGCGAAAGGCCCAGGCAATCTCACCGCCGGTTCTCGTGCTGATTTCTGAATGAACCTGAATCTTCTCAAAAATCTGGGCCCAGAAACGCGCCTTGTGGCTGTCCATGACTATCATCGGTATGAGACCGGCATTGACCATTTCCAGCAAATCCTCATCTTCAAGTGAATCATCTGCTGGAATAAGCTTAATCGGCTTTTTACCGTTCTTTTTTAACGACGCATTCAGCTGAACCAGACTTTCATAATAGCTGCTGGACTTGCGAACGTGGATTTCCTTTCCCGCAAGATCATCTAAACTGGCCACCGATGGCGCTGCAGGTCCGGTTACGAGAAGTTCTTGAACACCCGTCATTAGCGGGTTGGAAAAATCTGCATATTTTTGACGTTGTGAAGTTATGGTCAAATTGGCAACGGCGATGTCCCCCAAACCTTTCACGAGACCAGGGATCAGTTCATCGCGTCGGACAGGAATATACACAACATTTATTTTCAATGTTTTTGCTTTAATCTTTTGGTTGATATATTTCTCAAACTCTTCGAGCAGATCATAAGTTATACCGCGCTGCTGGCCGCGATCTAAAAAATAAAATGTTTTACTGTAGGTCACAAGCACCCGAATCTGATGCTTTTCGGTCATTTTGTCCAAATCACCAATCCAAGGTTCATTTTTTAACAGAGCTCTTTTTAAACCAGAGTCCGATTCAGCACATAGTACGATCGAAGTCATTACAACTGTTAGCGCTATGACAGCAACTATCAGGATCGAACCTACCCGCCGTCGCAAGGCAGTTTCCCTTTGGTAATGTTGAGATTGAATCATGATTTTACCTCCGCCGCTTCCAAAATTGAATAATGCATAAGCAAATCTTCAATATTTTGCAAGGCATCAAATTTGGGATTTCGTGCCTCTATATCGCCAATTTACAAATTTTATAGATTCCAGATGCCAATCTGAAAATAAGGAAGGTCTTAAAACAGTGGTGGTATTAAAAGCGGATGATATGTCTACGCCGGTTTATCGGCTGCCCGTTTTAACTGTTCAAACAGCAGCATGCCCACCATGGCAAGACATTCCATATCCAGATAATTTTCAGCGCGTCTTTCAAAGAGCACCGCGCACTGGGCCGGAAACTCCTTATCGGCATCGTTGAAAAGCAGCAGAACCGGTATCTTCGGCAGGGCATTAAACTGCATGCATAGGTCATAAGAGAACGTCGAGGCAGGCGGATGACCCTGGATTCCTTGGCAGGCAGCCTCTAGCTCTTTCAGGCGCCCTGAAAAATATTTGGCCAGCGGGATTTCGGTGTGATTGAAGAAGGCACCGGCAAAAGGTGCCGAATCCTTGAAATCTTTAAAGCTCACCCAGTCATTTCCAGCCGGATCATGGTCAGGGCACAGCAGCAGATATTTAAAAAGAACCACGCAAACTGAAAAATTCGGTCTGCCGCCGGACCCCTCGCTGATTCCGGCAGTGGATACCCGTATGGGTTTCCCGAAAAAAGGGATAATCAATTCTTCAGCGACCATCTCCGCTCCCAGTCGATCGGCGATTTTTTTAAAATCCAGCCCGGCGATCTGGGTCAGATAACTGGTGTAGGTTTCTTCGAATACTGATGACTTGTTCATGTTCTCACACAAAGATGTTATTTTATTAGCCACAGACGTACATTGTTTTTTTTATTAACCGCAGACCCACGCCGACGGACGCAGACATTTTTGCCGCGCGACCCGCGCAGCAAAAAACACGTCAATCTCTGCGCGATTAATAATACTTAACTTGAGTGATTCAAATTTTAAAAATCGATAATTCTGTTTTATAAGATCTATGTAGTTGTATAAGTAAGTTTTTTATCCCGCGACAGCGGGATGGCGTACCTTTTGATCGCGCGGGTCGCGCGATTAAAAAGTCTGCGCAAGTCTGCGTATGTCTCGCGGTTAAAAAATTTCGTGTGGGTCTGTGGCTAATTTAATCAATCAATGCAAAGGCACGCACCGGGAAAGACCCCAATCCCTTCACCGGGGCGGGCACCGCAAAAAATTTAAACCCTTGATCCGGCAACGCATCCAGATGACACATATGTTCAACAATCGGAATATTGGCCTTCAGTAAAATGGAATGCGCCGGGCGGGCGCCATCGGCGGTATCATCGATGTTGAGCGCGTCGATCCCCACCAGGGCAGCGCCGCAGGATTTTAAATATTCAACTGCATCCCGCGTAAGGAAAGGGTGGTTTTCAAAATATGCATCGGTTCTCCAATGCCGGTCCCAACCGGTATGGATAAGCACAGCCTTGCCCTCAACATTACCGCTTTCGAAAACATCCTTCTCAATTGAACGCATTCCGTGAGCGGTTCGAAAGACGATGCCGTCCAGATTGGCGATCGACGACATTTCAAGTCCGGACAAATCGCTTCCCTCCGAGTAGCGATGAAAGGGAGCGTCGATATAAGTGCCGGTATTGGCGACCATTTCGATTTTTCCGATCTGAAACGTCGTGCCTTCGGCATAATGGGACACAGCGTC
>Ga0209536_100006528_pt1 | contig 17800 bp, 16 predicted proteins | sample DeeMarSeWOR28_12_FD_187461 | JGI IMG/M metagenome (GOLD analysis project Ga0209536, IMG submission 187461) | Marine sediment microbial communities from White Oak River estuary, North Carolina - WOR-2-8_12 (SPAdes) (version 2) | ecosystem: Environmental > Aquatic > Marine > Intertidal zone >... | reverse complement strand
AGCCTTTGCCCTAGCCATGGCGCTGGGCAGGTTCGCCACGTCCACGATCAAGAACCTCACCGCCATCGGGACCAAGCTCATCGTGGCCATGGCGGCGTTGTCGGTAGTGACGATTGGCATCATGAGTGTGGCTGCCAGTCCTATCCTGGTCATGGCGGCCGTATTCGTGACCGGGCTGGCCTTCGCTCCGGTGTTCCCGACCATTGTCGGCGTGACGTTTTCCAAATTTGAACCCGGTGTGTACGGCAGCGTGTTCGGCGTGATCTTCGCGGTAGGGTTCCTGGGGCCCACGTTCCTGCCGTATGTGGTCGGCAAGGCTAGTGAGGCGGGGTCGATCCAGCAGGCCATGCCGATCGCGGTCGTGGTAGCGGGTGTCTTGTGCGTGATCGGACTGCTGATGGGTGTGGTGCACAAACGCGCGCAGGCTCCGACACAGTCGTAGCGTGGGGTAGCTGAGGTGTGACTACTGAGGAGAACGCACGGCTGTGGTGAACATGCGGCAAATGCTGGTGAGTGGGACCCCAATGCTCGGTGAGTGTCGCGCAGATGGGAGCGAACCAGGAAACCAGGGGGTATCATGAAATCGCTCACGGTCATATCGGGTATCATTGTCTTGTCAGTCGCCACGGACGCGTCCACGTCGGTGCCCGCGAATCAACAGGGAGCCGCAGTGAAACCCGGGTATGAGCAGATATTGAAGTCGCAAAATGGCCGCTTTTCGAAGCACGGCTGGAACCACTACGGTCCGGGTTACTTCGAGCTGGATCCCGCGACGGGCATTCTGACGTCCCATGGGGGGATGGGCCTGTTTTGGTACGCCGTCAAGGAATATGGCGACTTCGTGCTGGAGCTCGAATTCAAGTGCGCTGACGTGAACACCAACTCAGGCATATTCTTGCGAGTACCCGGAGTGCCCTCGAGCGACGAGTACATCTTCCACAGTTTCGAGATCCAGATCGACGACAGCCTGGAGGGAATCCACCAAACCGGAGGGGTGTACGATGCAGAGGCGCCCAGCGAACACGCGTCCAACGAGCCGGGTGAGTGGAATCAATACAAGATCACATTCCAGGGCAATCACATCGAAGTGGAATTGAATGGCAAGAATGTGATCGATTGGGAGGCGGAGCCACGCGGCAAGATCGTAGACTTCGCTCCACGGGGCTACATCGGACTGCAAAACCATGATGACCGCAGCGTTGTCTACTTCAGGAACATCTACGTCAAGGAACTCTAGTCGCAATACCCGCTCCCGTTTTCTAGTCCTTGGCTGAGCACAAGTAGCCGGCCGATGTGATGCACGGAGACCTGCGGTATGCTTTCCGGATGCTCGTTCGCGATCCGGGGCTCACCGCCATCGCCGTCCTCGCGCTGACCCTGGGCATCGGTCTGTCGACAACGATGTTCTCCATCGTGTACGGCACGATCCTGCGCGGTCTGCCGTTTGAAGATTCGCACCAACTCGTCTTCGTCAGCCGTAACAATGTAGCCGCAAGTAGCGCGAGATTGCCGATAGTCCTACGGGATCTGTGGGCTTGGCAAGAGCGGCAATCGACTTTGACCGGGATCGCGGGATGGGCGAGAGGGTCGTTCTCTCTGGGAGGTGACGAGGCCGCACCGGAACAGCGCAGCGGAGCCTATGTCACTCCCAACATTTTCTCCTTGCTTCGCGCACAGCCGATTCTGGGTCGGGGGTTCAGCGAGGGGGATGACCTCCCGGGGGCCGACCCGGTTGTGATAATAGGCTACTCAGTCTGGCAGAGCCGCTTGGCAGGCGACCCGGACGTACTCGAGCGCACGATCCGGGTCAACGGGGAAGCGATGACCATAGTGGGGGTTATGCCCCAGGGTTTCGAGTTTCCGACAATGGACCACGTTTGGGTCCCCTTGACCTACGATCCGGTGCAAGTCATGGAAGGCAGGGGACCTACTGTCAACGGCTTGGGCCGGCTGCGGAACGGTGTCAGTCGGGCGGCCGCGCTGGCCGATCTGGCAGGCATCGCGCGCCAGCTGGAACGGGAATACCCGGAGAGCAACCAGGGTCTCGGCGTCAACGTAGAGCCGTATATCGAGACGCTCGTGGGCAGAGAGCTGATAGCGCTTGCCTTCACGATGCTGGCGCCGGTATTCGGTGTCATGTTGATCGCGTGTTCCAATGTCGCGAACCTGTTGCTCGCACGGGCCGTGGTTCGAACCAAGGAACTGGCGATCAGATCAGCATTGGGCTCGAGCAGGGTGCGGGCCGTAGCGCTGCTCCTGACTGAGGCCGGCATGCTGGCCGTTCTTGGCGGCGTGCTCGGCGTGGGACTTGCGTGGGTCGGCATACGGCTGTTCAGCAACTCGATGGTGAACAACTGGGGTCCGCCACCGTTCTGGGTAGACATATCGCTCAATGGTGCGGTCATGCTATTGGTCCTGGGCCTCATCATAACCGCAGCTGTAACTGCTGGGACTGTCCCGGCGGTGCAAGCTTCCGGTGTCAACATAAATGCCGTCCTGCAGGACGAGTCGCGTGGTAGCTCGAGTCTCAGGATCGGGAGATTCAGTAGGGCCCTCGTCATTCTGGAGATCGCACTCTCCTGTGGTTTGTTGGTGCCGGCAGCGCTCGCAACCAAGAGTGCCATGCGAGTCGGTCAGATGGACTTCGACTTCGCCACGCAGGATGTGTTCGTCGCTACCATCCCGACGAACCAGAACGAGTACGCTGATGAGGACGTGCGCCTGCGGTTCTACGAGGATATCCTGGCACGGCTCGCGGAAGAACCGGGTGTCATCTCCAGTGCCCTTTCCTCCGCGGTACCGGGATTGAGTTCCAGTGGAACGGCGATGGGTGTCGAGGGTGTGACCTACCAATCCGATCGGGACTTCCCGGTGGTGCGCTGGGCGGCCGTGACGCCGGCGTTCTTCGAGACGCTGGGCGTCGAGTTGCGCCAAGGCCGCGGCTTCGAGTCGTGGGACAACAGGGACGGTGAGTTGGTCGTCATCGTGAACCTGAGCTTCGTCGAGCGGTTCCTTGCCGGGCGAGATCCACTGGGGCGGCGCATCCGTTTCGGGCGGTCTGCGAGCGATACGGTGTGGCGCACGATCGTCGGTGTGGTTCCGGATATGATGATGAATCGCCGTACGCGCGGCGGCATGATGGACGAAGCCCCGGAGGGTGTGTACCTGCCGCTCGCCCAGCTGCCGAGACACTCGCCTAACCTGCTCATCAGAGCTTCCGGCCCTCCGCTCGGCCTTGCCGGCACAGTGCGAAATGTGCTCGCTAATATCGACCCTGATCGGCCGTTATCGAACGTGAATACCTTGGCGGCTGCCATAGCCGACCTGAATTGGCTGTATCGTGCCCTGGGCACGCTGTTCGGCATCTTCGGGCTCGCAGCACTCGTCTTGGCTTGTATTGGTCTATACGGGGTGATGGCGTTTTCGGTCGGTCGGCGTACCGGGGAGTTCGGTGTGCGGATGGCCCTCGGAGCCCGAGCGGGCGATGTCGTGCGTCTTGTTCTCACCGAAGGTGCACGCCAACTGGTTATCGGTTTGGCTGTGGGACTGGGGATTGCAGTCGTCTTGGCCCGTCTGCTGGGGACAGCGCTGTTCCAGGTCGAACCGAACGACCCTGTCACTTACTTCATCGTTGTGGCTATCCTCGTGGCAGCGGGTCTCATCGCGTGCTTGATTCCGGCACGGCGGGCCACGGGGGTCGATCCGATCGAAGCCCTGCGGGTGGAGTGAGATTGACCTGCGGCATGGTAGTCGCAGATCGAGGAGGATACTGTGAGACCACGATGTGAACGGACGTTGCTGCTTGGCCTGGTGATTGTGGTTGCAGGCTGCCAGCAGCCTGGCCCGGGTCTGACGCAGGCTGACGAGGCTGCGATTGGCGCTGTGTCGGAAGCCCACGGCCGACACTCCCTAGCGGGCGAATTGAATGGCGTGGTGGAGACGTTTGCGGAGGACGCGGTCTATCTGCCGCCCAACCAGCCTGCTGTGGTAGGGCGGTCGGACATCGGCAGCGAACTGGCCGAGCTGCCTAGGGTCACCGGCTACAACGCTTCAGTCGAGGAAATCGATGGCCAGGGGGATCTCGCTGTGATGCGGGGGACCTATTCCCTGGCGTTCCAATCGGGCAGTCGGCTAACAGACTCGGGGAAGTACGTCTACGTCATGAGGAGACAATCGGGTGGCTCTTGGCTGATTGTGTGGGCCATTTGGAACTCCGATCTGCCCGCACAGAGCCTGGACTTGGAGCCCGTTGCTGTGCAGAGCGAACGGCGCTGAGCGCAGTCCAATGCGCTGCCGCAGGCTCGGGCATGGCTCAGGCGTCCGGTGGGTCGCATGATCGGCCCTGACAGCGGCGGTCGAGTCAACTTCCTGTACACCAACATCGGGCGGGGCCATCCCCACTATCTCGACGGTATCATCGAGCAGCTCGATGGGCAGCATTTGGGCCAAGTCGCGGAAGTCTTCGCTTTGGCTTCCGGAGCCTCGCTGGGGGCATGGAAAGTGATCCGATTGCTATACCGTACCGCTGGCTCGCACCGTGCCGTTGCGTATCTGTACAACCGCCTGCGTGCCCACGCTGATTACAGCCGCTTGGGTATCGGGTTTCCAGTTTTGGCCGGCCCCCTGAGACGACGTTTCCTGTCAGACGGAACACCGCTCGTGGTGGCCCATCCGCTGCTGGTCGCCGCTCTGAGGGACAAACCAGGACTTCTGTATCAGCATGGGGAGGTTGCAGCGCCGAGAGAATCACTGGTGAGGGGTCAACACGGTGTATTCGTTCCCACCACACACGCGGCTGACGAATTTATGGCTGCTGGGTTCGCCCCGGCGCAGATCCTCGTTTCAGAGCTGTGCATCGAGCCTGGTCTGGTCGCCCAGGCCGAGACTGCCTTCGAAACCAGGCTCAGACGGATCTCCGGATCCGAACCGCTCTGCGGTGCATTCCTCCCGTCCGGTGCCGAGCCGCGGCTGCACGTGGCAAGACTCGTTGCCGCAGCTGTGGCGGTCGCAAAAAGAGGAGGACGGGCTTTCCTTTTCGCCGCTGAGGCAGGGAGGTTTGCCGCTCATGCCGTTGCCAAGTTTTCAGAGGCGCGAGTTCGGCTGCGACAAGTACGATCCGTGCAGGCCATTCATGACCGGACTCAATCTTGCGTTCTGTGCATCTTCAGGAACCGCTGCGATCTGAACGAACTCACGTCGGAGGTGTTTCCGGAATTCGACTATTTCGTGTCGGCCGCGCATGAGCGCACCAGCTGGGCCCTGGGGCTCGGACTCCCCGTGTTCGTAGTGGATCCGTCCCTCGGCAGCTTTGCTCCCGACAATCGGGAGTTACTGCTGAAATTGGGCGTAGGGCAAGCAATCAGAAGTATGTCCGAAGCCGCTCAGATCGGTCGTTTGATCGAGCGATTGAGACGCTCCGGGCGTCTGGCAAGAATGGCCGAGTCTGGTTGGGGCAGGTTCGGGATAGAGGGCTTCGGGAACATTGCACGAGTGCTCTCTGGGCTGTAACCGGCCCGTGCCAGTACCTGTCGCGACGACCCATCTCGCGTCAGTGCGTGTGCTTCTGTGACCTGTGACCTTGACGTCTGGATCGCAAAGTGCAGTGTTGCTACGGTCGGATTTTGGGGGAACCGTGGCAGAGTGCCAGCTCATCGTTTCCAATCCTCCCCACCGCTCGCCGGATCCCAATGCGGCTGCCCCGTATTTCAATTGCACTGCTGCAGAGGTGCGGATGAAGCTCAACTTCCCGGCTCCTGAGGTTTGGTTCGCCGAGTCCGAGGAAGATGCTGCGAGGGAAAAAGCCACGGCGCTGGTCCGAGCGGGGATCGACGTGGCGTGGATCCCGGGCTCCGTCCTGGCGCAGGTACCTCCGGCCGTGACTGTGACTGCTGTCGCATTTGACGGTCACATTATGAATCTCATCACCGCAGCCGGCCCGCTGGAGGTTGGACCGGGCGACCGAATGGTCGCTGTGTTTGGTGAGCCGCAAAGGCAGGAAGCCCGGCTGAGCTCCGAGCGTCGTTCCGTTCTGACACAACATGTTCCCGGTGTTGGCCCCGTAAGGAGCATGCCGTTCGCATCGGGTATCGTAGGTGCCGCCGGTATCGCTGGATATGCCGCAGCTAACAAGCTCGACAAGGTGGGCCAGGAAGCGAGGGATGCGGCTGCCAAGCGAGTCAGCGATAGCCGCGTCGCTGAGCCTGGATCTCAGTTCGTGGACCTATACACCTACACTGCGGACGGTTGGAAAGCCGCGCGCATAACCCAGACTGATGTCGATTTTTCTGGACTTGGTGCAGTCAAGCAGCCGACGGCGAGGGCAAACATCCGCGCGATCCTCGAGCTGCTGAGAGAAGACTTCACAGCGCGCGTGGATGAACGCCTTAACCACGTGACTTATCGGAGTTCTGTCGTAGGCGGTGTAGCACTGCATCAGGTGCTTCGATCGATCTCTGCCCACTTGGCCGATCTGCCGCCGATGGATCTGGGGTCTAGGCTCGCATTCCTGACCACGAAGGGCCGGAAGTCCTGAGTTTCCCGGCTTCATCGCAATCCCATCTCGGCCTTGAACGTCGCCCAATTCCGCTTGAGCTCCAGGAACTCATCGATGTTGTCCATCTTGAGAATGAATGGATTCGTCGCCTTCTCTAGTGCCATGGTCGAGGAGGGTCGGCAACCGTAGTCATGCCCCGGCCAGATCGTGACGTCGTCGGGGCAACGATCGAGCAGCTTGCGGATGCTGTCGAATTCGTGCCGCGCCGCGCCTTCAGTCCCCGTTCCCCCGATCTTGCCGACGAACAAGTGATCTCCAGTAACGGCAATGCGCTGTTTCTCTAGATAGATGACGATGTGATCTTCGGTATGACCGGGTACGTGTATCAACTCCAGCAATAGCGATCCTACTTTGAGAACCTGGCCGTCGTCCACAGCAAGGTCGGTCGACACACCCGAGTTTCGGTAGGCCAGAACCGGAGCACCGGTCAGCTCCTTGGCAGTTGAGTTGCCATTGGTGTGGTCTGTGTGCCCATGAGTGTTGATGATATACTCGGTTTTCAACTGCTGTGCGGCCGCTCTCTCTACCAGGATTTCTGGAGCGTACGAAGGGTCCACAAAAGCAGCAACGTGCGCCTCTCGGTCACCAATCAAGTAGGCGAAGTTCCTGTCGCCACCGGTACGGATCTGCTCGAAAATGAACTGCATGATTCACACTCGCATTGTGTTGTAATCGAAGATTCGGACGGCGCGCTCCTCAGGGTAACCCGTCAGAGGCATCGCGGGACGATCGTGTGGGGATTCTCAGGAGCCAACCGATTACAGACAGCAGTCCGACGCCCATTATCAGTTTCGCCCACGGATTGTCTACGAAGGAGAAGATTGAACTGCCACCGACGAGCAGGATTGCAAGGATGGCCACAGTCTTGGCCGGTCGAGGAATTGTACGGGTTTCGCGCCATTCCCTAATCGCCGGTCCCACACCGGGTCTATTGAGCAGCCACCGGTAAAAGCGCGGTGAGGATCGCGCGAAGCAGGCTGCTGCCACGAGCAGGAAGGGTGTTGTCGGTAGCAGAGGCAGCACAGCGCCAATGGCGCCGAGTCCGACGCAGGTGAAACCGAACCCGATCAGCAGCCACCGCGCCGGACCGGTGAGTACAACCGGCCTGGCGGGCCTGCGGTCCGGAATGGTCTTGCGCTCCGTTTCGTTCGGCATCTGGTGTGTCACGACGGACTAAAACGTGTAGTCGAGTCTCATGCGAATAGCAAGCTCTGGGATCGAGTCACGCGAATTCGGGACGGCAGGCCTGAAGGGCCTTTCCCGACAGCGCATGAGTCGACTCGGGCGGTGGGATCACCGATCGGGCAGGAATCGCTTGGGAAACTTCGCAACCACTGTGTAGACGGGATCTACGATGTTCGCCACCGTGCTCTCCGAGACTTGACTCAACACTTGATAGGCATCCCAGCGGTCGAATCCATACTCTTCGAGCCATTCGACGAGTTCGACATGCGCCAATCTGAAGGCGTCAATCAGGGGTCGTGCACTTCCAGCCACCATGATGTACTCGTCGTCCTCGAGCCTCGGCCAGTCAATGGTCTTGCCCTTGATCACGTCGATCCTGAGGATGACATCCATTGAGGTTTCCAGCCCGGTGCCTGAAATCTCGCCCTCGCCCTGGCGGGCATGACCGTCACCAAAGTAGAAATAGGCACCGTCGTGGAAGACCGGCAAATAGACGGTAGTGCCCTCTCGTATCTCCGGCGCGTCCATGTTACCCCCGAAGTCGCCCGGCCACAGGCCACCGAACGCCTCTCCGCCCCGGGGGGCAACTGCAAGTCTACCGAGCATCGGTTGCAGATCGATCTCGATGCTCTTCACTTCGCTGGCCGGCAACTCGGTTGTTGCCACCATGCGATCGGGATCCAAGCGCCACACCCAACGTCGTGCCGGAATAGGTTCGTTTAGCATGCGCACTCGACTGTCGGCAGCCAAACCACCGAAGCCCGGACTTATGCGTGCGGCGGCCGTTGGGTAGTTGGGGCGTACGGCGAGAACCTGTACCTGAAGGACGTCGGAAGTCGTGGCACCCTCGACATAGATGGGACCTACCTCACCCGGGAATACGCCGCCCTCCTCCGTGTAGTAGCCACCGAAATTCGTGTTCGAGATCAGAACCGTGGGTGGTGTGATCTGCAGCGCCGGCTCTCTGACCGCAAAAGTGGGATGGCCCACCGTTGGTGTGAAGCGCACCGTGTCCTGTGCGGCGAGCTTGCCTGTGGTCGGCGATCCGAGGATCAGCAGTGCGATGGCCACTACGCTCCGCATGGTATCATCCCGTTGATAGTCTGCCAGAAATCTGTTGCCGGCGACGGAATGGTGCAATCCGACCGCGTGGCTGAGGGCCACGTACCCCATCCTATGGGATCACCAGGATCCCAACGCGTCCGCCGAACTCGTCGTCTTCGGTCCGGAGTCCTCCTGGCACCAGCCACCGCCCACCATCCAACCGTACGTTCACGCGATAGATACCGGGAGGGATCGGACTGGTGAACTCCCAGCAGTCTGGTGCGGTGCGACGGAGCGATTCCGCACGCCAGTCGGTGAAGTCGCCGCTCAGCTCGACGGATTCGGCCCCCGGCGCTGCCACGCAGATGGTCCAATTCCGGCGGGACGAGGAGCGAACCCTGAGGGTCGCCTCGCCCGGGGCGAGCGCCTCGGGGTCGCCCACTTCGCGGGAATACCCCGTCTGCGCGATGCGCTGTGCGGCTCCCCGTGTGCTGAAGGCTTCGATCCGAAGTCCGACACTCACGTAGTTCGCTGCGATTACCCCCCGTATCGGATCTGATGGGTAGCGTCCTCCCGCGATCTGGGCGGCTACGAGGCCGTGCAACGGAACCAACATGTACAGTTCTCCATAGACCCCCTGACCTCCGCCGTCACTCCAAGTCCGCAGACCCAGAGATCCCTCGAATCGGAAAGACCCATCGCGCCACCGAGCCGTTCCCACCAGATCGAGGTATGCCGTGTCCGTGAACCAGCTGCGCATGAGGATCGCATTCACTGCCAGGTTGCGGTACACGGTCCAGCCCCCCAGTTCCAACTGAAGTGGGGTCGTGGCTGTCGAGCCGAAATAGGACTGGCCCGCTGCCGCACCAGTCCAAATGCCACTGGTGGCCCGGTCATAATGCAGTCGGGCCCGTCCCAGCAGGTGGCCGTAACCGGGGTTGTCGGCATAGACGTTGATACCTGCAGAGCCGGAGAACTCGGCTCGGAGACGATCAGTCAGACGGGTGCGCCAGGCCGCGGCACCGAGGCCCTGCAGGATCCGGTTACCGCTCTCGAACACCACGTAGCTGCCGCTCGCGCCCAGCGAGACATTGGCCGTGTTGTATCGCAGTGTCGGGGTAATGTACAGAGCGCCGGACCCGAGGAATCCCTGGTAGTCCACCCAGGAGGCACCGAAGTCCACGGTCCCTGCCGTTTGGGCTGCGAGCGTATTCCCGCTAGCGATGATGTAGACCGTTGCCGCCACGACGGCACTATGGCAACGGTGCCTCACCGGCTGTATGTCACCTATGGTTTCCGGGGGCGGGGGCGCTGCGGGAGACTACGGTTTGCGAAATCGGCGGCGGCCTCCAGGCGCACTCCGAGCGCCGTTACCGGAGAAGCGCCCAGTGCGATGTCTCGCTCAACGTTACGCCGGAATGCTATGTACTGCGCGTCGTCTGCTTCCTCGGCGAGGGCTATGACTGCAGCGACAGCGGTGTCGGTCGGCACACCCACAGCAACCAGATCGGCCAGTGTCGCCGTGGCCACAGTCAGTGGCTGATCCGCTCGGAGCTCCCTCAAGTATGCCAGATCCTCCGCCCTGGCGCCGGCTCGTATGGCGCTGGCACCAGCAACTATCTCAGCCGCGGATGATCGGGGACCGAGCGCGTCGAACGCCGAATGCAGCTCGCCGCTCAACCGCCGCACGGCCGCGAGGATTCGATCGGGGTCGGCGCCCTTCGCAACACCTTCGAGGGCCCGGTCTACCAGTGGCTCGGTAGGCAAACCCGCTGCGTGGGCATTGTCCAGAATCACATTGATCGCGCTACGGGTTGGTTCCGGAACCCGGCCTTGAAGGCGCGGTTCTTGGGCTTCACCAGGTGCAGCCAGGGAAAGGCTGCAGGCAATCGCCACACCTATGAGTGCTACCCCTGATCGCGTTCGAGCCATCACAGTTCCCCAATTGTCAGGACCGACCCTGGTCGTCCGAACTCGTCATCCAATGCCGGTGGAGCCGAAGGGTCGCTGAGCCAAGTAGCTCCGTCCACCAGGAAGGCATAGCGGTAGCGGCCTGCGCTGAGAGGCACGCTCACCGACCACACGCCGTTGTCCTCAACTCGTCGCAGCGGTGTCTCTGATGCCCTCCAATCGTTGAAGTCGCCAACCAGCGACACGGATTCTGCGGTGGGCGCAACGATGACGAACTGCACGAGAGCTGTCTCACCGATCGCTGCTGCACGTTCCGGGGAGATAGCCGATTCCGGCATCAGCCACATGCGTCCCACGAAGAGCAGCGCGGCCAGGCCGGCAACCAGGCCGAGTCCCTGCAGTGGGCTCACTGTGAGTGTCCGACCCGTTGACATCCAGTCGGCAACGGTCCAAAGACTCCTCGTCCAGGTCCGCGGGCGCCGCACCGATTCCAGGTTCTTCATGACCCTCTCGTCGAACGACGAGTCGAGGCTAACCGGTCGCTTGAGTAGCTCGATGGCCTGCTTGAGGCCGTCATCACGTTCAGTCATCGTCCACCTCTGCGAGTAGCTGGCGTAGCTCCTGCCGCGCTCGAGCGACACGCATCTTGAGGGCCGATATCCTGGCGCCCGTGAGCTGTTTCATCTCTTGGTAACTCATTTCTTCCACGTATTTCAACAAGAACGCTTCCCTCTGATCGGGTTGGAGCTGCGCGACCGCGTGCTCAATGGCGTCTCGTAGGGCCTCGTCACCCTCCGAGTGCGAAACTGACGCTCGCTCCAGAGCCGCCTGGTCGTCAATGATCAGCCGCTGGCGCCGGGCGCGTTGAGACCCCAATGTGCGACAACGATTGACCAGGATCCCGAAGAGCCACGCACCAAACCGCTCGGGATCGGTGCACCGGGCGAGATAGCGGTATCCTCGCACGAATGCGTCTTGCAGGGCGTCCTCGGCGTCAGCGCTGTTGCCAAGCATCCGCGTGGCGTATCGCGCCAGCCGGTCGCGGTACCGGGTGATGAGGCCGGCGTAGGCAGCAGTGTCGCCCTCCAGTACGCGCCGCACCAGAATCCCGTCACTCTGCCCTTTCATATCGAACATACCCAGCGATCCCCGCAAAGGTCACATGCCCTGCTGTAGCATGCCAACATGTGACGTCGGCCAGGGTCGCAGGGTATCCAGTGCAGCCGTCGTGATATCGGTCTTAGCAGCAGGAACATGGGCGGTCTCTTCCGTGAGCATTCGAAGTCTAAGATATCGATGTGACAGCGTCGATGGGGGGGTAGTATGAGACAGAGTGCAGTGGTCCCGAGTCTTACAGTGAGTCTGATCGCACTGTTGCTGGCGTGCCCTTACCGGCTTGACGCCCAGCTGATCTCACTCAAGACCGTACCCGTGGCCGCGGGTGATCAATTCATGCTGTTCCCTTCGAGGAACGTGGGAATGGCTGGAGTCGGAATAGCTTTGAACGACACCGTGCTCGACCCATTCATCAATCCTGCGAAGGGATCTCGGGTCAGGGAAGCGCACGTGTTCGCCGCCCCCGTCTACTACAACGTGAGTGAGCATTCTGGACGCGGCACCACTCTGTCGGCCGGTGCCGCCTTCCCGGGACGCTGGTTCGGGTCTGGCACGGTGGCGCTGCAGCAGTTGAAGCGCGGCGACCATTTCTTCGGGCCTGTGCCTCTGTGGGACGGGGTTTTGCCGCCGGACGCTCTCGCGGCCCGGTCGGCAACCAACAAATACGGCTTCCTTTCGCTGGGAACGCATTTGCCGGGCGAATGGGCCGTCGCGGCGTCCGGCTTCTTTGCCGACTTGAACGCAGTAGACGGGGTCGAGCACCTGTATGCCATGGCTTCGGCGATCCAGCAGTCGGGCGACGTCGAGGACCTGCGACTGGGTGTAACCAAATCGCTCGCTCGGGGTGGGACGCTCGAGGTTCTGGCCCTACATCATAGGTTCGACGTGCGGCATGATGTGACATATGTCGATTGGGTGCTCGTGGACTCTACTACGTGGGAGTGGGAACGGCAGGTCCGCACGGAGGTCAACTTTGACAAAACGGACACGTGGGGTGGGCACTTGGGTTATCAGCAGCCGGTTGGGGACAATGGCTGGCGCGCCGGAGGGATCTTGACCGGCAACTGGAAATCCCATCCCAAGATCCCCAACTACGAGATCATGAACATACCGCGGGATCCCGGGAACAGCATTGCATTCGAACTTGGGGTCGGGATTGCCAAGGCGGCAGGGCCAACGACGTTCGGTATCGATGTCGTTTACCAGCCGGGCTCGAGTGATACCTGGGCGCTGGCTGAAGCGACAGTGGAGACCGCAAGCGGAGACTCGATTCAAGCGGGCGAGAAGACGGTGGAAAACGAGTTCAGCTTCTCCAATGCAATGGTCAACATAGGTGTGACCCGTGAGATCGGGCCGGCCGCGCTGCAACTCGGACTGAGCCTGCGCAGCTACGACTACCACCTCGATCAATGGGACCACGTGGCGGAGGAATCGCGGCGCCAGGACGAGCAATGGGTGGAATGGGTACCCAGCTGGGGTGTCCGTGTCCGACTCGGTGATCTAGAGATTCGCTACGCGGGCAGAGTAACGACAGGTACGGGTCGTTCCGGCGTGGCTTGGGATGGCGTGGTGGCCGAACGGGCCATGGATTTTTCAGCGGCGAACGATATTCTGTTGGCGCCGAGTGGTCCCCTCACCCTGCAAGATGTTACTGTCTTGACTCATCAGTTCTCGCTGTCGATTCCGATGCGATGATCGGCATCGGCTCGACAACCAGTTGACGGGGCACTGGGAGCGGGTCTCTATCTCGCTAGAGACTCCAGTAACTTCTCGTTGTCCATGTGTTCTAAGAAGGTATTGAACTCTAAGTAGTATCCTTCGGGATCGTAGCCGACGAATGCGCGAAATCGTTCGTCATCTGCACTGATCACGTCAGACCTGAGAGCGAAGGCATCACGATCTATCACGTAGTCGAGCCACCCCTGCAGATCATCAGTCACAAATGATACCGTGACCGCCTTCTCTTCTGAGAACGAACGCATGCCCCTCGACTCGTCGACCAACCCGATGAATCCCGAAGGGGAGGTCTGATAGATCTTTGCCCAGTCCTGATCGACCAACAGAGCAAGTCCGATCTTTTGCTCATAGAACCGCTGAATGTTTCCCAGATCCCTATAATAGAGCCACAGTATGGTTGCGTTGAATCCCAGTCCACTCGGTACATTTGTTATCTCCGCGGGATCGGGGAGGACGGTCTCGGTCCGTTGCAGCACCGGAACCAGCGATTTGTTCTCCGTGTGCGCGTTGAATCTCTCGAATTCCAGGTAGTAGCCCTCCGGGTCGAGTACCACGAAGCCGTGGTGGGGGCGCCCCTCGACCGGATCGTAGTCATACGCGAGCTCCAGCCCGATATCTCTGATGTATGTGTACCACTGATCCAACTGGTTGGTGATGAGAGCGAGAGCCACGCTTTTGGGCTCAGCGGTGGTGTGCATGCCTTTGGTGCCGTCGACGAGGGTGAGGTATGACGTCTGCGCCACCTGGAGGATCTTAGCGAACCCGTAGTCGGCGACCAGGCGGAGTCCGAGAGTGTCACGATAGAATGCGGTTGCCGCAGTGACATCGTCGTAATAAAAGAAAACGTTGTTAGCGGTGATTCCGAATGTGTGTAGTGGATTCACGGTTACGTCCTCGTCGTGCGCCACGCATGCGGCACAGAAGTGCAGTGCGAGGTATGCGATCCAAAACCGCGAGTCGAGACATCTGAGGCAACGCATCTGTCTTTGGTTCCGATCCATGGCTCACTCCCCCAAACCAGTTCTGGAACGACGGTTTCAGTACGATCGAGATGGCTAACCGGTAGAGGACGCGCTAGCTTCACACCGTGCTATTTCACCTGGGTGTGTTTGCCGCGGGTCTGGGAGCCGGCTTCCTCAACGTGATGGCGGGTGGTGGCTCGCTCATCACGTTACCGATACTGATTTTCATGGGTCTCCCCGTCCCTGTTGCCAATGGTACGAACCGGTTCGCAATCCTGGTTCAGAACATAGCGGCATTGGCGAGCTTCCGTCAGCAGGGTTACGACGCCATGCGGTCGGGTGCTGCCTTTGCGCTAACCACGATTCCGGGCGCTATCGCGGGAGCGTTTGCCGCTATCCATGTGGCCGAGGGGTTGTTCCGCGCAATCCTTGCAGGAGTATTGGCCTTGTCAGTAGTCGGCCTGCTTCTTCCGGGGAGGCCCCTGGGTGCTAAGCCTCAGACATCTGGTCGTGCCCGAGGGCTGGCATTTCTGGCGTTCTTTGCAGTTGGGTTCTACGGCGGGTTCATCCAGGCAAGCGTGGGATTCCTGATCATACTGGTTCTGCACAGGATCCTTCACATGGGTCTGGTCCAAGCCAACACGCACAAAGTGTTGATCGTCCTGGTCTTCAGCCTACCGGCTCTTGCGGTTTTCATCGTCACCGGGAACGTCGCTTGGAGTACGGCCGCGGTGCTTGCCGTTGGCAACGCCTTGGGAGGAGTGGTGGGGGCTCGCGTCTCGGTCCGAGGTGGCGAGCGACCGATCCGGGTCGTGATAGGTGTTGCACTTACGATCATGGCGGTACGGTTGGTCTGGTGAACGGCTGGTGCGTGGGTGCATGACCCCGGGTCCGAACGGCACCTCACCTGAGGCGTACGAGGGAAAGGTGTACTCCCACTGAGAACCGCACCCACGTTTGGCTGCGTCCGGTACCCTCGTACGGAATCTCCGGAGGCGTGCAGTTGCCCGAGACCTGGTCATAATAGGGCGGATAGCAGCTGTACTGTGGCCCACTGGAAGAGCCTGTACATCGAGTCACGCTCTGGGTCAGCGGTGTTCCATCCTCCAGCTCATTGAGGCATTCGTACCAAGCCAGCTCACCCTGGAACGTGTAGTCTCCGAACTTGGTGGTCCCGATACTCAGCCCGCCCTCCAACGCTAGCTGAGGTGCCAGTCTGTAAACCGCACCGACCCCGCCTGCCAATGTATGACCCGACGCCGTCAGTCGGGATCCGGGTTGGTCGATCGACTCTACGGTCAGTCCGATCCGGCCAGCGACGTACGGAGCCCATCTGGGTGAGAAACGCAATGCAAAATAGCGAGGCTCCAAGTAGAAACTCGATAGTGTGTATGATTCGGAGAGCTGTTCGATTCCGTGAGAGCTTACGTGAACGCCACCTAGGAGGAAGAGACCGAAAGGCATGCCGTAACGTAGGAATCCATCGAACCCAAAGCCATTCTGGATCATGCCGTTCGTGCCACCGCCGACTCCGTCGACGCCGATCAACACACCCAGGCCGATCCCTGGTTGGGTGGCAAAGACGCGGCTCGCCTTCTCGGCCCGGCTTTGAGCTGAGAGAGCAGGCGCGAGGAATACCGCGAGTAGGATGATGGTAGGGTGTATGTACTGTCGTTTCACAGTCCTCCGGGGTCCCGACATGTTGCTTTGTGCTACAAGTTATCGCCGGACTGGACTGGGGCCAACCCTGCCGGTTCCTCTGGCAGCGAGCCGAACCTGACCGTAGCTTAGGTGGCTGAGAGCGTGGTAGCTGCTGCTACCATTGGTTTACGGTATTCGAATCTGCAAACCAGGAGGCTCAATGCGGTTGTCCGATTGGCGTGCGCTCCTTGTGACGTATCTTGGGTTGCTTGTCCTGTCAGGCTGCCAAAGCGGCCCTGATTTCGAGGTCGACTACGATCTGTACCAACTCGACAACGGTCTGACTGTCGTGCTGCACGAGGATCGTTCAGACCCGATTGCGGCGGTGGCGGTGCTATATCATGTGGGCTCGAGTCGGGAAGAAGTCGGACGTACGGGCTTCGCACATCTGTTCGAGCATATGATGTTCCAATCGTCCCAGCACGTGGACGAGGACCAGTTCTTCCGGAAGATCCAGGCCGCTGGTGGATCGCTCAATGGCGGGACGAATTCCGACAACACGGTCTACTACGAGGTGGTGCCCAAGAACTCCCTGGAGATGGCACTCTGGCTAGAATCGGACCGTATGGGTTACCTGCTGCCAACCGTCACTCAAGAAGCGTTCGAGAACCAGCAGTCGGTGGTCCAAAACGAGAAGCGTCAGCGTGTCGACAACGTTCCCTACGGGCACACGAGCTACGTCATCGAGAAGCTGCTATACCCGGCAGGTCACCCTTACAGCTGGCAGGTCATCGGCTCATTCGAGGATCTGACCAACGCTTCAGTGGAAGACGTCCGCGCGTTCTTCCGCAGGTGGTACCGACCCTCCAACGCAACCCTGGTCATCGCGGGCGACTTCGACGAGACTCAGGTGAAGGAGTGGGTCGAGAAGTACTTCGGGGAAATCGAATCGGATGATGCGGTACCCGATCCCGAGCCGCAACCGGTTCAGCTCACCGAAACCAAGCGAGCGTTCTACGAGGACAACTTCGCTCGCTCTCCCGAGCTCAACATGGTGTTCCCGACGGTAGAGAGATATCACCAGGATTCATATGCACTATCGATGCTAGGTTCACTCCTTTCCGTCGGCAAGAAGGCTCCGCTATACAAGGTGATCGTTGAAGAGGAGAAACTGGCACCCTCGGTGTCCGCCTTCCAGCGCAGCCGGGAAATTGCCGGCTCGTTCCGGTTTCGCGTGCGCGCGTTTCCTAACAAGTCGCTGGACGACGTAGAATCCGCCATCCGGGCAGGCCTAGCTCGTTTCGAGGAGGAACGCTTCACTGAAGCCGACCTGGACCGCATCAAGGCTAGCACCGAGACCTCCTTCTACAATGGAATGGCGAGTGTTCTGGGCAAGTCGTTTCAGCTGGCCAACTACGCTGAGTTCGCAGGTTCGCCCGACTTCATCGAGCAGGATATCAGGAACAGGCTCGCTGTGACAGAAGCGGATGTGTGGCGCGTGTACAACCAATACATCAAGGACCGGCCATTCGTTCTGACTAGCTTCGTGCCGCGGGGGATGACCGAACTGGTTGCGGGCGGTTGTGAGCGGTTCCCCGTTGAGGAGGAAGCCATAGCGACGGCAGGAACGCGACTCGCCGCGGAACAGGTC
>Ga0209536_100006526_pt1 | contig 17804 bp, 14 predicted proteins | sample DeeMarSeWOR28_12_FD_187461 | JGI IMG/M metagenome (GOLD analysis project Ga0209536, IMG submission 187461) | Marine sediment microbial communities from White Oak River estuary, North Carolina - WOR-2-8_12 (SPAdes) (version 2) | ecosystem: Environmental > Aquatic > Marine > Intertidal zone >... | reverse complement strand
CCTTTTTGCCTTTTGGGCCCCGCATCATCTTGACCGCCTCACGCAAATCTTTCACCTGTTTGCCGTCAACTTTTACAATGCGGTCCTGGGCCACAATACCGGCTTTGTCTGCCGGGGTATCTTCAATGGGTGAGATCACGGTGACAAACCCGTCTCGCATGGTGATATGGATTCCAATTCCGGTGAATTTGCCTTTGGTGTCAATTTGCAAATCTTCAAATGCTTCCGGCGGCATCAAAGATGAGTGGGGATCCAAGCTCTGAAGCATGCCCTCAATTGCTTTCTCAATCAGCTGCTTTGCCTCAACGTCATCAACATATTCTTTTTCAATCAGTTCAATGACATCCGCAAATATTTTGAGCCCTTCATAGGATTCGTCATTTTTAGCTGAGAGGTCGCCGAAAAAACCGGCTCCAATCGTCCAAAAAACCACGGCACTGACCATGATCATCCAAAGCTTAACGTTCTGAATCTTTTTACCCTTCATTTATGTACTCCCTTCAATCCACTGCATCGGGTCCAACGGTTTCCCATGGTGTCGAACTTCAAAATAGAGTTTTGGTCCGCTAATGGAGTCGGTATCGCCAACGGTGGCGATCACTTCCCCGGTTTCGACAGAATCCCCGTTTGTTTTAAAGGCTTCCTCAATATGGGCGTAGACCGTATAATAATTGTCTCCATGATCTATAATAATCATGTTTCCGTAGCCTTTAAACCAATCGGCATAAAGAACTTTACCGGCATAAACGGCCTGAATGGGTTCGCCTCTTTCGGTTTGAATCTCAATACCGCTGCGGAAATTTAACACCTGATAGCGGGTATTTTTAAACTCACCGAAAAGACTTACTATTTTACCCTTTACCGGCAGTTTAAGCAAGCCTTTATATGATTGAAATGACTCGCCTGTGCGATATTCACCCGACACCCCCGGATTGGCCCCGAGTCCCAAGTTTTTAATCTTTTCATCTAAGTCCCGGGCCGCTTGCTTCAAGGATTCAATTGCGGCCAGCTGGGCAGACTTCTCTTTGCGTACATAGGCCAAAAGATTGGAGCGTTTCTTGCGTTCAGAGGCCATGCGCTTGATTTGTTTCAGGTAGGCACTTGCCTGTTGGCGTTTTTCATTCCGGTGCTTCTCTAAACGCGATCGCACCTTTTCAAATTCCAGGCGGTTGTCGATAAGGTTTTGAATAACCGTTTGGTCCTGGGCCAGGATCAGCTCAATGGCCTTTTTGCGATGCAACAGCTCCTGCAAATTATCAGCCGAAGCCAGAACATTAAATTTTCCCAGCCAGTTCAATTTATATAGGGCGATCAGGCGGTCGGCCACATACTGCTCATTGGCCTGTATCTGCTTAAGAAGTATTTCAGATGCCACAGTTGCATCTGATATCATTTTATCGATTCGGTCTATTTCGCGACCGATGCTGGCGGTCTGTTTCCGAGAGCGATTCAAAGCCCGATCCGCTTGGTTTAACTGCTGAATGATACCACTTTCCTTATGGGTAAACTTTTGAATTTTATCCCGGCCCTTTTCGATTTCACGACTGATATCCCGGGCCTTTTTTTTATATTCATTGATCGGCGCTGTGGGCTCCTGCGCAATGACCAAGGGACTGGCGGCCATAAGCAACAGACAACTCGCCATGAGGGAAAAATTTCGAATCCCTTTATTCTTTTTATCAGAATTGTCGTTCATAGAATCGAAAGGCTTCATTTTTGGACAATAATTATAAATTACCACGAAAACACGAAATAGATGAAGCACGAAATTTTGTTTTTATTTCGTGCTTTCGTGTAAAAAGCATTTTCTGGTAACTTCGGTTTCGCTAAGTCTTCAAATATTGCTTCAGAGATATGTAAGAGCCAAACCATCCGACCAACATGCTGAGCAAAATAATAAGACCTGCCATCAGCGGTGATAGAAACCGAACGGTAAACAGGCCGGAAAATGTTTCTTGCTCGATATTGGATGCCATAAACCAATAAGCGACCAATAAGATGGTCAAACCGATTACCGCACCGATGGCACCTTGCATCAGGCCCTGAAAGTAAAATGGTATTTTGATAAAATGTTCTGCTGCACCCACCAGCCGCATGATCTCGATTTCGTCCCGTCGGGAGTAGATAACCAGTCGGATGGTATTGGCTACGATAAACACTGCGGCCATAAAAAAAATACCACACATGATATAGCCGGCTAAAGTAAACAGATTAAAAATTTGGGTAATGCGTCCGAGCCACCGCTGCCCATATTCAACCTCTTGAACCGCTTCCAGGGCTTCAATTTGAGTGGCCAGAGCCTCTACTTTCTCCCAGCTCTGAAAATTTACATCTAATTGAGTTTCAAATGCATCGGGCAGGGGGTTTTTAGCCAGATTTTCAAAAAGTGATGCCTGTCGTTTCATTTGAGATTTTAACTGTCTCAGTGCCGCTTCTTTCGAGATAAACCGAACGTCTTTAACACCTTTCAGGGATTTGATTTGACGACCCAGCTCCGGCATTTGTGACGGTGGAATATGCGGCTTCACATAGACCATGACCCGCAGCCCTTTTTTCCAGAAACTCATAATATCACTGGTGTTGATAAAAAAAAGAATAAATGCGCTGACAATGAGGATGGATAATGAAATGGTCAATAGGGTGATGACATTTAACAATCGGTTGTTGCGAAAGTCTTCTATGGCCCTTTTAAAACATAGAATTATCATAATATTTGTCAATTATGGAAGATCCTTCCAATCTCCCCTGTTTCAAAAACAACACCCGTCCTCCGGTTTTGCGAATGAGCGCTTTGTCGTGTGTTGCGATGATGACAGTCGCGCCTCGAATGTGCACACCGTGGAGTAATTTCATGATGCTATTCGCAGAATCGTCATCCAGGCTTCCGGTGGGTTCATCGGCTAAAATGATTTTAGGATCCCCGACGATAGCCCGTGCAACGGCCACCCGCTGCTGCTCACCGCCGGACAAACTGGGTGGATAGGCGGTATGTCGATCCTCCATGCCGACCAAACGGAGCACACCGGCGACTCTTTTTTGAATCAGGCGCCTTTTTTTACCGGCAGCCTCCAGTACCAGCGAAACATTTTCAAAAACGGTTCGGCTGGCAATAAGTTTGTAATCTTGGAATATAATACCGAATTTTCTACGTAAAAGTGGCAAACGCTTGCGAGGAATGCGGGAAAGATTCATTCCATCGATCAAGACCTGACCCTCAGACACCGGTTCGGCCGAATACAGCAGTTTGAGCAAAGTGGTTTTTCCGGCGCCGCTGGCGCCGGTGAGAAATACAAAATCATTTTTAAAAATATCAAGCGTAATATCAATCAGGGCCTTTTTGGTACCGTAATTGCGATGAACGTGGAACATCCGAATTATGGAGCGCTTCCCATTGGTATCGATCATTCCAACACTTCCTGCCCCATCGCACGGTAAAGCGTGGCCTTTGCAATCTTAAAATTATAAAGGGCATTAAAATAATTGGTCAGGGTATCGGAAAGCAACGTCTGAGCATCCAAAACATCGGTGGTGGTGGCCACTTGTTCCTTAAATCGCTCCTGGTTTATGCGAAAGTTTTCTTTGGCCTGCTCGATCGCTTTTTCAACGGTGAGGATATTTTTTTCACTTTCGCGGGTCCGCAGAAAGGCGGTTTTAACCTCCAGCTCAATATTGTCCAAAATTTGCTCACGGCGATACTGCGCCTGGGACAAACGGTGCAGCTTTTCTCTAACGCCAAAATGGGTGCGACCCCATTCCCAGAAATCCCATTCGGCTGTGGCTCGAATATTCCAGCTTTTTGCATCTGAAATTCCTTCCCCACCGCTTGATTGCCAATCATCCCCCACGCGAACATACTCTCCTCTTAAATTCACTGAAGGCATGTAATCCTTTTTGGCCAGGTTCAACTCTTTTTGAGCGATTTCGACATCCAAATCAGCCACGGTGATTTCAAGCCGGTTTTCGTTGGCCGTGTCCAGGCAATATTGAAAATCGTATATAAAAGGAGAATAATCAAGGACGTCCTGCAGTTCCACCGGTGCACTGACCTGTCGTCGCAGCAGCGTGTTGAATTGGGATTTGGCGATGGCCAGATCGTTTAGCGCTACAATTTCATCCTGCCGAGCATTGGCCAGCGATGCCTGGGATTCCAGCAAATCATTGAGCGGGGACATGCCCACCTCGTAAAAGTTTTCAGCCACCTCTTTCTGGGCGGCGATCTGGCTAACCCGTTGTTTGGCAACTTCCAGCAGCTTTAAGGTCTTTAATACCGAATAAAATGCATTTTTGGCATCCAGAATCACGTCCTGCCGTGTGATCTTTTCGCTAAATTCGGCCGCGTCAAGGTCCAGGTCGGCGATTCGAAACTGGTTAATCAGCGAAAATCCCCTGAATATGGGCTGGTTGAATGAAGTGACAAAGGTATATTCATCGTCGGGGCGCACGATAAAATCCGGAGAGGGCCCCAGTCCAGTGAGCTCCTGGGTTTGTTCCCGGTTGCGATGCACATAGTCATAGGAAGCACTGAGGGTGGGGAAAAACTGTGTGATGCTTGCCTTGCGATTTTCGGTAGCGGCTCTGACTTCATCCTGGGATTGTTTCAGGTTCAAATTGGCATCCAGCGCCATATTGATGGTATCACTTAGGGAGAGCACTGCAGGTGGATCATCCGTCGCTGATACCGTCGGTATCATCAGGATGTGTCCTATGAGCAAATATAAAAATAGATTCCGAAGAACCCCTTTTTTCAAAGCCATATTGTCGCCTCTATCGAATAAGATGCGAAACTTTTGAAAGATACAAATTGACCGTCTTTGATTTTACTGTTACAAGCCTTTGTGAGCTCAAGGAGTGCCTTCCCGGGTTTTCCTTGCTTAAAGCCTCCACTGAATCCCATTAACAGGCTTCTTTCATTTTGGTGGAGGCTTTTTTATATCTAATCGGACTTCTAAAATCAATATTTTCTTGGTCTTCGATCCTGGTCGACTTTTCCGGTCACGCAATCAAAGCCGAGGTTAGACAGAGGAAAAAATAACCACGAAAACACGAAATAATAGAAGCACGAAACAGGATAAACGCAAATGGAGTTCCGCCTTAATTGAAGTTCGTGTTTTTATTTTTTCGTGCTTTCGTGGTATAGATACTCGCAGAGATGCTTTCTTTACCATAGGTTTATCTTTGACATTCACCCCTTTCTAAGTGAGATCGGAACATTTGCCATGAAAGCAGAATTAATCGACCTGTTGTGTCAGAAGTCCTTTAAATTCAGCAAGGAGCCGATCTATAAACTGGTTTCGGGCCGGATGAGTCAGTTTTACGTCAATTGCAAACCGGTTACCCTCTGCGCCCGCGGCATGTTCCTGGCCGGTCACTTACTGTTTGATGCGATTAAAGACGACCATGTCACCGCCGTCGGCGGCCTGACATTTGGTGCCGATCCGCTGGCAGTCGCCACGGCCTTTGCCTCCGAATTAAAGGCAGCCCCGATCAATGCCTTTTCGATTCGCAAGACACGCAAAGATCACGGAATGATTCGCTGGATTGAAGGCGATATCCAACCCGGTGAGCGGGTGGCCATTATCGATGACGTGGCCACGACCGGCGGTTCCACCGTCAAGGCCATTGAACGGGCCCGCGCCGAGGGACTCGATGTTGTCAAGGCGGTGATATTTGTTGATCGGCAGGAAGGTGGGCTGGATAACATTCGGCAGCATGTGTCGAAGGTCTCCAGCATTATCACCAGGGATGAGCTGATCAATCGTTGGCAGGCGATTCAGGTTGATTCTTCTCAATAGGATTTTTAATATCTTTAACGCATCCAGCTACGTCAAGCAGTCCGTTGTCAGTGGTGAGTTGATACGGGAAACCGGGATGGAATAATTTATAGGCGAAATTTTTTATGCAACGGACAACTTACGACTTACGACTGACGATATAAGTGGCACACGCATCGTCGGATTCCCAGGCTGTTACCCGGCTAATGCGGATCGATGAATCGTCGATCTTTTTTTGAAGCGCTGTGGCTACAAAATAGGCGATGTTTTCCGATGAGGGCTTTCCGTCAGGGATATAATCGAGCTCGTTTAGAAATTTGTGATCCAATTTTTTGATCACCTCGGCCAGGTGGGCCTTGATTTCCCCAAAATCCATCAGCACGCCGCCGGCATTTAATTTGTCTCCGGTGACATAGACCTCAACTTTCCAGTTGTGACCGTGCATGTTTTCACATTTGGATCCAACCATTGTCAGCTGATGCGCTGCTGCAAAACGTGTGACAACCTTTAGCTCAAACATATTGTTTTCATCTCAACTTTCATAATCTGTGAATAAATGATCGGTTTCTATTCTGGGTTTTAACCTTTGGGTCTGGAGTGATGGAGTAGTGGAGTAATGGCGTAATGGTTTTTTATAGACTGTTATTTTGCAAAATCCGATGATCTAAAATCCAAAATCGCCAATCTGCAATCCGAAATCAATCAGCCGGTGGCTTTTTTGGCATCCCCCTTGAGGATGTTTTTTAATTTTTGTGAAATTTTTTTAGATTCCAGTACGGCAAATTCTTTCAAAAGCGCTTCCTGCTTTTTTGTCAGATGGGTGGGTGTCTTAACGGTTATTTGAATGATCTGATCCCCCCGCTGCGCTGTTCTTAACGAAGGAATGCCTTCTCCATGGAAATAAAAAACATCTCCGTGTTGGGTACCTTTAGGAATTTTAAGGGACTTGTCCCCATTTAAAGTCGGCACGCTGATTTTGTCGCCCAAAGCCGCCTGAACAAATGAGACGGGGATCTCACAAATGATATCCGTATCGTGTCGTTTGAAAAACTCATGCGGCTGGACATGGAGAAAAACATAAAGATCGCCGGGGGGACCGCCCATGACGCCCGGCTCGCCCTCGCCGGTCAGGCGTAATCTGGAGCCGTTATCAACACCGGCCGGGATTTTGACCGAGACTTTTTTGCTGGCCATCACCTGACCCGTTGCCCGGCATGTTGAGCAAGGGTGTGTAATCATCTGGCCATTGCCACGGCATGTCGGACAGGTAGTGCGCACCGTAAAGAATCCCTGGCTGCGGGAAACCTGGCCGGTGCCACCGCAATGCCGGCAGCTTTCCGGTTCGGTGCCTTCTTCACATCCGTTACCGCCGCAGTCGGGGCAAATTTCCCGCTTTTCAATTTCAATCTCGGTTTCGATACCAAAAACCGCTTCCATGAAATCCAGGTTAAAATCATATCGCAAATCGGCACCACGCATCGCCCGGCTTCTTGAACGTCGGCGGGACGTGAAACCAAAAAAATCTTCAAAAATATCGCCAAAGCTGGAAAAAATATCATCAAAGCCGCCAAAGCCGCTAAATCCGGTATTTTCAAGCCCCGCATGGCCATATTGGTCATAAAGGGAACGCTTTTGTGGATCTCGCAAAACCTCGTAAGCCTCGGCAGCTTCCTTGAATTTTTCCTCTGCTTTTTGGTCGTTCGGATTTCTGTCCGGATGATATTTTAATGCCAGTTTACGGTAGGCTGCTTTCAGTTCGGTGTCAGAGGCATTGCGACTCACATTTAAAATTTCGTAATAATCCCGTTTGGTACCCATAGAGTCTTCCACTTACGTCTCGAATTTTCGACAACTAAAAAATGTAATAAAACAGTTTTTGAGACATGTAATTTGTTTCAACTATGGAATATTGGAATTATGGAAAGTCGGAATAGTGGGGGTGAAAATGATTCGCTTTAAATCCGAAGACCCATTTTTCCAATTTCCCAGCATTCCATTATTCCACTGCGCAACTGCACGCAATTTGAATTAATGTAATGCAGCTACCCATGTTGTCAATTTACCGATGTGATGATCTGTTGTGGTAACGGGTGTTGAGCAGGAAAACCGCAACAGTTAATATCATCACAGCGGCTCCCAGCGAAAATGCAGCATCCAGCTGGAACATATCCATCATCAAGCCACCGATCAGGGCCCCGCAAAGCATCCCCAGGCTGTGCGCCAGAGTCAAAATGGCCATCACCGAGCCCATTGAATCGGTTTCACTGCCTTTTAAGACCGCGATAGCCATCAGGGCCGGTACAGAGATGCCGCCGCCGATGCCCAAAAATATACTGGCCCATATAAGCCCTGTGAAATTTGGGGCCCATTGAAATGAAAAAATGGCACCCGCCACAATGAGCCCACCGAAAACAACCATCCAGCGCTTATTGATTTTGTCGGCCAAATAGCCCATGGGCACATGCAGAATGCCGCTGACAAGCACACCCAGCATAATCAGAGTGCCGATGGCCGAGCTTGAAGCATTATACTTAATTTTGGCATACAGCGGCAGAAAGGTCCAGATAATTCCGATGCACAGGATGTGGGCATATCTAAAAAGAAAAATACTGACAATATCCCGCTCCGATAATAGTCGTTTCCAATCAACCGGTGATTTACCGCTACTGAGGTATTTTTCTGAGTGAGTCGGCGGCAGCAAAAAAAGGCTTAAAAAAAATCCAATGAGCGCCAGCAGCCCCATGCAGGCAAAAGACGTTTGTAGACTGAAATAGTCATGGATGAAGCCCCCTAAAAAAGGTCCGATGCTCAACCCGCAGAACATGGACATATTAAACAATCCCATGGTGAAACCCTCATTGCCCGGCGGCGTGATATCGCCAATATAGGCCTGAATAATGGGCATCAGCATGGCCGAGGCAATCCCCTGAAAAAATCGCAGGGCAATCAGCGCATGAATGTCTTTGAAAACAATGAATCCCATTGAAATGGCGGCATAGGCCAAAAGAGCCGGAACAATCAGGGGCTTGCGGCCCTTGCGGTCTGAAAGCCGGCCAAAATACGGTAGGAAAAATGTGCGGGCCAGAGAAAAAGAGCCAAATATCATTCCAATATAAAAACCGCCGGCGCCCAGCTCATAAGCGTAAACTGGAAGCAGCGGTATGACGATGCCCACACCGGTGACGGTGGCAAATATCGAAAAAAAAAGTGTTACAAAAATTTTTTTATCGCCAGTCTTCATGGGTTATTTCTTTAAGAGCGCTGTTGGGCATCGATTCAAATCAATTTGGTACAATACTTTTAATGGCTGCTGGCTTCTCGCTTCTGGCCGCTGGCTTGTGATTGCTGATTTAGGCAGCGGCGAGTAAATATTTCGCAACGGGCGCGGGTGCCTGCCATTTGTTTAATGAGGCATAATTTGAAAACAGCCGAGGACGAGTAGGAGGACGAGTACGATAAAGCGCATACGCCTTCGTCCTCGTCCTCGAAAACTCAAACCACCAGATTCCCGCAACCCGCAACCCGCATCCAGCACCTACCAACCCCAAATGACCGCCACAATGCCGATCAGCCAGCAGTAGGGTGCGAACAAATGCAGGCCCCCTTTTTTGACCACTTGCAGCAGGGCTCTTAGAGCAGCATAACCCACGATTGCAGCCGTAAGGGCCCCCACCAGTGGAATCTGAAAGTCCAGATCCGTCCCGGATAAAGCATCCTTAAGGCTTAGCAATCCAGCCCCGACAATGGCCGGTATGGAGAGCAGAAAGGAATATCGAGCCGCTAATTCACGATTGATACCCAACAACAACCCAATACTGATGGTTGAGCCCGATCTTGAAATGCCGGGGATGATAGCCAATCCCTGTACTATGCCGATCAGAAATGCATTTTTGGGGGTGAGGCGATTACGATCAAGTGGTTGGGACCGTTTTGTCCTCCAACGGGTAAGCCACAAAAGCAAGCCTGTTACCATCAACATCAAACCGGCGATAAATACCGATGCAAACATCTGATCAGCGATACCGCTAAATGCCAGCCCCAGCAAAGCGGTCGGTATGGAACCGATAACAATCAGCAAGGCCATTTTGAGTTCAGGATCGGATTCAATCACCGATTGTAAGCGATCTTTCTGCCCGGCGAGCGCCAAAAGCCGTAGCAGCGCCATGATAATATTTTTAACATCCGTGCGAAAGACAATAAGAATGGCAACCAATGTTCCCAGATGAACACATACATCGAAGAAAAGCTCGGCTTCCTTGAGCCCGAGAAATTGTTGCAGCAGCACCAGATGCCCTGAGCTGCTGACCGGTAAAAATTCGGTCAAGCCCTGGATAATGCCCAGTATGATCGCTTCCACTAAGTTCATATGCTGCTTTCCGGATCTAGTATCGTGTCCCAGAAATAATTTGCCAAATAAGAGGCGGCCATGTCATTTTTTGACCCCGCTTAAAAACGGGACTTCACATCTTGACTAAATAGATTAATGTGTTCAAAAGGCGCTATGAATTGCAACGTGCCGGTGCCCCGATATTTGGGATTCAACCCGTGTTATGAGTTAAGACAAATGCTGCGGTGCCTATCATCCCAAATATCGGAGCACTGAGCAGTCCGAGGGTCAACAAACCGCATATCGCCTTTCAGAAAACAACATGCCCGTCCGGCAAGTTGAGTGCAGGTATCTTCTGAGTGAGATCCGGTCATTATTGTAAATTATTTCTGGGATGGCAAACTTAGATGGCCGCTAAAAACTGCTGTCAATAACCGAATACAATCCCATATTTACAGCAAAGGGCATGGAGCATGGAGCATAGAGTTGAATAAGCATCTAAATGCAGTTCATTCAAAACGCCATGCCCTTTGCGCCATGCCCCATGCCCTGTTATCGGAGACTATCATAGTACCAGCTTCTGAAATTAGCTACAAGATAACTTTTCCGGTATTTTTTGTGTTGTATCCGCCCAGAGTCTCCACGCGCTGCTTGAAGTCACTGCTGTTGATGATGTCAAATAGGATTTGAACCGCATCGCTGGTAAAAAATTCCGGGAGCACAACCAGATCATATTGTTCGGTGACCACCGGGATAAAATCCAAATCTAGGGCCTTGGCGGCCGCATAAATCCCCAGACCGGCATCTGCGGTTCCGCTCAACACGGATACAGCCACCGCCATGTGGGTAAACTCCTCATTTTGATAGCCATTAATCTCTGCAGCTTTGATGTTTAGCTGGTCTAATTTGTAGTCCAATAAAATTCGCGTGCCGGACCCGATTTGCCGGTTGATAAAAGAGACCTCTTTGCGGCTGAGATCCGCAATGCCGCCAATTTGCTTAGGATTGCCCTTTTTGACAATCAAGCCCTGATCGCGTTGCACCAGATGGACCAGCTTGACAGGCGTATCCGGCAGATATTTTTTGAGGTAAGAAACATTATAGGTCCCATCTGTGGTATCCAAAAGATGGGTGCCCGCCAGGTGGCATAGGCCGCGCTTAATGGCCATCAGGCCGCCCATACTGCCGACATGGCTTGAGGAAAGGGTGAGTTCACTGTGGCCGGCCTTGAGCTGATCGGCGAGAACATCCAAGGCATTGTCGTGGCTTCCAACGATAACGATGGTTTTACGAATGGCCGGCAGAGGTCGCAGCAGTTCCGCCGATACGATTTCATTGTCGTTGATGCCTTCAACGTGGTTGGGTATCCGAATGATGCCATCGGCTTCGGTGATGGATGTAATCGTGCCGGCACCTCTGGGCAGTGGGGTTGCGACAATCCGGCCGCCGACTTCACCCAGCTTCACGCGCAGGAATTCCTCCACTCCGAGTTTGGAAGCAATCTTTTTTGTCGGTTGAACCTCAACCGTTTCCCGCTGCGGTCCAGGTTGACCGAGAAATGCATGCAAAAGGGGTTGGACAAATTGCTCAAAAGCAATGATGGCTGAAACCGGATAACCCGGAATGCCGAAAACCGGTTTGGTTGCCACCGATCCGATGACAATGGGCTTGCCGGGCATAATGGTGACGCCGTGCACGTGAATTTCGCCCAGATCAACGATAGCGGTTTTGGCAAAATCCTCAGAGCCGGCCGAAGACCCGCCCAGTACGAGGATCATCTGATAATCCGCATCTACGGCGGCTGTGATGGCCTTTTTAATCTTGTCGATATCGTCCACGACCATTTCATGACGCCGATAAGTGCCGCCGTTTTTTTCGATCAGTTTGCCCAGGACAAACGAATTGGTTTCCAGTACCTGCCCTGGCCGAAAATCAGGGAGCTTGAGTTTGCGCCAGTCTACCAGTTCCGACCCGGTGGGGATAATCAGCACTTTTGGTCTGACCTTAACCGGTACGCTAAACACGCCTCCTGAAAGAAGAGCCCCCACGCAATAGGGCGTGATCACATGATTTTGCGGGAAAAGCAATTCAGTGGCCACGATGTCCTCTCCGACTCTACGAACGTTTTGCCATGGAAATACGGGTGCTTCGATCTGCACGCGTTCTTCGTCCAGCGCATTGACATCTTCAACCATGATGACGGCATCCGTATCCGGTGGCAGGACGTGGCCGGTATTGACATAAAATGTTTCGCGATCGACCATCAGCGTTTTGGGTGTTGCAGCGCTGGCCCCGAAAGTGATTTCGGCTTTTACGGCCAGTCCGTCCATTGCTGCCAGATGGAAGTTGGGAGAAGACAGTCGGGCATTGACCGGCACTGCCAGAACCCGACCGACAGCGTCCGGCACGGATATTTCTTCGCTTGCCAGTGGCGGTAAGTCGGCAAATGTCTGAAAAAGAATGTCCCGGGCCTCCGGCAGGGTTTTCATCTTCAGATAAACGTTACGTTTAAAGCTCATATTTTTTCCTAAATATCGGATTCAGGGTTTAATGTTTCAGATGTTTAGGATTCACGTTTAGGCTACTGGCTCCTCGCTACTGGCTTCTGGCTGGAAGCAGGGAATTGGTTGCCAGCAGCCAGTCGCCAGCAGCAAGCGGCCTGCATCAAAGGGGTATGACCTCAACTTCATCGCCCTTATTGAGTCCCTCGGTATTGATATCGATTTGAACCAGACCGTTGGCATTGACCATCGTGCTGATCAATCCGGATTTTCCCAGCACTGGATCCGCCCATAACTGGTTACCCTCACGGCGTAGCCGGACCCGTAGAAAATCCACCCGTCCCTGCTTCGAAGCCACATTGCGGCTTAATTTGGCCGGTAAGCGAAGCACATCCCCTTCCATATCGGATTGTCCGCCCAAATGCGCAATGAAGGGCCGGACCACCTGTGAAAATACAATCATGGCAGAAACCACATGCCCGGGCATTCCCCAGAACGACTTGTCTTTGACCTTTGCCAAAATGGTGGGTTTGCCGGGGCTGATCGATATACCGTGAACCAGAATGCTTGCATCCTGCAAGGCTGAAAGCACATCGACCGTAAAGTCACGGGTGCCGACCGAACTGCCGCCGGAAATTAAAACCATGTGGCAATGGTTGAGCGCCAGCTGGCATTTTTGAAACAGCATGTCAAAATCATCGCGCACAATTCCATATGGGACGGCGACAGCACCGGCCTCATGAATCAGGCCCGCCAGGGTATAGGTGTTGATATCTCGAATCTGCCCCATCTGCGGCGTTTCGCTGATGGGTGTGATTTCGTCGCCGGTGGAAATAATGCCGACCACGGGTTTTCGGAAAACCGGTATTTGCTGCCTGCCCAAAGCTGCGAGAAGCCCGGCTTCCTGAGGGCGTATGGTCTGTCCTTTGCTCAGCACCTTCGCGTGTTTTTGGATATCCTCGCCGATGGCAATCATATTCTGGCCGGGGGCGACGCTGCGATAAACTTCGATCGTGGTGTCATCGATGGCCGCGGTGTGTTCAATCATCACCACGCAATCGGCGCCTCGTGGAACCATACCACCGGTGGCGATCCTGGCGGCCTCACCGGGAGCAATTTCAAACTCCGGCGATTGTCCCATGGCGATATTGCCTTTTATGGTCAGATAAGCCGGGTTGCCCTCGCTGGCGCCAAACGTAGAGGCGCCTTGAACGGCATATCCGTCGACAATCGTGCGCGGGAAATCCGGCAGATCTTCATCGGCCACCATATCTTCGGCTATGATTCTGCCAACGGCTTCCGTTAAAGGGACCTGCTCCATTCCGACCTGCGCAAACGCGCTGCGATAGTTGAGTACCGTTTCTAAACTTGTAACTTTAAAAAATTCTTTCATTGCTTCACGTTATCCATTCCGATGCATTCAAAAATAAAAACCTATTGTTAGCATACCGTGATGCGCAATTCAAATGGTCAAATTTTTCTGTCATGAGTTTCAATTACCGCTTGCTTAAAATTGGTCGGCTTCCGGCCTCTAGTTATTTGCTTCTGGCTGCTGGCTTTTAAAACGGAGGTCGGGCGTAAAGCCCGCCCCTGCAAATCGATAAAAATGACGGTTGTCGGGGCGGAGTTTATCCCCGCCTGCATCAAAATTTAGCGATGCAACCTCATCGAGCTGTCTGTGGTTCGGCCAGCGGCCAGCGGCCAGCAACCAATAGCCAGTAGCGAGTTTGATCTCCTTCTTGCAAAACCATTTAATAAAAGGTTATAATCGCCCGAAAAGTAGTATTGAACATTGAACCTACCGCAAAATATCAAAAATACTAAAACCTTATGTCTGAGACAGAAGAATCTTCAGCACCGGTGCTGCGGGCTGAAAAGCCGGAGTTTTTGACCGAAAAGCGATTTGACGCGTTCGAACTGCCGGCGCCATTATTATCTGCATTAAATGATGCCGGTTTTGTACAGTGCACGCCGATCCAGGAGCAGACGCTTCCCATTTCTCTGAGTGGCCGGGATGTGGCAGGTCAGGCGCAGACAGGAACCGGTAAAACAGCGGCTTTTCTGGTCACCGTCATTACACGTCTTTTGATGCTCTCCGATCGCAATCCGCGTCTGCCCTCGGCCCTTATTATCGCCCCCACGCGGGAACTTTCCCATCAGATCTACGAAGAGGCGCGCACCCTGGGCCGGCAGGCGGACTTAAAAATAGCCGAAGTTGTCGGCGGCGTTGATTACAAACGCCAGGCCCAGATCCTACGCCGCGGCGTTGACATCGTCATCTGTACACCCGGGCGTATCATCGATTACTATAAGCAGGGCATTTTCAAAACAGAAGCGATCAAAATATTGGTGATCGATGAAGCGGATCGATTGTTTGACCTGGGATTCACCAAAGATATGCGTTATCTGCTCCGCAAACTGCCTGTTTATGAAAAGCGACAATCCATGCTTTTTTCAGCCACACTTTCGTATCGGGTCATGGAGCTGACCTATGAATTCATGAATTTACCCGAATTTATATCGGTCACGCCGCAGACGATAACGGTTGAGGGAATCGACCAGCAACTGTTTCACGTTGGATCGGAAAAAAAATTGGAACTCTTGCTGGGTCTGCTCAAAAGAGAAGAGTGGAATCGAGTGCTTATTTTTGTGAATACGAAAGTCGGCGTGGATTGGTTGACCCGAAAACTGAAGGGCAATGGCTGGCCGGCGGAAAAAATTACCGGCGATTTGCCCCAGCGCAAGCGTTTCCGGTTGATGGCGCAATTCAAAAACGGTCAAATTAAAATCCTGGTGGCCACCGATGTCGCTTCCCGTGGTATCCATGTTGAAGATATTAGCCATGTCATCAACTATGACCTGCCCCAGGATTCTGAAAATTATGTGCATCGCATCGGCCGCACCGCCCGGGCGGGCAAGACCGGCAAAGCCTTTGCTTTGGCCTGTGAAGACTATGTCTACCATCTGGAGCCTTTGGAGGAAATGCTGGGATACAAATTACCCGTGGTCTGGCCCGGAAACGACTGGTATGAAGCCGACAAGTCGAAACCCATCGTTTCTGAGCGCCGATCCCGTCTCAGAAAATCGGGTCGAAAGCGCAGCCAGCACCGGGCCAAAAAACGCTCGCAGACACCGGCCACTTCAAAAAAAGACAAAACGCGATCCTTTCCAGGCGCATTTTTTGGTTTTGGCCCCGAATCTCCGAAAGGCACCGACACCCCTAAAACGAAAGACTCGGAAAAGCCGGCGCCTCCAAAAAGGTCTAAACGCAAAAAAAGAAGTCCTTCCCGAGCTAAAAAAAAACCGAAGCCCAATCCACATTCCAAAAAGAGTTGAAGTCATGCCAATTCTCTGCTGACGATCATTCTCCCTCTATTGACGGTGGGTATCCAAAGCGTTGTTTTCTTCCTTGCTAAAGTCCAATTTTTTACTTAGATTACGTGCTATGGGTCATGTATTCGATTTTAAAGATGCTATCGCTTATGAGCAGTGGCTGAAAAAACCCGAAAGCAAGGCCGCTTTCGAGCTTGAAAGCCGGCTGATGCAAACGCTGCTCAAGCCCATGCGGGGCGAATCGGTGCTGGATATCGGGTGCGGGACCGGTGCATGCTTGCACGCTTTTCTGGACATGGAGCTGCAAGTGACCGGCCTGGATCCCTCGACCTACATGCTGGATATCGCCGCCCGCAATATCGGCAACCGTGCTGATCTTTATCAGGGCTATGCCGAAGACCTGCCGTTTGATGATAATTCGTTTAATTACGCCTGTCTGTTTACGACCTTGGAATTTGTCGATAATCCCCAAAAAACGCTGGAGGAAGCCTGTCGGGTCGCCAAAGACCGTATCTTTATCGGTGTCCTGAATCGCTATGCCATCAAGGGCATCCAGCGACGCGTCAAAGGCATGTTTACGGCCAGCATTTTTAACCATGCACAATTTTTCAGTGTCTGGGAACTGAAACAGAGGATTCGCAAAATTGTCGGCAACACGCCCGTATCCTGGCGGACTGTTTGCCAATTGCCGTCCCAATCGGGAAAGATCGCCACCAGTCTGGAGCAGTCCAAAATTATTCAACGCTGTCCGTTTGGCGCTTTTGCCGGGATGGTGGTTTCCCTGGTTCCGAAATTTAGAACACGCCCGTTGACCATGCGATACCATGCCAGGAACCCGGGCGGTGCGATAACCGGATAGTACCGCCGTGATGTTGGATTTTTGATTTTAGAATTCGGATATGAACCCAGAAAGACCTCAATCGATGGAAGCCTATCTGTATGAACCGCTTGATGATAGCAAAGTCAAATGTCATTTGTGCAGCCACCGCTGCGTGATAAAAGACGGCCGCCGGGGCTTGTGCAGCGTGCGCGAAAATCAAGCCGGCACACTGCAGACACTGGTTTATGGCAAACTGATCGCCCGGCACGTGGATCCCATCGAGAAAAAGCCGCTGTTTCATTTCATGCCGGGGACCCTTTCCTATTCAATAGCCACTGTCGGTTGCAACCTGCGCTGCCGTTTTTGCCAGAACGCCGATATTGCGCAGATGCCGACAGACCACAACGGCCGTATTATGGGCAAGGCGGTCACCGCCCAGCAAGTGGTTGATGATGCTGTCAAATCCGGTTGCAGGTCGATTGCCTATACCTACACCGAGCCGACCGTGTTTTTTGAATTTGCTTATGACACCGCCCAACTAGCCCATCAGCGCGGCATCCGTAATGTTTTTGTCACCAACGGGTACATGACCCCCGAAGCCATCGACATGATCAAGCCGTATCTGGACGCCGCCAATGTGGACCTGAAAGCCTTCACAGACGAATATTACAAGGATTTGTGCGGCGCGCGTCTTGGCCCTGTCCAGGACACCCTGCGGCACATGAAGGCTCACGGCATTTTTGTCGAAGTCACCACCTTGATCGTAACGGGTCTCAACGACGATCCTGCCGAACTGCAGCAACTGGCTGAATTCATCGCCCATGACCTGGGGACAGACACGCCGTGGCATATCAGCCGGTTTCATCCGACCTACAAACTCACCGACCGTCCGGCCACGCCGCTGAAAACGCTTACGCGGGCGTGCGACATCGGGCGGCAGGCCGGACTCAAATACGTCTACACCGGTAATGTGCCCGGCGATGAAGGCGAAAACACCTTCTGCCCCGGGTGTGGTCAGCAGGTCATCGAACGCTGGGGCTTTCAGGTTGGCG
>Ga0209536_100006524_pt1 | contig 17806 bp, 19 predicted proteins | sample DeeMarSeWOR28_12_FD_187461 | JGI IMG/M metagenome (GOLD analysis project Ga0209536, IMG submission 187461) | Marine sediment microbial communities from White Oak River estuary, North Carolina - WOR-2-8_12 (SPAdes) (version 2) | ecosystem: Environmental > Aquatic > Marine > Intertidal zone >... | reverse complement strand
GCAAGCATCGTTTTTCCCGATCCCGGAGGGCCTACCATTATTATATTGTGCCCCACGGCAGCGGCGATCTCGAGAGCCCTTTTTACGTGCGCCTGCCCTTTTACGTCAGAGAAATCGAATTCATAAGAGGGTTCGTCAGGGAATATTTTTTTTAAGTCGACCTTGTGAGATTTTATCGTGTTTCCTGTATTCAGGAAATCCACTATCTCTTCAAGGCTTGAAGCCGGCATCACATCAACGCCTTGAACAAGCGCACCTTCATCGGCATTTTCCCTTGGTAAAATTACTCCCTTAAAACCTCTTCTCCTTGCAGAAAGGCACATGGGAAGAACCCCGTTGACGGGCTTTATCGTGCCGTCCAGTGAAAGCTCTCCTATCAGTGCATATTCGCCCAAAGAATTTGTTTTTACAAATCCTTGAGAAGCAAGGATGCCGAGCGCTATGGGTAGATCATAGGCCGGCCCCTGCTTCTTTATATCTGCGGGAGCAAGATTGACAGTTACGCGACAGCGGGGATGCTTAAATCCGGAATTTTTTATTGCCGCCGTAACTCTGTCACGGCTTTCTTTGACCGCAACATCCGGAAGGCCCACTATTGAAATAGAAAACACGCCGGTCCCAAAGTCTGTTTCAACTTCCACCACATACCCATCTAGCCCTAGAACAGCTAAGCTATAGACTTTTGATAACATTGCGTTTCCTCCTCTTCTTGCTACTTGGCACTTGGAACTTGGCACTGATTAATATCGGTGCCCCCAAAAAGCATCCTCAACATGCTTTATCCTCTTAACCTCACCATCTTTATTAAGACGGATACCAATAAGATCAATTCTGCACTCGCCCTCGATGCCCCGATAATTAATGTAATGCTGGACCATAAAAAGAAGGCGCTTTCTCTTATCGCGGAAAACAGATTCAACAGGCTTAACAAGGTTTCCCTCAAAGAAGGTGCGAACTTCAATGAAGACGAATTCCTTTCTGTCTCTCGCAACAATATCTACTTCCCCATATTGGCTTTTATAATTCCTTTCAATGATCTCGAATTTTTTTTCCTTCAGATATTCAACTGCTTTATCTTCTCCGAATTTGCCGCGATCTATTGTGAATGACATTATGACGCCTCCGAATATTCTATTTATCTTAAAAACCCTATTTTAGGCTTAGTCTTTTTTGATGGTGCCATCAATCTCCGAATTGCAGCAAAGATAGCCCTTATTTCCCCATCATGCTTTTCAAATTTTTTCTCAAGGAGATTAAGCTTTTCAGCAAGTTCTTTATGTGTTGAAAGGATCTGTTTAAGCCTTACAAAGACCCTCATGATGGCAATATTAACCTGGATCGACCGTTCACTTTTAAGCACCGAAGACAACATAGCAACGCCTTGTTCTGTAAAGGCGTAAGGCAGATACTTTGCATGTTTCCCTTTCTTTAAGGTGCCAAATTGGCACCTTAAAGAATTATATTCTTCTTGAGAAAGCTCAAACATAAAATCTTCAGGGAATCTCTTTAAGTTCCTTCTTACCTGCCGCTTAATATTTCTGGTATGGACTCCATAAAGAACAGCCAAATCATGATCAAGCATCACCTTTTGACCTCTTATTAAGTAAATTTTATTCTCTATTCGCTCAGCTGTTATCAAATTGGCCATTTCGCTTTACCTTTCTTGCTTAAAATCACTGCAATCATGTATTTATCACCGAAATCATAATAAGCAAGTTTTATGCCAATAAAATTAATAGGAAGCAAAAGGAATTTAAGCGTGGATCGAGTGATAGTGATGTCGAAATTTACTACAGGTGTCGGATTTCACTGCAATATTTGATACAGAGGTTTTGATTTATGATCTAAAATAAGGAAGCAGATGTACTACGGGGATCAAAAGATAAGCATAGCCGCTATTTCCCGGAGATAAAAAGCCCGCTGCAACAGCTATAAGTGATACCAGTGGAACGACTAATCCTCTTTTTATTCCTCCTATGATCTTCTTCTCTTCAAGGTTTTTAGAAACAAGACGGTGACCACCTGCTGCATATATCCAGGTGAGAGAAAAAAGAAGGCCCAGCATGAACATATTTAAATTGAAAAAAAGGTCAGCCATCCAATCGTATCCGAAATCTCCGACAAGGGAAGTGGAAAAAGGCATCAAGGCCACAAATATGAGAGTAAATATGTTAAGCCACAACAAATTATGGTCTGTTTTTCTTATGTGATGGAACTGCTGGTGGTGTATTATCCAAAACACCGCAAGCAGGATAAAACTCAGAGCGTAATTAAAGAATTTATCAAATTGTGAAAGAAGAATCTCATGCAATTGGGGAGCCGAAAGTCCCGAGGTCTGAGGAAGCTCCAGGGTCAAAACAAGAAGCGTCATGGCAATCGCAAATATGCCGTCAGTTAATGCCTCAATTCGGTTTGTCGAAAAGCCGGGACCTGTATCCTTTTTCGCTTTCATTATAACTCCAAAGAATTTACTTGGGCTTCTCGTAAGATTTTGGGCCCTTGCCGTATCCCACGTCTTCCCTCCACCATTTTGGATATCCGACTTCCTTGCCGACTTTTGGAATATTAACATAACCATCATCATATTTTTCCACAAGCATATCCGCCATATCCCACCACTCGTCAACAACAGACTGTGCATTTGAAAGGCAGTAATCCGTGAGATAGACAGGAACAAGTTTTGGGTTTGTTCTGTAAAGGTCAATAGCTTTTGCGTCCACTTCTGCCTGTTTTCTGAATTCCCTGTCTTCGATCTCTTTTTGTTTTTTCTGAATGTCTTTTATCATATACTGATATTTTAGCTCAGCCCAATTTGCGGCAAAATTGAAAGCCCACCAGGCGGTTCCCCTGTCATAAGTAGAAGTGTTCCCCGTTCGAAAAGACTTTGGCATATCTATTATTCCCGCATAGAACGGCACATAACATGTTGTATAAGGATCATCAAGCCCTATCCACGCAACAGTTCCGATCGAAGGAGGCAGCCATCCTCTGGCCTGACAAACATAGCTGTAGCCTCCGTAGAAAATTGAAACAGGACGCTCCCATGCGCCATCCATATTTTTATCTATCGGTGCGGATGTGTTTTGCGGGCCATCGTAGGGACCGATCCATCTGTTCGGGCTTCCAAAAGGACCGGAAGCCAGTCCTTTTGTCATATCAAATTCCGATCCTTCATAATGATCGCGGTACAATGCCATTACATCGCGGACGCTTAATTTATTCTTGGGTTTGATCGAAAAAGGATAAACCTTTGTATATCCGTCCTTTACCCATGGGCTCAAGTTCAGATCAGGATTTACTCTGTTAAAAACTCTCCACACCCTCCTTAAGCTGTAATAAGGGTGGTTATATTCTCCCGGGCTTGTTGCTTTTAACCAGTCAAAAGCTCCGTCTTCATGTTTCCACCATCCGGCATCTTTACAAATTTCAAATAAATTCGCGGAATACATTACATTGGAGTCCTTTGGATCAAGCTCTCTTATCCTGAATTCGTTTGCGGCAACAAAAAACTGATCGTCAGGAACCCTTTTTGCCGCCCACAAGGCACTTTTCTTGTCCGGGCTTGCGCAAATCTCAAATACCCAGCCTTCCTTAGCATCTGCAAGGAGGAGCGTTTCGCCCCATCCGTAGTAACCGTATTTAACTGCAAGCTCTCCCATAAGCTTAATTGCATCTTTTGGATTATTGCATCGCTCGGCAGCAATTCTGGAAAGTGCGGAAATATCAACTATTCGTTTCCCTTTATCGGGCTGAAGATTTAAATTTGCTGCATCTGTGCACTCTCCTATGATCAATCCTGCTTCATTCATGAGCGCATAGTTGCCGTCAAAATATGCGTATGTATGAGTAACTTGATCAATGTATCCTAAAGGTTCTGTTTCAGGATATCCTTCGATATCATAAGCAGCTCCGCGGCTTTTTCCGACATATCTAGGATAGGCTGCTCCATAAGGGTAAACAGGCCTTTTTGAGCCTTCGGGATAGTCTTTCGCGGGAACATAAACAATTCTCTGATCGCCAAGCTCATCGTCATCCGAGTGCGCAACAATGACGGAGCCGTCAACGGAGGCATCTTTTCCTACAAGCATGGTAGTACAGGCAAAAACAGCTGATGATTGTGAAAATAAGAAGCAAATAAACAGGCAAATGATAAAAATTTTCTTCATATAGTGCCTCCCTGTCATCATTTTCTCCAAATACAGCGGTGAGTATACCACCTCAAAACGCCAAAATCAAACATAAGGCTTTTTGGTTTTTAATTGGCCGCGGCTTTTGATATAATAATGAAAAGGGAGAAAAAATGCTCGAATTCGGAACAATGATAGGAAAAACAAAGTCAATGAAAAAGAACTTTGAAGAGGTCAAGGCCGTGGCAAAAACCTCCGCCACAGTGCTCCTCTTTGGAGAAACGGGAACAGGAAAAGAATTGATCGCAAAGGCAATACATAATGAAAGCGAAAGAAAAGGAAAGCCCTTTGTAGCTGTCAACTGTGCGGCGATCCCTGAAACGCTTCTTGAATCAGAACTCTTTGGGCATGAAAAAGGCTCCTTCACCGGAGCATACGACCGCCATATAGGGAAATTTGAAGCAGCGAATGGAGGAACTATTTTTCTTGATGAGATCGGGAGCCTGCCAAAAAGTCTTCAGGGGAAAATACTCCGGGCCCTGCAGGATAAAGTGATCTCACGGATAGGAAGCGCGGAATCAATTTCTCTTAATGTAAGGATCATCTCGGCAACGAACAGTGACTTAAAAAAAGAAGTTGATGCCAAAAGATTCAGGGATGACCTTTATTACAGATTAAATGTTGTGCCGATAAACATTCCTCCGCTAAGGGAGAGACGAGAAGACATCCCGCTTTTAATAGGCCATTTTCTCGCTCAATTCAACAAAGAATACTCAAAGAAAATAAAGGGTTTTGAAGAAGACGCAATGGAGATACTTACCCAATACGACTGGCCGGGCAATGTAAGAGAGCTGGAAAATGTTGTTGAAAGAATAGTTGCCCTTGCCAAGGAAGATATCATTTCAAAAGAGAGCCTGCCAAAAGAGCTTTTGATGAGCGAGGCCGCAGAGAAAATATTCACTATGTATAAAGGAAAAGGCAAAAGAGAAACCATAAAAAAAGAAAGCAAAAGCCTTGAGGAGGGCGAAAAAGAAAGTATCCGCAAGGCCCTGAAAGAAGCTAAAGGCAACAAGATCGAAGCTGCAAAGACTCTCGGCATCCACAGGAATACCCTGACCAAGAAAATAAAGCAATACGGTTTAGAATAGCCCCTTCCTGCACTCTTTTTGTGCATTCCATGCACACCAAATAATCTTCCTTCATAGGCAAATCGAACAACCCTTGTTTTTGGCCTTATAAAAGCAAAAAAATCACGGTTCCCACCTCGAATAAGTTGGCATATTTATTGCTAATAATAAACTGCCTATTTTTAAAGGAGGTGAAACCATGAAAAAGCTTATATCGGTATTTACATCATTATTTGAGAATCGCCAAAAAAGAGAATGCATAAGGGACAGAGCAAGAAGATGCGGGGCGCTTTAATAAAGTCATCATAATTTTATAAGGGGGTGAGTGCAATGAAAACCTGGATAATTTTGACCGTCATCATTTGTGTGATCTTAGAAGTAGCGCAAGTTTACGCATATACAGGATTAATAATTGACGCTCACGGACTTGGAGTCAATCCCTCTATGAGCCCGAAGATATTTGATGAAGAAGGAACAGAAATATATGGAACGGTAGAAGTTTCTCCGGACTTTGTAAACACCAACGGGATACTTGGGTATGCAAATTCGATAAAGCATGCTATAGAAGAAGGCCTTGTAGGAGACCATCCTTTAATTATCCGGGCATTAAGGCTTGACCCGCACCCCATAAAAGGAAATCTTATAGTAAGCGAAAGCGACGGAAAGCTTATCCTAACGGAGAACATGATAGAAGGGTTTTTATATAACTACAGGGTGGCTGTTGTATGGTAATAAAAAAATCGGGCTCTGAAGAATTTTCCTCAGAGCCCGAGTTTAAAATAAATTTAAAAGGCTATACGCGGAGGCGGAGGCACTGATCCTCCTCCTAATATGATTTGATCCGAAGCCCCAAATGCAGGATATTCAATAGTAGCAACAATTGTGTCTGTAGTTGTATCAATAACCGAAATTATTGGTTCAGTCCAACCGCTCATATAAGCTCTATTGCGGCTACTATCGGCAATAATCCATGCCGGTCCTGTATTTGCCTCATCTGTTATAACAGACACTTCAATATCCCCCTGAATAACCGAGACTGTATTGTCGTTATAGTTTGCAACATAAGCTTTGCTTCCACCCAGGATAAAATCTATTCCCCATGGACCATGGCCAACAGATATTGACGTGCCTTCAACTGAAAAAGTCGCCGTATCAAGTATAAAAACTTTGTCCGCTGTATCGTCTGTAAAATATATCTTTTGCCCGTTCGGATGAAAAGCTAGCACACTAGGTCTTATTCCACTTGGATGCCCCTCAGTGGTACCAATTATCGACTGCCCGGAAACATCATACTTCATCATGAAATTATTATCATAATTTGGTGCATAAACATAATTATCATCCGGCGAAATTGCATAAGAATATGTGCTTCCTCCTACCTCACTGGTAACAAACGCCTCAAAAGTAAAAGGCGAAGTTGTAAATGATAAGAATCCGGCATAAACGTTCATGGACGCAAAAATTTTTGACCCATCATGGGATGCAAAGATATAATCTACCTGATATGGACTATCAGCCGAGTCAAAAGCAGATGTTTCAGTATTATAAGATAAAATTTTGTTATTTACGCGGTCGGTTGCATAAAGTATCTTTTTATCAGCCGATAATGCAACTCCAGAGATATCTGCTGTTGCATCGGGAAAAACGATTGATTCTTCTGTTGTAAGCGTTTCTAAATTGAGAACACCTACACTATTCTCAAGGGAAGCAAAATAAAGTCTGGTACTAAGTGTTGGCGAAGGCGGAGAAGTGGGTGACGTAGCGCAGCCATACATGAGAGCTACAAGAAACAATAAAACAACAGCGAAAATAAGGCCAAAAAACGTTTTATTCTTCATAACTTGCCCCCTATTTATTAAACCAACGGACGCATCAGATGCCGCTCATGCATTTAATGCGCCCGATCCGTTTTAGTCGTATCCCTGTTTAGTTCAGCATCTCAAACAAATGCTGTCCCATCGAGAATTTGGCCACGTTCTTTGCCGGAATATTAAGGGAAGTTCCTGTTTTAGGGTTTCTTCCGGCCCTGGCCTTTCTCCTCCTCTTCCTCCAAGATCCAAAGCCCACCAGTTTGACCTCTTCTCCCTTTTTCAGTGTCTTCTCAATTGTTTCAACTAAAGCATCAGTAACACCTAAGATCGTTGTTTTCGGCAGCTTTGTCTTTCCTGCAACCTGAGCAATCAGCTCCTGCTTATTCACTCAAGCCACCCCCTTCCAAAAAGTATTTTGTTGTATCCTTGAAACCATATGAATTCTAGCACGCTGGTTTTATAAAAGTCAAGCAAGATAAGGGTTTTGGTCAGCATAACAGGAGGGGATCAAGTTTTTAAATTAGCCACAGGTTCAAAGCTCGCTCTATGTATCGGCGAAGGGCCGTGTTTCAATAGCGCTTTTATGTGTTCTTCGGTCGCATATCCCATATGCCTTATGAAGCCGTAAACCGGGTATTTTTTGTGGAAGTTACTCATGATCCTGTCTCTTGTTACCTTTGCAATTATGGAAGCAGCAGCTATAGAGTAGCACAAATAATCGCCGGAAATGACCATGCGGTTCTCGATTTTTATTGACCTGATCTTTCTCTTGCCGTCGATAAGTAAAAAATCAGGAGCCGGATCAAGATTTCCGATAGCTTCCCGCATAGCCATATGAGTGGCCTTTAAGATATTGATCCTGTCTATGACCTTTTCACTGACAATGCCAACACCCCAAGAAACAGCTTGTTCGATTATTCTGTCATATATGACCTGGCGATTTTTAGGGGAAAGCTTTTTGGAATCATCAATGCCTTTTATCTTGAATTCTTTTGGAAGGATAACAGCAGCAGCAACGACCGGGCCGGCAAGAGGTCCCCGGCCCGCTTCATCCACGCCGGCGATCAGTTTAAATCCTTTTCTATAAAGACCCGATTCATACCTCGACGAAGGAACCAATTAAGCATCCCTTCTTTCGGTCTATTTTCAGGATATCGGACCAAGTTTTGTGAGAGGCCATATCCTTATGAAGGCCGGCCCTGCGATGTTTTCTTCAGGCACAAATCCCCAGACCCTTGAGTCTGCAGAGTTTGGCCGGTTATCACCCATAACAAAGTAATTGTCGGCAGGGATTGAGATCGGCCCGTAATTAGAATAATCTCTGTTCATGGGATGAACTTCTTTAATTGCTTTGCCGTTTATATAGATTATTCCCTCTTTAATCACAAGTTTTTCGCCCGGAAGCCCGATCACACGTTTAATGAAATCTCTTTTGGGCTCGCCCGGTTTGCGTCCGGGATACCTGAAAACAACAATATCAAAGCGCTCCGGCTCCCTGAATCTGTAAATAAATTTATTGACGATTATGCGGTCCCTTATTTTAAGCGTCGGCTCCATGGAACCGGAAGGAATATAGAAGACTTGAATAATAAAAGCGCGGATTATTAAAGCTAAGACAAGCGCAACAACTATAGTTTCGATCCATTCCCTTATCGGTCCTTTTTTCTTAAGAGTTTTATCGTTCATTTAGGCTTCCGTCTCCGTTTCTTCCTTTAGCCTTGTGGCCCTTGTGCCGATCCTGTCCCTCAAATAATAAAGCTTTGCCCTTCTGGCCCTGCCTTTTTTTAAGACCTTTATCTTCTCGAGTTTCGGCGAATGGAGAGGGAATGTGCGCTCTACGCCGACCTGGTCAACAATCTTTCTGACCGTAAAATTCTCTCTCACCCCGCCCCCCTGCCTTTTTATTACAATGCCTTCAAAGGCCTGAAGCCTTTCTTTGCCCCCTTCAACAATTTTTGCGTAAACCTTTACCGTATCCCCCGTTTTAAAATCTTCGACATCCTTCTTCATGTATTTTTTTTCTATTTCCTGAATTACCGACATATAAAAACCTCCTTTAAGATTATCTCTTCCCGAACAGTCTGTCGAGCACTATAGCAGCAGCGCTCCTGACAGATAAATGCCTGTAAGCACTTCTCCCAACTATCGGCTCTAGTATCAAATTGCACCCTTGAATAGCTTCCTTCGTTAAACCCCACCCCGTCCCAAAAACAATAAGATAAGGGGTTTTCTCCTTTTTTATCTTACGACTGAGATCTTCGAACTTTATCCCGTTTTTTGCGTTGGCAGAAGTAGCAACAGCTATCGGAGCCTTGCCCGTTCTCTTCTTTATATCTTTTGCTACATCTTCCAGATCAGAAACAAGCTTAAGGGCCGCAAAAGCTTCCGCCCTTGTAGGGTTGAATTCAAAGCTTTTGTTCCCGCCCCAGCAATCTATTATTCTTTTTGCAAATTTTCTCTGGGCAGGAAGCGGATTTACCACATAATACCCGGAGATCCCGTAAGTTCGCGCTGACCTTGCTATGTCATGGAGATCAAAACCAGTTATAGACGTTGTTACGATCTGCTTGTTTTTATTATATACAGGACCGTGAAGAAGAGCAACATATACTCTGTTTTTAGTTTTCTTATTTCTTTTCTTCTTCAAGGACGATCTCCCCAAGGAGACTTCTGTCTTCTTCTCCAAGTTCCGCCTTTGCCAACAGGTCCGGCCTAAGGTAAAGAGTTCTCTTCAGCTGCTTTCTTCTTCTCCACTGCCTGACTTCGCCGTGATTTCCGGAAAGAAGGGTCTTTGGAACTCTTGAGCCATTAAATTCTTCCGGCCTTGTATAATGAGGGAAATCAAGAAGTCCCTCATAAAATGATTCGTTTTTCAAAGATTCTTCGTCACCCAAAACTCCGGGAACATGCCTTGCAACAGCATCAACAAGGACCATGGCAGGGATCTCTCCGCCGGTTAACACATAATCCCCGATAGAAATCTCATCTGTAACAAGATTTTCCCTGACACGCTCGTCTATTCCCTCGTAACGACCGCAAATAATTATTAAATGCTCATTCTTTGAAAGATCAATTGCCCTGTTTTGGGTCAGCCTCTCCCCTTGAGGGCACATAAGAATTATCCTTGGCTCTGTAGGAGATACTGCGTCTTGCTCTCTAATTACACTTTCAACGGCTTTAAAAATAGGCTCGGGTTTCATTACCATCCCGGGCCCGCCGCCGTAAGGAGTATCATCCGCCTGCCTGTGACGGTCTTGCGTATGATCTCTTATGTTATGTATCTTTACATTTAATAACCCTCTTTGCTGCGCCCGTGAGAGAAGGCTTTCTGTAAGCGGGCCCTCAAACATAGGCGGAAAGAGGGTTAGTATATCTATTCGCATATTAAAAAAACGGTAGAGTCAATTCATGAATTGACTCTACCGATAACGCTATTTTTCCACTCCTCGAATCTCCTGGATCACGCCGTCTTTGACGATTATCTCAGCGCCGCCGACTTTCTTATAAAGATTGTCGCCAACCTTTACTTCTACAGGCCCTTCCAGCGGCCCCTGCACAAATTCTGAGCCGACTTTAAGGTTCTTTGCCTGATCGATCTTCATCATCAGATCGGATTTTGCCGCAGCCTGTCTGTTTCGCTCGCCTTGAAGCTGCTCTTTAAAAGCTGTGAGCTGCTGAGTATTGCCTTTCTTTCTCAGGCTTTCCATATAGCCCCTGCTTTGAACATCCATCTGGCTCAACTGGTTATCGATGTTCTTAGCGGCCCTCTCAAGTTCCTTTACAAGATTTTCCTTAAAAGCTTCGGTTACAATGGCCTTTACCATTACTACGCGTTTTAGCTCGATTGATTTATTTTTATCCGTCAAGAGGCACCTCCTTTACCTTCATCCTTTGTTAAAATTTCTATGGTAACTCTTTTTTTCTGTTTTGCCGCCGCTGCCTTGGATACTGTTCTTATCGCGTTGGCGATCCTTCCTTCGCGGCCGATCACTTTTCCAACATCATCCTGTGCTACCCTGATCTCCAATATCGTAATGCTCTCCCCTTCAGTCTGAGAAACAACTACCTCATCCGGTTTATCAACTAATGCTTTCACTATATATTCAACTAATTCCTTCATGATCTCATCCTACCTCCTTTTTCCTGTTTACCGCTTTAGCCCTCCTTCCCTGAAACAGGCAATGCCCTATACTTTTCTTATGCCTTAGGAGCTTCTTCTTTATTTTCAGAGGGTTTTTCTTTTGCCTCGGCCTTTGCTTCGGCCTTCTCTTCCTTTTTCTCTTCTTTCTTCGCTTCCGCCTTAACTTCTGTCTTTTTCTCATCGGGCTTTGCTTCGGCCTTCTCTTCTTTCTTTGGTTTTTCTTCAGGTTTAGCTTCTTTTGCTTCAGCCTTGGCTTCTTCTTTCTTCTCCCCTTCCTTCACCCCGGCCTTTGCCTCCGCCTTTTTCTCCTCGGGTTTTGCTTCGGCCTCTGCTTTTTCTTCAGCCCTTGGCTTTCTTTTTGTTCTTCCCTCGAACGAAACCTTAGGTAATATGCCGGCCTCACCCAGAAGAATTCTTACTCTTTCGCTCGGGACCGCACCCTTTTTAATCCAAGAGAGGATCTTTTCTCCGTCAAATTTATATCTGTCTTTTGTTTCAACTGGAGCATATTGACCAACGATCTCTATCTCCGTTCCGTCCCTTGCCTTGCTTTCGTCAATTACAACGACCCTGAAATAAGGCCTGTTCTTCTTTCCGACTCTTTTAAGTCTTATCTTTGCTGCCACTTTTTCTACCTCCAATAATAAATATAACTTCTTCAACAAGTGAACCTTGGGATTATATCACAAAGGATTTTAAGCGTCAACCAAAATCTGCGGGGCTATCTTTTGGAGATCTGACCCAAGTAGTTCTTAAAATTCGCTTTTGTCTCGGAAAGCGAGTCTCCGCCAAATTTTTCAAGCAAAGAATTTGCCACCTCAAATGCCGCAACAGCCTCTCCGACAACACCTGCGGCAGGAACAGCGCAAACATCGGCCCTCTCAACTAGTGCCTCAACTGCCTTTTTTGTCTTGAGATCAACAGATTTCAGCGGTTTCTTCAAGGTTGCTATCGGCTTAACTGCCGCCCTAAGAATGATCGGCTCGCCGTTAGTAATGCCACCTTCGAGCCCTCCGGCATTATTGGTTTTATGGGTGAATTTCCCCTTTTCATATATGATCTCATCGTGGACCTTTGATCCGGGAAGGGCTGAAGCTTCAAATCCAAGGCCGATCTCAACTCCCTTTATTGCCTGAACGCTCATCAGCGCTCCGGCAAGGCGAGATTTGAGCTTTCTGTCCGGATGGACGTGACTTCCAAGTCCGGGAGGACAATTTAGAACTACAACTTCAAATATTCCTCCCAGTGAATCGCCTTCCTTACCAGCTTTGTCTATCTCAGCCATCATCTGCTTTGAAATTTTATCGTCGGCACAGCGAACATCCGATTTCTCGGCATTTTTTAACAACTTGGCACTTGGAACTTGGTTCTTGGCACTTACTCCTCCGATCTGCACGACATAACTTCCCACTATTATGTCAAACTCCGAAAGCAGCTTTTTTGCGATCGCCCCAATAGCAACTCTAGCTGCGGTTTCCCTTGCAGAAGCTCTTTCAAGGATGTTTCTAATGTCAGTTTGATTGTACTTGAGACACCCGGCAAGGTCAGCATGCCCGGGCCTAAGTTGAGTGACTTCTTGGGACTTGGCACTTGGAGCTTGGGACATAATGTCCTTCCAGTTGTTCCAGTCACGATTTTCTATTAATAATGAAATAGGACTGCCCAACGTTTTGCCGAATCTGACGCCGGAAAGGATCTGCGCCTCGTCCTTTTCTATCTTCATCCTTCCGCCGCGGCCGTACCCTTTTTGCCTTCTTGCCAATTCATTATTAATATCATCAGAAGACAGAGAAAGATCGGCAACCATGCCTTCCAGAATGGCAGTTAAGGCTTTTCCGTGTGATTCTCCTGCAGATAAGTATCGCAACATAGTGAGAGGATTATAGCACGATTTATTGGGAGGGTAAAGTTTGGGCGTCGATCACTTTGTTTTTGCCTTCATCTTTGGCTTTTTGCATTGCTCTGTCCGAAAGATGAAGAAGACCTTCTTTTTCTTGAGCATCAGAAGGATAACTTGAAACTCCTATGCTAACGGTAACTTCTGTTTCATCGTCTATCCACTCTCGCAATTGTTCGGCCATTTGAAGCGCGTGCTCTTTAGAAAAACCAGGAGCAATAACAAGCAGCTCCTCCCCGCCATAACGGCATGGAACAGCGGCAAAGTTCTTAACTCTGTCAAGAATTTTTGCGACCTTTTTCAATTCATGATCGGCAACCAAGTGTCCCTTTTGATCATTAAAATTTTTAAAGTCATCTATATCAATCCAAATAACTGATAATGGTCTGTTATACCTTTTTGCCCAGAACAGATAATTTTGGAGCAGATTTGGAACAACGCCCTGATTAAAAAGGTTGGAAAGAAGAGGATCGATCATCTGAAGCATCTTTGACTTTGCCATAAGCTGGGCGTTCTTCAGCGCAATTCCAGCAATGTCCGAAAGAGAAAGAACGAATTTTCTATCTTCTTCATCATCAAAATATGCCCTCTCCCTGCTGGAAATGTTTAAAACACCTATTACTTTATTGTCAGCGGAGATAGGAAGCACCATAAAAGAACCGCGCCTTTGCCCATCCGGCAATCTCATGTTTTCCACTGTTTCCCTGGCATCGTCAGAAAAGATCGGAGCGTTCTTTTTTGCAACAACGCCTATTATCCCTTCACCCAACTTTACTTTAGAAAGACGCTCCAAATCTCTGCCTACAGAAGCCATAGGAATTAATATGTTTCTGCCTTCATCAAGAATATAAACCGAACAACCTCGAATCTCTTTATTGTCCCTGTCAAAAACCTTCTTTGCTTCATTAACCAAGATATCCAGAACTTCCTCAATTTCCAAAGATGAGGTGATCAGCCTGGATATTTTAGCCAGCGCCGATTCTCTTTCCGCCCTCTTTATTTGCTTTGTTCTCATCCTTGCCTGCGAAATCTCTCCTGAAATAAACTGAGCAAACATCTTTAGCTGTTGCTCTTTGCCTTTTAATGAATCAAAGACCTTCATTTCCTTGGTATAGAGACAGAATGTTCCAATATACTCGACATCACCGTCAGCGCCGTCACCTTTTCTGATCCTTAAAGGGACAAAAACACCTGATTTCATTCCGAATTCGGCGGCAGCACTGGATCTTTCATCTAAGTCTTCAACAAATATTATCTTGCCGCTTTTCATAGCCCTATAACTTGCCGATTCTTCCAAAGGAGCAGACCTTTTATTGTCATATTCCTGCGGAAGATTTTTTCTGGCAGGAACGGAAAATGAGTTATCCTCAACGTTAAAATCCGTCTTAAAAGCACAAGCGTCCACACGGAAAAGATTGGTGGCATATTCAAGAACCAGCTTAAAGATGTCCTGCGTTCTTTCCGTTTTAGTGATCGCCTCATTAAGCTTCATTAAAGCGGATAAAATGCTCGGCGTAACTGTTCCAACAATATATTTCCCGTTCTTGAATTCTATGATCCTTGGGGTTGTTTTTATCGGAATGGTCGTTCCGTCGGTCTTTTTCAGTTCCAGATACAGATCTCTCTTGGGGTCATCCGGCTTTGCAAATGCGATCCTTTTTATTACTTCATCAAGAGAATCTTTCGTCAATACTTTTGCCAGAGGGTAAGGAGATTCCGCGTCCTTTGCTCCCATTGCGTCAAACAACCGTCTTGCGGCACGATTTGCATAAAGAACATTCGAGTCCAGGTCAATGATATAAATCCCTTCGGCAAAAAAATCATAGATCCTGGAAAGCTCCAGAATTTTAATTAATGTCTCAGCTTTGAAGCCTTCTGGCCGAATAATTTTTTCAGTAACTTTTAACGTGGGAAGTATGATTGAGGTGGTCAAATTCAGTGCTCCGCTGGAGATCTTTCTGCCAACAGGCCTCAAAGTCTTCCGCCCAAGACCGCGAAAATAATTCATTTTCCCCGAAGGTTGAATACCTTTAATCATCAAATTCTCCAAGAACTAAAATTGGACACACATATACAGAATTATATCGGCTGGTTTTAGGGGAAATTTCACCAAAATTTGATTTTTACGGAGCTAAAAATTCGACGTCGTTTAAAGAAACTTCCAGTCCGGGGCCGTGGCTTGAGGTCGGATCAAGTATCTTTAAGTCACCGTGGCTTTGCAGTTCAGATTGCGGATCGGCTAGCTTAATGTCTAACGACTCTAAAACGATCGCCGTGCCAAGGTCCAGATTTTCCCAGTCATGCACGCCCTGAAAATCCATTTTTGCTCCAGCGCTCGTTACGCGAACAACCAATTTACCGCTCCTTATGCGGCAATCGATAGTGATCTTCAGGCCTTGCTTTTTATTTATGGAATGAGACCAGACGGCATTCATAATGAGCCCGTCCATTATTCCCTGAAGGTGATACGGCTGATAATAGAAATCCGGGATCGAGTCGTGGATCTTTATTTTTATGTCACCGTTATCGTGCGGAATAAATCTTTTTACTGATTCTTCGATAACACGCCTCAGATACACCTTTCTTTTGAATTCGGCACCCTCTTTTCTTAATACGTTGTCACGGTAAGTGACCTGATAACCTCGCCTCACATCGGAGTTCTTGCCGCCTCTCGGCAAAACGACCCCCGTATAATCCTTTAACCAGTCAGTTAAAAGACTTCCGATCATTTTATCGTTCTTTTCTCTTTCTCTTTTCTGTGCAGAGTCTATGATCGGCCCGGTGTAATTCACCCGTTTAATAAGTTCCCCATATTCGATCGGTGAATTATCATATGCATTATCAATATAAATGAACCCGAGCAGGCTGCCGTTCTTAACAGGAGCCAAAAGGAAAGTGTCCACTTCCCTTCCGTCAAACTTGAGCCCTTCCTGAATTGCCCTGGCAAAGAAATATGCCTCCAAATTCTCGTTAAACTTCAATTCGATCTTATCGCCTTCCTCAGAAACACGATGGACCGATCCCTTTTCGACCAAAATGGGAAATTCCGGCAGAAAAACTGGGAGACTAAGCGATCTTATCTGCACATTTAAGGGCTCGTCTTCATGGGGATCGAACTCGCCGGGTTTTTCTATCAATTCGGTCGGATCAACATTTTCTGGAAGATCTCTGACCTTACCTTCATGCTCCGCCCTCGAAACAGAACCAATGGCCATAAAACCGTCAGCCATAGGGCCAAAAAAGCAAGCCCTGTTAACCCCTGTCCAAGTCAATATGTGAAGCAATCGGTGAATAAGGTCTTTCTCGCCTCTCATGACGCTCAGCTGATCCTTGATGCTGAGCTCCAGATGCCTTTCCAGGTTGGTCTTTGCCACTTCGGCCTGGTTTATCAATATCCCAAGGAAGTCAACTCCAAATTCAGAAACAGCCTGCGGCAAATATCTTTGGAACAGATTGACAATGCTGACCACTTCGGCCGGAGTATTTGCTTCTCTAAGAAGACTGCTTGCATAAAGGATTATTGCGGCGTTGGTAAGATTATCCGTTTCTTTGTCTTCTGCATGCAAAAGGATTTTTAAGGCCTCTATCTCCGACGCTACGGCGAGATCTTCTGATCCTGCAGGTGCAATTATCTCTAAATGATCAAGCATTTCTTTAAGGTCTTCGGAAGTATACTTGTGGGTGAATTCTTTAAGTTCTGGAGCGTCATGCATGGACCTGGTCAAAGCGTCTACTTTGTCCGGCTTAACTAATCCCGTGGGCAATTGCCGAATGTCTGAGTTGACCAAAGCGGAAATGGTTTTTAGGGCGATAGGATGTTGATCCGCCCTTATATTCAATCCGCGGCAGATGTTTTGAACAATATTTATTTTTGGGGCCCAGCCGGCCCGGCCATTAATCGCATTCATATGGCTCACCATTTTTCCTTCTATATATTTATCGTATTTTTTGGTCTTAAATTTCAATTTTCCTTTCTAAACTAGGTTCATTAATTGCTTAAATGAAGGGAAAATTTCATTTGAATTTCTGCCAAAGGATTGCTATAATTGCAAATTACTTGTTAAGGGGATTTTATGAGATCTGACAGAATAAAAAAAGGATTAGAGCGGGCCCCGCACAGAGCATTAATGCATGCGACAGGGGTAACAAACGAGGACCTCAAAAAGCCGTTCATTGGCATTGCTTCAAGCTTTACAAATCTTGTTCCAGGCCATGTTGGAATGAGAAAGCTTGAGCAGGAAATTGAAAAAGGCATTAAAGAAGCCGGAGGAAAACCTTTTATTTTCGGCATTCCTGCTCTCTGCGATGGTATTGCAATGGGACATAAAGGAATGCACTATTCCTTACCGCTCCGGGAACTTGTGGCAGATTCAATTGAAACAATGGCAGAATCACATGCGCTCGACGGTCTGGTCCTGCTAACGGCTTGCGACAAGATAACTCCGGGAATGCTCATCGCCGCAGGAAGGCTTGATATCCCGTGTATTATGGTAACAGCAGGGCCGATGCATTCAGGAAAATACAAGGGTAAAAGGCTTTCTCTTGTAAGAGATACTTTTGAAGCGCTTGCAAAATGTAAGCTCGGGCAGATAACCGAGGAAGAACTTAACTGTCTTGAGCAAAACGCCTGCCCCGGACCCGGCGCTTGTCAGGGTCTTTATACTGCTAACACGATGGCGTGTTTGACCGAGGCAATGGGAATG
>Ga0209536_100006523_pt1 | contig 17812 bp, 12 predicted proteins | sample DeeMarSeWOR28_12_FD_187461 | JGI IMG/M metagenome (GOLD analysis project Ga0209536, IMG submission 187461) | Marine sediment microbial communities from White Oak River estuary, North Carolina - WOR-2-8_12 (SPAdes) (version 2) | ecosystem: Environmental > Aquatic > Marine > Intertidal zone >... | reverse complement strand
GCCGCAATCGCTCGCCGGGTGGACGCCATCATCGCCCTGGGGGGCTTCGCGGCGGAGCGGCTCCGGCGCTTCGCCTGCGGACCCGTGGCCGTGATCCCGCCGGGAATCGCCGCGCCGCCACCGCCCCGCCCCGAGACGATCGCCAGCGCCAGCGCGCGCCACGGCGTCGAGCCCGGAGGATTCGCCCTCTACGCCGGCAACCTGGACCGCTACCAGGAGCCGGCGCTGCTGCGGGAGCTGACGGACCGCCTCGCCCCCCGGCCGCTCCTGGTCGCGACCCACGACCCGGTGCCTCGCGCCGCCAGGGGCCTGCGCATCGCAGCGGTCTCCGACGAGGACTGGCGGCCCCTCCTGCACGGTGCCGCGGTGGCCGTCGCCACCCGCGCGCGCCGCGGCGGCTTCCCCATCAAACTCCTGAACTACATGGAGGCGGGTCGCGCCATCGTCGCCCGTCAGGAGCAGGTGGACACGCTCCGCCACGGCGAGAGTGCGTGGCTGCTGCCTGCCCGCGCCGACGCCGCGGCGTTCGCCGACGCGGTCCGCACCCTGCTGGAGGACCCGGTGCGCCGGGAGGCACTCGGCCGCGGCGCTCGACGCGCCGCCATCCTCCACCACGACTGGGCGGCCCTGGCTACGCGCACCCTCGCCCTCGTCGAACGGGCCCGCGGCGGCACCCGGGCTCGCAGGGGCGACACCCCTGCCGAGGCCATGAAGACCGGCACGGAGGACTCGTGAAGACACCCATCCCGATCGCGATCGCACTGCTGCTGGGCGCGCTGCTGGGCGCTGCCGGCGCCAGACCGCAGGCCCCGCCGGCCGTGCTCGACGCCGCCCTCGGCGAGCGTCTCACGCTCGCCCTCGAGCAGCTTCCCGAGCGCGCACCGCTGGCGCCCGGCGAGGCCTTCCGAGCGGAGGAGATCGGGCGAGACGCCCACACCAGCCACCACGTGGTGGCCATCCGCGACGCGGAGACCCCCCACCGCCACGACCACCACGACCTCTGGGTCGTGATCCTCCGCGGGCACGGGACCCTGCGCCTGGGCGCCGAGACGCGGCCCGTCGGTCAGGGGTCGATCCTCTACATGCCCCGCGGCGTGGTCCACGCCTTCAGCAATGCCTCCGAGGAGCCGGCCTACGCCTACGCGGTGTACGCGCCGCCCTTCGACGGGGAGGATCGGATCGTCGAGTGACGCCGCGGAGCCCCGGCGCCGGACCGGCCGCCCGGCCTCGGGTACCCTCCGCCGCACCTCGCACCCCCCGCCTCGCGGGCGGTGTCGGGGCATTCGTGTGTGCGCGGCCAGGAACGGACCCCAGTCAGAAGCGTGGAAGATCGAAGCGAGCCCCTCGACGGCCTGGACGACGTCGCGAACCATCTGGCGCGACGCGAGCGGGTCACCCACGTCGGCGGGCTGCGCGGCGCGGCGCGGGCCGTCGCCGTCGCCCACCTCGCTCGCGCTCACGGCGATCGTCCCCTGCTCGTCCTCGTCGCTACGGCCAAGCACGGGGACGTCTTCCTCGAGGACCTGCGGTCGGCCCTGGGCGAGGCCCCGGATGCGGGCCGCCTGCGGCTGTTCCCGCGCCACGACACCCAGCCCTACGAGCGCTTCTCCCCTCAGTCCTTCCTCGTGGCCCAACGCATGGAGGTGCTCTACCGCTGGCTCGCGAGCTCCGGCGAACGCGACACCGAGCCCGCGCCGATCGTGGTCGCGCCGTGGACGGCGCTGGCCCCCCGCGTCCCGTCGCGGGAGTTCGTCCGCAGCAAGGCCGTCCACCTGGCGGTCGGTCAGCAGCTCGACCGGGATGCCCTGGTGGAGACGCTGCTGGCCGCGGGCTACGGGCGCATGCCGTTGGTCGAGGAGCGCGGCGAGCTGGCGGTGCGCGGCGGCATCCTGGATCTCTTCCCTCCCCACCGGTCCACGCCGGTCCGGATCGAGCTGCTGGGCGACGAGGTCGAGTCGATCCGCGAGTTCGACCCCGCCAGCCAGCGCTCCCAGGCGCCCATGGCGAGCGTGGTCGCGCCGCCGCCACGCGAGCTCATCCCCGACCGCTCCCTGGTGATCGACCGATCCGACGCGATCCGCGCCATGGCCGCCGAGCAGGGCGTCGAGCGATCCGTCGTCGACGGTCTGATCGACACCCTGCTGCGGGGATCGGTGCCACCCGGCGCCGAGGCGATCGCCCCGCTGCTGTCGCGGGAGCTGGAGACGGTGCTCGACTTCCTGCCCGACGACACGCTGGTCGTCGTCGACGACCTCGAGGCCGGCCGGGGGCGCCTGCTGCGCTACGCGGAGGAGATGTTCGAGAACCACGCCCTGGCGAGGCAGAGCGGACGCCCCGTCGCCGAGCCGGGCGCGCTCGCACTGGATCCGGACGTCCTGGAGCGCGCCGTGATGGAGCGCAGGCCGGTGCTGCTCGACGCCCTCGACCTGGACCTGCCGAAGGGCACGACCCGTACCGCCATCCACGCGCCGGACCAGAGCGCGCTGCGCCGCGCGCTGACCCGGGCTCGCGCCCACGACCACGCCCTCACGCCGCTGGTCGAGCGCATCGCCGCCTGGCGGAAGGACCGCTATCGCATCGTGCTCACCGTCCCCTCGCTCTCCCACGCCGAGCGCCTGCGCGCGCTCCTCACGGAGTACGACGTCGCCGCCCGGGTGGCGACGGAGCCGCGCCCGGTCTGGCGCTGGGGAGGGGCCGGCCAGGTCGAGGTGCGCGCGACACCGCTCTCCGCCGGCTTCAGCCTGCCCGCGGAGCGCCTGGCGGTGGTCACCGAGGAGGAGATCTTCGGGCCGCGCGAGCGCTCCCGTCGCAGACGCGGCGGCTGGCCGGCCGGCGCGGCGGTCGAGGCCCTCGGTCAGCTCGCGCCCGGCGACTACCTGGTGCACGCGGAGCACGGCATCGGGATCTACCGCGGACTGGTCGAGCTCGAGCTGCGCGGCGCCGTGGGCGAGTTCCTGCGCGTCGAGTACGCCGAGGGGGCCCGGCTCTTCCTCCCGGTGCACCGACTGAGTCTGGTGCAGCGCTACGCGGGCTCCGACGGCCAGGTCCCGCGCATCGACAAGCTCGGCGGAGTCACCTGGGAGCGGGCGAAGCGCTCGGTGAAGCGCTCACTGCGCGACATGGCCCGCGAGCTCCTCGCCGTACACGCCGCCCGCGAGATCTCGGTGGGCACCGCCTTCTCGCCGCGAGACCTCCTCTTCGAGGAGTTCGAGGCGACCTTCCCCTTCGACGAGACGCCCGATCAGCTCGCCGCGATCGAGGACACGCTCACGGACATGCAGGGGAGAAAGCCCATGGATCGCATCGTCTGCGGCGACGTGGGCTACGGCAAGACCGAGGTCGCCGTGCGGGCCGCATTTCGCGCGGCCATGGACGGCAAGCAGAGCGCGGTCCTCGTCCCGACCACGATCCTCTGCCAGCAGCACGAGGAGACCTTCCGCGAGCGCTTCGACGGCTACCCCATCCGCGTCGAGTCGCTCTCGCGTTTCCAGACCGCGAAGGAATCGAAGGCCGTGCTCGAGGGGCTCGCGAGCGGAGAGCTCGACGTCGTGATCGGCACCCACCGGCTGCTCCAGAAGAACGTGCGCTTTCGAGACCTGGGTCTGCTGATCGTCGACGAGGAGCATCGCTTCGGCGTCGCCCACAAGGAGCGGATCAAGCAGCTGAAGAAGACGGTGGACGTGCTCACGCTCACCGCCACTCCCATTCCGCGCACGCTCCAGCTGGCCTTCGCCGGCATGCGCGACCTGTCTGTGATCGACACGCCGCCGGCCGATCGCCTGGCGATCCGCACCCAGCTCTGTCGCTTCTCGGAGCAGATCATCCGCGAGGCGATCCTGCGCGAGATGCGCCGCGGCGGCCAGGTCTACTTCGTCCACAACCGCGTCCAGACCATCGGCGCGATGGCGGAGACGCTATCGAGGGTGGTTCCCGAGGCGAAGGTGCAGGTCGCACACGGCCAGATGCGCGAGCGCGAGCTCGAGGAGCGCACCCTGGCATTCATGCACGGTCAGTACGACGTACTCCTCTGCACCACCATCATCGAGAGCGGGCTCGACAACCCGCGGGCCAACACCATCCTCGTGAACCACGCCGAGGCCCTCGGTCTCGCCCAGCTCTATCAGCTCCGGGGTCGCGTCGGCCGCAGCAGCCACCGCGCCTACGCCTATCTCATGGTCCGCAGCCCGGAGCAGCTCACGAACGACGCGCGCAAGCGCCTCGAGGCGATCCAGGACCTGTCCGAGCTCGGCAGCGGCTTCCGGCTGGCCAACATGGATCTCGAGATCCGCGGCGCAGGCAACCTGCTCGGGGGCGAGCAGTCGGGCAACCTGGCCGCCGTCGGCTACGAGACCTATCTGGAGATGCTCGAGGAGACGATCGACGAGCTGCGCGGCAAGGCGCACTTCGCCGAGATCGACCCGGAGATCCGGCTGCCGGTGCCGGCGCGCCTTCCGGACGACTACGTCGCGACGGTGAGCCAGCGGCTGGTGCTCTACAAGCGGCTCGCCAGCTGTCGGAGCGACGACGAGGTCGACCGCATTCGCGACGAGATCCTCGACCGCTTCGGACCGCTGCCCGAGGTGGCGGAGAACCTCCTGCACGTGATCCGGCTGAAGGCGGCGGCGCGGAACCTGGGCGTCGCCTCCATCGACCTGGCAAACGGCGAGTTCGTGCTCAAGGCGGCCGAGAACACGAGGGTCGATCCGGACCGGCTGCTGCGCCTCATCACCCAGGCGCGCGGCGGCCTGCGCGTGGCGCCGGGCCACAAGATCTTCGCGCCGGCGCCCGGCGCCGCCGATGCGGGCAAGCTCTTCGACTCGGCCCGCCGCCTCCTGGCCCATCTCGGAGCGAGCTGACGGAACGGAATCAGGCGTAGGCGTCGGCGCCGGGGAGCTGGGGAACGGGACGGCCCGCAAGCCAGGCCTCGAGCATCTCGTTCACCTCCGCCGGTGCCTCCTGCTGCACCCAGTGACCCACCCCCGGCAGGTAGCGGACCGTCAGGTCCGAGACGAAGCGATCGGTCCCCCGGGTGAGCTCGACCCCGAGGGCCACGTCCTCCGTGCCCCAGAGCAGGAGGGTGGGGACGTCGATCACGGGGAAGCCGAGCGCCATCTGACGGCGCATGCCGCCGCCCCGCACCAGCGCCCGGTAGTAGTGGATCATCGCCTTCGTGGCCCCGGGCAGCGCCGCGTTCTCCCGGTACACCTCGACGTCCTCGGGCGTGAAGGCGTCGGGCCGCGCCGAGGTCCGCTGGAACATGCGACCGATCCGACGCGCGTCGGCCCCGAACATCCGCTCCGGCAGACCGGGGATCTGGAAGAAGAGCGCGTACCAGGAGCGCCTGCGCTGCCTCCAGCTCATGTTGCCCCGCGCCGCACCGACGTGGGGGATGTTCATCACCACGAGCCGATCGAGGGGCCGGAGTCGGCGCGTGGCGAAGAACCAGGCGATCAGACCGCCCCAGTCGTGAGCGATCAGGGTCGTGGACGTCGCCCCCGACGCGTCGATCAGCCCGGCGACGTCGTCCATCAGGCGCTCGATGGCGTAGTCGCGGATCTCAGTCGGGCGCGAGCTCAGGCCATAGCCGCGCAGGTCCGGGGCCCAGACGCGGTAGCCCAATCGAGCCAGCAGGGGCATCTGCAGGCGCCAGGAGTACCAGCACTCGGGGAAGCCGTCCAGACACAGCGCGAGCCGATCCCCCTCACCAACGGCGGCGACATGGAAGCGCTGGCCGTTGGCAGCGACGAACTCGTGCCGGATCTCCGGGCTCGTTCGCGGGTTCGCGTCCAACGCGTCCGACCCTAGCAGGACGCGGGAACTTCGACCCCCGGGCGGGAGAGGCCCACGCGGCGCGCTTTCCTCAAGCCCGCGGATCGCTCCGTCGATACCGGAATCCTCGAAGCCTGCCTCGATCACCCGGCCCCCCGGGAGCCCGACCATGATCCACCTGCTCCGCAGCGCTCTCGTCGCCGCGGTCGTCCTGGGCTGCGCGTCGCCCCCGGAGGCCGACTGGCTCACCGCCCTCCGCGAGCGCGAGGCAGAGCCGATCGCCATCGCGACCCTGGAGAGCGATGACGGGTTCTTCCGTGCCCAGGCCCCCGCGCGGCAGGTGGGCGAGATCACGGCCGAAGGCGCCGCCTACGCGCTGCGCCTCGACATCGGGAGCGAGACGCCCGTCGACTGCTGGGTCTACCGGGGCGGCGTGGACTTCGCCGCCTCCCTCGGGGCGCTCTCGGAGTCGAGCTTCGACGCGATCTCCGAAGGGCTCGGCGCGATCGAGCAGCGTCAGATCGAGGACGTGGACGCCGGGGTCCTGGGCGAGAGCCCGTTTCTCAGCATCGGCTGGCTCTACCGGATCTCCGGCGAGGCGGGGCCCCAGGTGGGTGAGATCCGGCACCTGATCGCCAGCAAGGCGGGGCGCGGTCTCTACTGCCAGCAGAACGAGCTCGGCTACGCCGGCACCTTCCTCCGGGTCATCGAAGCGCTGCTCGCGAGCCTCGAGTACGCGGAGGCGCCGGAGCGCGTTCCCTACTTCACCCAGGTCTCCACGCTGACGGTGCTCGGCATGCGCGTCGGGCTCGAGCGGACGACCCTCACCCGGGACGAGGAGGGCGACACGCGCGTGGACACGGCGACGTCCTTCGTGCTGCCCGCCGGCGCCGACTCACTGCAGGTGACCGACACCTTCGTCGTGGAGTTCGCGCGGGTGGATGGTGCACTCATCAATCAGCTCCATGTCGAGACCTCGAACGGAGAGCTCGTCACGCAGCTCGAGCTCAACCCCTCGCCCGACGGAGCCTGGCTCGTGGACGGCACGTTCCATTCGAAGCCGATGTCCACCCAGTTCCGCTCCGAGGATCGCCCCACCTCGTGGCTCGGCGAGGCCCTCGCCCTGCGCGAGGCGATCGCCACCACCGGCGTCGGCGGGGAGATCACGCTGGCCCGCTGGATTCCTCAGGCCGATCCCACCCGGCTCCTCGACCAGACCCTCTCGATCCAGCGCCGCGTGGAGCCCGACCATTTCGGCGCCCACCTGGCCACCGCGGGACTCGAGGCCGATCTGGTGGTGGACCCCGAAGGATCGGTGGCGTCGGGTTCGGTCGCGCTCGGCTCCGCGAATCTCGAGATCGAGCGCGTGTTCGTCGGCGGAGCCTTCTAGCGGGCTGGCGAAGCGCGCACTCGCGACGGCGCAGCGCTACGACCGGGACAGCGCGATCTCTGCCAGTCCGTCGGACTCGAGGCCCAGCGGCATCGCCAGCAGGTTGAAGTAGTTGCCGACGGCATTGAGCCAGGTGATCTCCACGATCTCCCGCTCGTCGAAGTGGGCCCGCAGCCCCTCGAAGGTGGCGTCGCTCACGCAACGGCTGCGGGTCGCCTCCGCGCTATAGGCCAGGGCGGCGCGCTCGCGGTCGCTGAAGTGCGAGCTCGTGTCGAAGCGCTCCAGGTCCCTCCACTTGTCCCGACCGAGCTTCGCCTGCACCGCCTGCGCCAGGTGGAGATCCGCGCAGAAACTGCAGCCGTTCAGCAGCGAGGACTGGCTGATGACGAGCAGCGCGAGCTCCCGGTCCAGCGTCAGGCCCGACTCCAGCGTGCGCACGATCCCGAAGCCCACGCGGGCGATGCGCGACGAACGCGCGTACACGACCTTCAGCGGGCTGATCACGGCTCCCATCTGCCGCCGGCTCATCCAGTACGCGAGTTTCATCAAGAGCCCCTTCGGTCGCTCGATCGGTTCCAGACGCATCAGGTCCTCCCGGCCTGGGCGCGCCGCTGATGCTCACCGGCGACGAGGAGCACGACGGCGGGCAGATAGACGCCCGGCAGGTCGAGCCACCAGTGGTCGCTTCCGAGGAAGCCGCGCAGGGTGTCGTAGGTATGGAGCAGCGCGTGGGACCCCAGGAAGAGGGTCGACATGGCGACGAGGGGCCAACGCCAGCGCGGAGCGAACGCCGCCCAGATCAGCGCCACCCCGACGGTGAAGAAGGCGCAGCCGATGTCGCGGACGAAGTGGGCATTGAAGGGCCCGGTGTCGGGCACCGCCGCCGGCAGGTCCGTATACCAGTGCATCGGACCGGCCAGCATCCAGAGGGCATTGCCCAGGGAGCCGACTCCCAGGACCAGGTAGGTCCAGCCCTCGACCCCGAGGCCGCGCCGTGTCGTCATTGCGAATCCCTCTCTCGCTGGCCCGCGTCGGTCACGAGGCCCGCCTTCGCGGCGCGCGTTGCGCGGCGCGGACGCAGTCGGCCAGCGCCGCGACGCCGGCCTCCATCTTCTCCGCGCTCACACGGGCGAAGGAGATCAGCAGGTGCCGCTCCGCCTCCGGCGCCGCCGGGCCGTCGGCCAGCGCGAAGGACTCGCCACGCCCATAGCCGATCCCCGCGGCCACCGCGGCGGCGTGCACGGCCTCGGCATCGGCGTCGTCGGGCAGGCGCAGCCAGACGGTGCTGCCACCGGCGGGACGCACCCAGGCCGTGCCGACGGGCATGAGCTCGCGCAACGCCGCGAGCAGGGCGTCGCGACGGCGCGCGTAGAGCCTGCGCACCCGGCGCACGTGTCGCTCGAGGCTCCCGCTCGCGAGCAGATCGGCGAGCGCCGCCTGGGTCACGACGTCGGAGGAGAAGTCTGCGGCCCAGCGCGAGCGCACCAGGCGTCGGAGCAGCGGCGGGGGTGCAGCCACGTAGCCCATGCGCAGCCCGGCGAAGAGAGCCTTCGAGAAGGTGCCGACGTAGACGACCTGACCGGCGCGATCCAGGTTCTTCAGCGCGGGGACCGGCGGGCCGCCGTAGCGCAGCTCGCCGTCGTAGTCGTCCTCGACGATGGGAAGCTGATAGGCGTCTGCCAGGTCGAGCAGGGCGCGCCGGCGCGACTCGCTCAGGGCGGTCCCGGTGGGCGACTGAACGGCCGGCGTGGTGTAGAGGAGCTTCACCCGACGCGCGCGCAGGACCCGAGCCAGCTCGTCGACCCGCAGGCCCTCGGCATCGACGCCGATCCCCACCAGATGCGCCTCGCTGGCGGAGAACGCCGCGGCCGCGCCGAAGTATCCCGGCTGCTCGAGGGCCACGGTGTCGCCCGGATCCACCAGCGTGCGCGCCAGGAGGTCGAGCGCGTGCTGGGCGCCATTGACCACCACCACCTCGTCGGGGCCGCAAGTGATGCCACGGGTGAGCAGGGAACGGGCGATCACCTCCCGCAGGGGCCCCCAGCCGCGCGGATCGATGGCTTCGGCGAGGTCGCCCACCTGGGACAGCGCTCGCGCATAGGCGCGCTTGAGCGACGCCATGGGCAGCGACGGCAGGTCGACCCGGCCTGCGCGAAAGTCGATCTCCAGCGGACCGGAGGGAGCGACACCGCGGGGCTGGGCGATGGCCCGCACCCGCCGCGCCGTGAGTCCCTGCCAGGCGAAGCTGCGGACGCCTGGCGAGGCCTCCGCCGGGTCCGTGGCTGCGCCGACGACGAACGTGCCCTGGCCCACGTGGGAGCGCAGCACGCCCTCGTCCACGAGTGCCTGGTAGGCCTGGTTCACCGTGTTCCGGGACAGCCCGAGGCTGTGGGCCAGCTCGCGGCTCGCCGGCAGTCGCTCGCCGGGGGCGAGCCGCCGCGACTGCACCAGGTCGAGGAGATGGTGCTGGAGCTGGCGGTATACCGGCTCTCGGCCCCGGCGATCGGCCTGGAAGGCGAGCTCGAGCACCCCTCGAAGCTAATGGATCCAATGCAACTGGAAAAGATCCAATTTGGTCACTTCCGGGGAGCCAATCCTCCTGGGGCCGACGACGCGCCGTGCCGGCCCGGCTCGTCAGCCCGCGAAGCCGAGCACGAAGCAGGGCTCGTCAGCCCGCGAAGCCGAGGAAGAAGCAGGCGAGGGTCGCGGTGAGGAAGCCGGCGAAGGCGAGGCGCAACGGCAGCAGGCCGGGCCGAGCCAGGAGATCGTCCACCGCCGCGGCACCGCTGGCGAAGAAGAAGGCGAGGGGTCCGACCAGGCAGAGTGTGTAGGAAGCCTTGGCCTGGGCGAAGAAGGGCAGGCGCAGCGTCAGGAAGGCCAGCGAGAAGATGATCGCGTAGCAGGCCGTGAGCAGGAAGGAGAGGGCGATGCGCTGGCGTGGATCGGGGCCGCGCAGCGCAGCCGCGAGAGCCTTCAGCGCGCCGAGCGCGATCAGCGCCGTCGCCAGGACCCCCAGCGCGTAGCCCGCCGACATGTAGTCGTAGCTCCAGAGGCCGTGGCGATCGGCGGGAAAGACGCGACCGGCGATGCCGCCGTCTCCCCAGAAGGTGGAGTAGGCGCCGTCCCAGAAGGAGTGGAATCCCGCCAGATAGGGGTGGCGCAGCGCCTCTCCGAAGCCCGTGTAGTAGGCGAGGGTGTGGAAGCCGGGCTGCTGCCACCACGCGTGGTCGACGCCGGGCATGCGCCCCCAGTTGCCCAGGATGGGCGTGCCGAAGTGGGCGACGTTGCGGGCGTAGTAGGCGCCGGCGATCGCGAGCATGACGCCCGCCGCCAATGCCAGCCGGGAGACCAGCGGTCGGATCGCCACGCGCTCCACGGCCAGACCCTTCGCGGCCAGGAAGACCAGCGCGACGGGAACGAGGGCGAGCGCCGTGAACTTCGTCAGCGCCGCCAGGCCGAACCAGAGGCCCACGAGCGCCGCGTGACGGGGGGTGATCCGCGGCGCGAGCAGGCCGTCCACCGTGGCGAGCACGGCCAGGCTCGCCAGCAACGCGTGCAGCGTCTCGTTGGTGAAATAGGCGGCGCTGTAGACATTCACGGGAAGCACGGCGGCGAAGATCACGGCCAGGAACGCCACCCGCGGCTCGCCGGGACGCAGGCGTTCGGCCAGGGAGCGCGCGACGAAGACGCAGCCCAGGCCGGCGAGCCATGGCAGCACGCGCAGCGCCGAGTCGCCCAGCGGAGCGACCAGCGCAGCGAGCACGTAGAACAGGGGGGGGTGGAACATCGACCAGCCGTCGGTGGCCAGGGGCACGGACAGCTGGGTGCGCACGAAGTCCACGTAGGCCAGGTGGTGACGCGCGTCGAAGCCCACCAGCAGTGGCAGGCGCAGGCCCTTGCCCAGCAACAGCGCCGCCCAGGCGAGGGCCGCGCCGGCGAGCGCCAGTGCGGGCAGCCAGGTGGCGGCCCCCGGCCCGGCCCTCCGGAGGTAGGCGCCCATCCCCAGGGCCCCGAGCGCAGCCAGGCCGAGCAGGAGCGAGGAGCGGCGGGCCAGCCCCTCCAGCGGCGTCTCGACGGCGAGGGCAGCGGGATTCACCCGGGTGTCGTCGGCAGGGATCGCTCGCCCCAGCGGCCGCGCATCGAGCGAGACCTGCCAGCTGCCATCGCTGCGCAGCGGCGGATCGAGGCCAACGCTCGCCAGCGACAGGAGCGCAGGGCCGTTGCGATGGGTCGCGACCACCCGCACCTCGTTCGCACCGACGCGCAGCAGCGGAGTCACGTCGATGCGACGGGGCGCGCGCCAGTCGTCCGTCTCCTCGCTGCGTCCTCCCTCCGGCACCTCTCCGTTCACCGTCAGGTGGAAGCGACGCAGAGCCCGCACGCGCAGCACCGCGCGCGACGGGACCTCCGCCAGCTCGAGCCCGCGCGAGAAGACCGTCACCGGGGGCTCCGCGCGGCCCCACTGCTCGAGGCCCGCGGACACGGTCGTCGGCGCCATGATCCACGGCGCCGCCGGCGACGCGGCGAGGAAGAGCACCCGCGGCGAGGAGACGACGTGGGCCCACGCGACGCCGAGCGAGCCCACGAGCAGCGCGAGCATCCCCACGCGCTGGATCCACCCCCAGCCGACCCGCATGGCGACGAGGGTAGCCGAGCTACCCTCTGTCGATCTCGGGGGGCCCCATGCAACGCAACCGCATCGCACTCGGCCTGACCGCCGCCCTCCTGTGGGGCGCCGGAGCCGCCCCGGCCGCCGAGCAGCTCGTGGACGGCATCGCCGCTCAGGTCGGCACCCGGATCGTCCTGATCTCCGAGGTGCTGCGGGTCATCGGGCCCCAGGAGGCGGCGATGCGCGAGCAGGGCGCTCCGGAACGGGAGATCGCGAAGCTCCGGGCCGAGGCCCTCGACCGGCTGATCGAGGCCCGGCTGATCGAGGGCGTGGTGGCCCAGCTCGAGCTCTACGCCCGGGAAGACGAGATCGACGCCACGATCGAGACGATCGCCGAGGAGAACGGCCTCACCCTGGAGCAGCTCTACGCGAGCGTGCTCTTCCACGGGATGTCCCGCGAGGACTACCGCAATCAGATCAAGCAGGATCTCGAGCGGCGCAACGTCGTGCAGGGCATGGTTGGCTCCGACATCGAGATCGAGGAGCACGAGATCCGCGCCCTCTACGACGACCAGTTCGGCAGCATGCCCGAGCGCACCGACGTGGTGCGCGTGCGACAGATCCTCGTCTCGTTCGGGGGGCCTTCGAAACGCACCGCCGAAGAGGCCTGTGAGATCGTTCGCGACACCCGAAGCCGGGCGCTGGAGGGAGAGGACTTCGAGGTGCTCGCCCGGGAGATCTCCGAGGTGGCGCCCAGCGACGGGGGCGACATCGGCTGGCTCGAGCGCGATCAGCTCGCCGACTGGATGGACGAGGCCATCGGCCCCCTCGAGCCCGGAGGCATCAGCGAGATCGTGGTCCTGCCCTTCGGCTGCTCCGTCCTGCGCCTCGAGGAGGCGCGGGAGATCGAGCGCCTCAGCTACGAGCAGGCCAAGGCGCGCCTGCACGAGCAGCTCTGGAGTCTGCGCATGGAGGAGGCCTACCGCGAGTGGATGGAGGAGCTCCGCGGGAAGACCTACATCGACCGCCGCGGTTACTTCGCCGACGCCGCCCAGTTCGGGACGCCCACGTTCCCGATGGCTGGATCCGAGGAGTCCGAGACGCAGTGACGTCGCCCCTGGCGAACGCCCCCTCGCATATCGAGATCCGCGGCGCCAGGGAGCACAACCTCGCGGACCTCGACGTCCGGATCCCGCGCGACCGCTTCGTCGTGGTCACCGGCCTGTCGGGCTCGGGCAAGTCCTCGCTGGCCTTCGACACCCTCTACGCCGAGGGCCAGCGGCGCTACGTCGAGTCCCTCTCCGCCTACGCCCGCCAGTTCCTCGACCAGATGCAGAAGCCCGACGTCGACTCGATCGACGGCCTCTCCCCTGCGATCTCCATCGAGCAGAAGACCGGGACGAAGAGCCCACGCTCGACCGTGGGTACGATCACCGAGATCTACGACCACCTGCGCCTGCTCTACGCCCGGATCGGAAGGCCCCACTGCCCGCGCTGCGACCGCGCGATCGAGAGCCAGACGGTCCAGCAGATGACCGACCGCCTGATGGATCTGGCCGAGGGCACTCGCCTCCAGATCCTCGCGCCCATCGTGCGCGATCGGAAGGGCGCCTACCGCAAGGAGCTCGAGGGGCTGCGGCGACAGGGCTTCGTCCGGGCGCGGATCGACGGCACGCCGTGCGACCTCGCCGACGACATCGCGCTGGCGAAGAACGAGCGGCACACCATCGAGGTCGTGGTGGATCGCCTGGCGATCAAGGCCTCGGTGCGCGGGCGGGTGGGCGAGTCGTTGGAGACGGCACTGCGCCTGGCCGACGGCCTCGCCCTGGCGAGCAGCGACGCCGACGGCGAGTGGCTGCTCTCCGAGCGCAACGCCTGCGTGGATTGCGGCGTGTCGTTCCCGGAGATCGCCCCCCGGACGTTTTCGTTCAACAGCCCCCACGGCGCGTGTCCCGAGTGCGGGGGGCTCGGCAGCCGCGAGGTCTTCGATCCGGCGCTCGTCGTTCCGGACGACACGAAGTCACTGGCGGAAGGTGCCGTCGCGCCCTGGAGCGGTCGCGGCGCACCCCGCTACTACAAGAAGCTGCTGGCGGCATTGGCCGCGCACTTCGACGTCTCCCTCGAGACCCCCTGGCGGTCGCTGCCGCCGCGCGTCCGCAAGGCCCTCCTCCACGGCACGGGGTCGAAGCCGATCGAGTTCGCCCTCGAGCGAAAGGGCCGCAGCGAGAGCTTCTCGCGCCGCTTCGACGGCGTCCTGGCGGAGCTCGAGCGACGCAGCGATGGGGCCGGGGGAGAGACGCTGGACCGCTTCCGCAGCCCGCTTCCCTGCCAGGCCTGCGACGGCTCGCGCCTGGCGTCGCTGGCGCGGAGCGTCCGGGTGGGCGGCACGGCCATCCACGAGCTGACGCGTCTGTCGGTTTCCGAAGCGGCGCGCTTCCTGGACGGGCTCGACCTCGGTGTCTCGGAGCAGACGATCGCGGATCGCATCCAGCAGGAGGTCCGTGAGAGGCTGCACTTCCTCTCCGAGGTCGGCCTCGGCTACCTGACCCTGGACCGTCCAAGCGGAACGCTCTCGGGAGGCGAGGCCCAGCGGATCCGCCTGGCGACCCAGGTGGGTGCCAGCCTCATGGGCGTGCTCTACATCCTCGACGAGCCGTCCATCGGGCTCCACCCCCGCGACAACCAGCGCCTGCTCGCGAGCCTGATGAGACTACGAGATCTGGGCAACTCGCTCCTCGTCGTGGAGCACGACGAGGAGACGATCCGCGCTGCCGACCACGTGATCGACATGGGCCCCGGCGCGGGCATCCACGGCGGGCGCATCGTCGCCGAGGGCCCCCCGCAGGCGATCCTCGAGCATCCCGAGTCGCTGACCGGAGCCTTTCTCTCCGGACGGCGCAGCATCCCCGTTCCCGACCGGCGCCGACCGGCGGGAGATCGGGCGATCGTCCTGACCGGCTGCCGCGAGCACAACCTGAAGGACGTGACCTTCCGCCTGCCCCTGGGTCTGTTCACCGTCGTGACCGGCGTCTCCGGCTCCGGGAAGAGCACCCTGGTGACGGACACCCTCTATCGCGCGCTCGCGGCACACCTGCACGGCGCCCTCGCCGCTCCGGGCCGCTTCGAGCGGATCGCGGGGATCGAGCACATCGACAAGGTGATCGACGTCAGCCAGGCACCGATCGGCCGGACGCCGCGCAGCAACCCCGCGACCTACACCGGCGTGCTGAGCGGGATCCGCCAGCTGTTCAGCCAGGTCCCGGAGGCGCGGGTCCGCGGCTACGCACCGGGTCGCTTCTCCTTCAACGTAAAGGGCGGCCGCTGCGAGGCCTGTCAGGGCGACGGAACGCTGCGGGTCGAGATGCACTTCCTGCCGGACCTCTTCGTCCTCTGCGAGGTATGCGGGGGTCGGCGCTTCGGCCGCGAGACCCTCGAGATCACCTATCGGGGCCACAACATCGCCGACGTACTGGACATGACGGTGCTCGAAGCCCTGTCCTTCATGGAGAACGTGACGTCGGTGAAGCGTCCACTGCAGACGCTCCACGACGTAGGCCTCGAGTACATCCGCCTCGGCCAGCCGGCGACCACCCTCTCAGGCGGCGAGGCCCAGCGCATCAAGCTTGCGAAGGAACTCTCCCGGCGCAGTACGGGCCGAACCCTCTATCTGCTCGACGAGCCCACCACCGGCCTCCACTTCGCCGACGTCGAGCGTCTGCTCGACGTCTTGAACCGACTCGTCGAACTGGGCAATACGGTGCTGGTGATCGAGCACCACCCGGACGTCATCAAGACCGCCGACCACGTCATCGATCTCGGACCGGAAGGCGGTGAGAAGGGCGGCGAGATCGTGGCGGAGGGAACGCCGGAGACCGTCGCCCAGCACCCCATGAGTCACACCGGGCACGCCCTGGCACCGATCCTCTTCGGCAAGAGGCGGCCAGATGGAGCCGGCGGTCGCGACTCTGCGGCCGGGCGTCAGGGACGAACGACGTAGAAGGCGTTCACCGGGTGGCCGAGATCGAGAAGCTCGAAGCGGCCGAAGCCCGCCTCCTGCGTCATGCGCCGCGCCAGGTCCTCGTGGAAGCCCAGCGTGCCGAGTCCCAGCCCTCCCGGCTCCGAGAGGGCGGACGACATGCAGGTCATCACCGAGGTGCCCAGCATCAGGGCCGCCATGGGATTCTGCTCGACGTTGGCCTCGTAGCCGTCCTTCGCCTTGATGTCGGCGATCAGCCAGACACCATCGGGGGAGATCGCGGCGCGGATCTGCTTCATGACGCCCGCCGGATCCGTCATGTCGTGGAGGCAGTCGAAGGTCGTCACGAAGGCGACGCTGCCGTCTTCGGGCATCGGCTCCTCGCGCGGATCGTGGAAGCTGACGTTCTCTACCCCGGCCTCGGCCCGATTCCGCTCGGCCCGATCGAGCGCGAACTTCGACACGTCGTAGCCGTGGAACTCGGAGCGGGGAAAGGCCCTGGCCATCTCGATCAGCGCGACGCCTCCGCCGCAGCCCACGTCCGCCACCTGGATCCCGGCCTCCAGTGCGGACACCAGCCCCTCCACCCGGGGCAGCGCCATCGGCACGAGCAGCGCCCGGTACCAGGGCGCGAAGCCTCGCTCGACACCCCGCGCGCCCTCGGGTCCGAAGGCGTCGTAGTCGAGGCCGACACCGCTGCGGAACGCCTCGGGCAGCCGGTCCAGCACGGAGAGGGTGTTCGGAAGCGAGGAGAAGAGGCCGCAGCCGAAGGCCGGATGCTGCTCGTTGGCCAGCACCACCTCCCCCTCCGGCGTCAGCGCGAAGCGCCCCTCGCCGGCGTACTCGAGCACGCCGGCCGCGCCCTGGGCGTGCAGCCACTCACGCACCCAGCGCTCGTGGAGCCCGCTGCGCTCCGCCAGCTCGGCGCTGGTCAGGGGCCCGCCTGCCTCGGCCAGCACCCGGTAGAGCCCGAGCCGATCGCCGAGATGGATCATGGCCGAGGTCATCGCGCCCTCCAGCGCGCCGAAGACCTGCTTCGAGAACGCCTTCAGGCGATCGGGATCGATGGAACGCGGCGCGGCACTCATGCGGACTCCGGTGTGTCAGGGACCGACACCTTGCCGTCGCGGGCCCTTTGGCGTCAAGCGGGGAGCGCGGCGAGTGCGGCCTCGCGGACCACCTCCGCAGGGCCACCCCCGTCGATCCGGCGGACGTAGGGCCGCTCGATGGCCGCGAAGATGGCGGCCACGCGCTCGAGGAAGGGCTCGCGCTCGAAGGCCGGCTCCGGGGTCCCCGCGCGTTCGCGCACCCTCGCCAGCGCACGCGTCGGCGAGAGCTCGAAGATCAGAGCCAGATCGGGCAGCGGGAAGCGGGCCTCGCTCTCTGTCAGGATCGCCTCCCAGTCGAGACCGCGGGCCCCCTGATAGGCGACGCTCGAGAGGAAGTAGCGATCGCACACGACGACACGCCCCGCGCTGAGCGCCGGCGCGATCACCTGCTCCACGTGCTCACGTCGGTCCTCGACGAACCAGCGCAGCTCCTCCTCGGGCGCCACGAGCTCGCCGCTGCGCGCCATCTCGCGAATTCGCCGACCCCAGGCGCCGTCGGTCGGCTCGCGGGTCTCGACCACGTCGGCGCCACGCCGTCGCAGGGCTTCGGCGATGGCGGGCAGCTGCGTCGTCTTCCCGCAGCCGTCGATGCCCTCGAGGGCGATCAGCGCACTCCCGTTCACGCCGAGAACTCGCGTCGTTCACCCGCGGCGGCAGGCGCGACGACAGGCCGGCGCAGAATCACCGCGTAGCGCGCACTTGCGACGATGCGACGGCTCCGGCAACGCTGGCACGCGGCTTGCTGATACGACCCGACGTGCCTGCGGGCACGCCCGCCATACCCCTCTAACGGGACCGGGGGTCGGGCGGGTTCCGGGTCGCCGGGCGGAAGCTGGTTTGCGACGCAGGAATTCAACGGGGTGAGACCTGCGTTGCGCTTCCGCCCGGCGTCCCTCGGTGACCCTCGAGAGCCGGACAGCGAACGACGTGTGAGACCTGCGTTGCGCTTCCGCCCGGCG
>Ga0209536_100006522_pt1 | contig 17816 bp, 14 predicted proteins | sample DeeMarSeWOR28_12_FD_187461 | JGI IMG/M metagenome (GOLD analysis project Ga0209536, IMG submission 187461) | Marine sediment microbial communities from White Oak River estuary, North Carolina - WOR-2-8_12 (SPAdes) (version 2) | ecosystem: Environmental > Aquatic > Marine > Intertidal zone >... | reverse complement strand
ACCTTCAAGGCTTCCGGTCACCTTGAAGTCCATATCTCCCAGGTGATCTTCGTCGCCGAGGATGTCGCTGAGGATGGCTACCCGGTCGTCTTCCATGATCAGCCCCATGGCGATTCCCGCCACGGCTGCCTTCAACGGCACCGCCGCATCCATGAGAGCAAGAGAACTGGCGCACACTGAAGCCATGGAGGAGGACCCATTGGATTCCAGAACCTCGGCCACCACTCGCACGGTGTAGGGAAAACCTTCATGCGAGGGCATGACTGCTTTCATAGTCCGCTCAGCCAGCGCTCCATGACCGATTTCTCTTCGGCTCGGCCCGCGAAGAAATCTGGCCTCTCCCACGCAATAGGGAGGGAAATTATAGTGGAGCATAAAGGTCTTATATTCTTCACCCTCCAAAGCCTCTATTTTTTGCTCATCAGAGGACGATCCCAAAGTCACCGTGGAAAGCACCTGAGTCTCACCCCGGGTAAAGAGTCCGGAGCCATGGGTGCGCGGCAACATGCCGACGCGGCAATCAATGGACCGAATGTCAGCGAGACCTCTGCCATCAATTCTACTTCTGCGGGCGAGGATCATTTCCCGTACAAACTTCTTTTCAAGCTCTTGGATCATTTCCCGGACTTCCGGTTCACGTTCCGCAAAGTCCGGACCGAGTTCTTCCATGACCTCCTGACTTATGGCTCTCCGCCTCTCATAGCGCTGCTCTTTTTCGGCAATGGTATTGGCCTCTTCGATTTTCCTCTGGGAGAGCTCCGCCACCCTGCCTGCAAGGGCTTCATCCTCTTGGGGAGGCACAAAGTCTCTCTTGCTTTTGCCGCAGCGGGATTTTAGTGTCTCTTGCATTTCTAGTATGGGCTGAATGGCCTCATGAGCAAAAAAGAGCGCCTCCAGCAGGTCTTCTTCACTGACAAACCGACTGTTGCCCTCCACCATGACGATGCCTTGACGGTTACCGGCCACCACCAGATTGAAGTCGCTATGTTCCAACTGAGTCGAAGTGGGATTGATCAACATCTCGCCATTAGACCGGCCCACCCGTACAGCGCCAATGGGCCCCTGAAAAGGGATATCTGAAATTTCCAGGGCTGCGGACGCCCCCACGATTGCCACCGTATCCGGATTGTTATCGGGGTCGGCAGAGAGTACGGTGGCGATCACCTGGAGCTCGCTTCTATATTTTTTTGGAAATAAAGGTCTGATTGGTCGGTCGATAAGGCGGGATGTCAAGGTTTCTCTTTCGCTGGGCCGTCCAATTTCGCGCCTGAAAAAACCTCCAGGAATGCGACCCACAGCGAATCCCTTTTCCATGTAGTCCACACTGAGCGGCAAGAAATCGATTCCTTCTCGGGTCCTGTCTTCACCCACGGCTGTCACAAGAATCACAGTGTCCCCGTAGCTGACCAGTACGGCGCCGCTGGCCTGCTTTGCCATCTCCCCGGTTTCGAGCCTCAATTGTCGGCCGCCCAATTCCATTTCAACAAATTGTTTCGTCATGTCTTTCCCTTCGTTACCCCAACTCTTTCACAAGACCATGCAGTTGAAGGTTGCACTCGGTTCAATATCCTGTTGTCAGTCCCGCTCCTCAGCCTGAGCAAGACTTTGACGAACCTCAGACGAACGGACAACCCGTGGTTACTCTGTCAGAGAATGATTTCGGTTTAAGGTGCTCTCCCAATTTTTCCACGGACGAAACCATGGGAGGCCCACTGCTGACAGGTACCGCTCCGGGTTTCTATCGACGGAGGCCCAGTCGTCCAATAACTTCTCGGTATCTATCCACATCTTTTCGTTTGAGGTAATCTAGGAGCCGGCGGCGTTGCCCGACCAGCTTCAGCAGGCCCCGTCGCGAATGATGGTCCTTCTTGTGGGTCTTGAAGTGTTCAGTCAGATAGCTAATGCGCTCACTTAGCAGCGCTATCTGAACTTCTGGAGATCCGGTATCGGTCTCATGCGTTTTAAAGTTTTCGATAACTTCCCTTTTTCTTTCAGCATTTAATGCCACCTTTATTCCCTCCTCCTGTTTCACCTCTGAACATTGCCGCGTTCACAAAGGAATGGGGACATCCGTCCGAACAGGGCCTTGGTTTTCTCTATGCAACCGGCCCAAAAACGCGCAAAGTCTTAAATGTGATCTCTCTCTCCGGTCTAACCTCAATAGCCTTTGTCGATCTTTCAGCCATCGCTACCAGGTTGCTTTCAGGGTCCAAAACTTTGTACGGCCCCCCCAGCCACGCTCGACCCCGGTGAGAGCCAAGGATTTGAGTGGAGTTCAGTCCGCCACCTTGGCGGATTCTCTTCGCAGTCGGATGCGAAACTCGAAGCTCAGGGTAACCTGCCAAAGCTTGTGCTTGAGCAATCAACACCTGGTCCAACTCACTCTTCGTCACAATCACATCGAGTTGTTCTAAAGTCACGGCCTGCCTCAAATCAAAGCTCCCACTACCCAGTCTTCTTAGCTGACTTACGTGGGCTTTACAATTCAGATACTGGGCCAGATCCACGCCGAGGCTTCGCACATAGGTTCCCTTTGAGCAGATTACCTCAAATGTCGCTTCAGGCCAGCGCAACTCACAGAAGGAGAGCCTCTTGATCTTGACGGTGCGGCTGGGAGGTGTTACCTGGACACCCAATCGCGCCAGTCGGTACAGCCTCTGTCCGCCCACTTGCACCGCTGAGTAGCGCGGCACCGTCTGCTGTATTTCACCGATGAACGTTCCGCAGGCCTCTCGGATCTCCCTTTCCAGCAGTGGTGGGGGCGACTGCCGGGCCACCACCTCACCCGTGCTGTCTAGTGTGTCAGTCTCAACGCCAAAGTGAACCTTGAAAAGATACCTCTTCTCCTGATCCACCAGAAAGGGAGCAAGCTTGGTGGCCTCGTTAACCAGAAGCACCAGTACGCCGGTGGCGAATGGATCCAGAGTGCCACCGTGGCCCACCTTGGCCGCTCGCAGCTTCTTCTTAACCTGTTGTACGATATCGTGCGAGGTAAATCCCGCGGGTTTATCCAGAATCAGAACACCACTCCCTGAAAATATGTCCTCGCTCTGAGGTTCCCTCGTTTCGTGCATAAAAGGGGTTGGTAGACTCACCGCTCGCCTCCGGCTATGAACTCATCCGCTGCCGCCAGAACTTTCTCCACTACCTCTGCCAGGGGACCTTGGCAGCGGAATGCTGCCGCGTTATGGTGCCCGCCGCCACCATAAATCCGAGCAAACTCTGCGACGTTCTGTCTGCCACGAGATCTCAAGCTGACGTTGACCAGACCCGAATCCATCTCCCTGAAAAAAATAGCCACCTCGGCGCCATTAATAGCCCGAGGATAGTTGACAAAACCGTCGGTCTCGGCAGCGGTGGTCCCCGTCTCTTCGAACATTTGTCTGCTCACCTGTAAAGCCGCCAGACGACGATTGCTACGGATAGTCAAGGTATTAAGGCTGAGAGCTAACAAGCGCAACCGCTCTGGACTGATATTTTCATAGACCTCGCCGGCCACTTTGTCCGGCGCTACCCCCAGTGAGACCATCTCTGCGGCAATGGCGAGAGCTCTGGCTGTGGTGTTGGCAAAACGAAACGATCCCGTATCGGTCAGGATGGCGGTATAGACGTTCTCTGCGACCTGCGATTCCAAAGCCACCGGGATGGCCTGAAAAATCTCATAGAGAATCTCGGCGGTGCTGCTGCACTCTGGCCGAACCAGATTCAGGTGGCCAAATCCATCACCAGAGCTATGATGATCAATGTGGATGATTTTCTGGACACCCTGAAACATCTTGGCAGCATTGCCGATTCGGTCTAGCTCTCCACAATCCAACGCAACCGCCACCTCAAATTCGTCAGGTCTCGCAATCTTCCTTACAATACGGTCTGAGTATGGGAGAAATTGCAGAAATCCGGGTACCTCATCCTGGCAGAAAGCCAGTACCTGCTTACCCATTCCCTCGAGGACCAGAGCCAGGGCGCCCAGTGAACCGATGGCGTCGCCGTCCGGGTTCACATGGGTGGCCAGAAGGAAACGATGTTTGTTCTTGAACTCTCCCGCGATGGTCGCAATCATTCCCCGTCCGATCCCTCTAGTTCTGTGAGCAAACGGTCAATGTGGGAACCGTATTCCAATGAGGAATCGAGGCAAAACTCAATGTCGGGAGTGCGCCGCAGGTGCAGCCGTTTGCTGAGCTCACGCTTGAGAAAGCCTGTAGCACTTTGCAAACCCACGACTACCTCAGCCTTTCTTGCATCATCACCAAGTAAGCTGTAGAATACTCTGGCATGGCGCAGGTCTGGTGATACTTTCACATCAGTCAAGGTTATGTCAGCAAGACGCGGGTCCTTGACCTTGCGGAGCAGTAATTCGGCAAGCTCCTTCAGAATGAGATCGCCGACCCGATCAGCTCGCTTGTATTCCATTCTTATGTTTACCCAGTTGTGCCAGTTAGCCAGTATTGCCGGTTGCATTTTACTCAGATGAACTGGCTTAACCGTTGAACCGGCAAACCGACTAAACCTGCACCTCAGAAATGGATCAACTCCATCTGAACATCAACGATCTCGGCCAACTGCATATTGTCAACGAAATTAATAGCTTTGTCCAATTTTGAGTTAATATAGCTTCCCTGATTGCCCACCATGACAATTCCCACTTCACCAGCCTGCCATAAATCTTGGGAATCGATCTCGGCCACGGCGAGATTGAAACGCTGCCGCAACCGCTCGCAAATCCGCTTCATCACTTTGCGTTTCCCCTTGAGGGACTGGTTATCCGGCAACCGCAAGCTCAGCTTGGCAACCCCTACAACCATGGCCCCAGACTCTAACTCAGACACGCTTTTCATTGTCGGCAGTAACAGGTCATTGACCAAGAATATAGAACCACAGAGAGCGCAAGACGCACGAGGCCGAAAACGCATGGCGCCTAAGTCCGGGACAACCCACCATCGGCTCACTCCGACTTCTTGCCGCTGGGCTCCAGGACCGCTTTGATCTCTTCAATGCTGTAAGTCTCCAGGATATCGCCAACCTTGATATCGTTGAAATTCTCAATCCGAATGCCGCAATCCTGACCGGCCTTTACCTCCTTCACTTCATCTTGATAGCGCCTGAGCGAGGCTATCTTACTGTCGTTTATCACGACATTGTCGCGCAACACCCTAATTTTGGCCGCCTGTTCCACCCGGCCTTCGTTCACCATGCAACCAGCAATGGTTCCTACCTTGGAAATGGTGAACGTCTTGAGTACCTCAGCGCTCCCCATGAATTTCTCTTTATAAATGGGCTCCAGCATGCCTTCCATGGCGTCTCTTACTTCGGCAACGACCTGATAAATGACATCGTAGAAACGCAGGTCAACACCCTCGGACTCAGCCAAATCCTGAACCTTGGATGGAGCCCTCACATTGAATCCAATAATTATAGCGTCCGAGGCAGAGGCCAACATCACATCCGTTTCGGTAACGGCTCCGGCTGCACTGTGAATGAAGTTCACCCTGATTTCTTCGGCACTCAATTTGTGCAATGAATCCGTAACAGCCTCCAAAGAACCCTGAGTGTCCGCTTTGAGCACGACCCTCAATTCCTTGGACTTTCCTTCTTTGATCCGGGCGAAAAGATTATCCAGGGTGACCTTTGTGGCTCTGGACAGCTCGGCTTCCCGTAGCTTTAACTGCCGATGCGCCGCTACCTGTCTTGCCAGTTTCTCATCGGCCACCACCACGAACTCATCGCCTGCTTGGGGCACTCCTGATATGCCGTAGACCTCAACCGGCATTGACGGCGGAGCCTCCTCTACCGTACGTCCCCGGTCGTCCAGCATAGACCGTACCCTGCCATAAAAAGTGCCGCAGAGGAAAGGGTCTCCGGCACGCAAGGTTCCCTCCTGCACCAGAACGGTCGCCAACGCCCCTTTTCCCCTGTCCAATTTAGCCTCTACAACTCGCCCTCTGGCCATTTTATTGGGATTGGCCTTGAGCTCCATGAGTTCAGCCTGGAGCAAGATAAGCTCTAGCAGTTCATCCAGCCCAACCTTCTTCTTGGCCGACACCTCCACCATTGTGGTATCGCCGCCCCACTCCTCCGGGCTAAGTCCCCTCTCGGCCAACTGTCGTCTGACCCGATCCGAGTCGGCATTGTCTTTATCTATTTTATTGATGGCCACCAGGATCGGAATGTTGGCTGCCTGAGCATGGTTGATTGCCTCTACCGTCTGCTGCATGACACCGTCGTCGGCGGCTACCACCAAGACCACCAGGTCTGTCACCTTGGCGCCACGGGCACGCATGGCCGTAAATGCTTCGTGCCCCGGCGTGTCCAAGAAGACCACCTGACCGCCATCCAGGCTCACATTGTAAGCACCAATGTGCTGGGTAATTCCTCCGGCTTCTTCCTCGGTCACATTGGTTTGCCTGATGACATCAAGAAGGGAAGTCTTGCCATGGTCAACATGTCCCATAATGGTTACCACTGGTGGCCTGGGCAGCAGATCTTCTTCACGATCCGGTAGAGCCTGCACTATTTCTGCTTCCTCGAAGCCGGCTTTCTCCACTTCGTAGTTAAATTCTGCTGATATTAATGCCGCCGTGTCAAAATCAATAGCCTGATTCAAAGTCGCCATAAGGCCCATTTCCATCAATTTCCTGATGACCTCGGTGGCCTTAATTCCCATGCGTTTGGCAAGATTGGCCACGGTAATGGCCTCGTCGAGTTTGATTCGACGCTTTACCGCCTTCGGGACCGTGATCTCGGTTTGCCTGACATCTTTGCCAACAGCACGCGCTCCCTTCCGAGTCTTCATCGCCCTCCCAGGAATGGGACGCCTTTCGTACAAATCAGCCCCGGTGACTATCTCCTTGCGTCGGCTCGGCAGTCTCCTTTTACCGGGCCGCGGTTCCTCCTCTACGGGCCGGACCCGCCTGCCTCTCTTCTTTTTTGCTTTGACCGTTTTCTTGTCTTCCTCGGGCTCAACCGTTGGCTCGACTCCCCTGGCTTTCGCCACCGGTGTTTCAGGTTCCTCACGCTTGACCCCGGCTTCTGGTTTATCCTCTGGTACAACTTCGGGAACTCGCTCAGGAAGCTTAATGATCTTGGCAGCGACCTCTTTTTTGACTTTCCTCCGAACCTTTCTTACCTTCTTTTCTTTCTCCGCTCTCGCCGGTCTGTCCTCTTTGGCAACCTCCGCCTCCGGTTCAGTCGTCTCTACCACTTCGGGCTCGGGCTGGGGTTCTTCAGCTACATGGGGTGGCGACTCCTTGTCGGCTGGCACTTTTTCCACCTCGACTTTGGTGGTAGCCTCTGCGGGGGGTGCTGTCTCTACTCTTGCTTCGATCTCCATCAGTTCCGGCGCAGCCTTGGTCTTTACGATTTTTCGCCGTCTGCGGATGACACCACGTCGAACCCGCTTTTCCACAATCAGCTGCGTGGAACGACCTTCCACCAGGTCACGGACCAGTTCAGCCTGCTCTTCATCCAACGAGCTCATGTGCCCTTTGACCTGAATGCCCAAGCTGCCTATACGCTCCAGTAGCTCCTTGTTGGCCATCTCGAGTTCTTTTGCTAGTTCGTACACCCTCAACTTCGTCATGCAACCCCCCAAATTGTTAACCTATTTCTTTATTTGCCCGCATATTTGATGAATTGGCGTCTCGAGACCTTGAAGATGGGCGTGCCCCCCGGCAGCCGCCACGGCCCGAAACGTACTTGAACCCTACGTCGCAGGGTTAGCTTGTCCCGAACTGGTCAAAAGAAGACCCGAAGACAGTTGGCTTCCGTTTCGACTCCGCCACCGCTGCCAGCCCGCAGGCTGACAGGCCGGAGGGTAGGGGACTACGCCCCGGAGGGCAAGGCCTAAAACTCGGAGAAACGGCCGCCCATTTCCGCAGTTGGTGTAGGCGATTTATGGAATATGCGGGCCACAGCCTACTCACAACTGCACTCCCAGAGCGCTCGGTTCGATGCTTTACTCTTTGGTTGCCTCACCCCAGCTTCGAACAGACTCCAATATTGCCAGGCCTGGATCCCAGGCGGTCTCAGACAGGGACCGACGGAACGCCTTCTGGAGATGCGACTGCTTGAGTCGTGCCAGACACTCTGGTCTCCGGCACACATAACAACCGCGGCCAGGATACCTCTGACGGCGATCCAGGCAGACCCTGCTATCACCGTCCAGCGCCAATCTGAGCAGTTCCAGTTTGGCTCTCTTGCTGCGGCACACAATACACGTGCGCTGAGGCACTATCCGCTTCTTACGTTCTGGCACAGTTATTCTTCGGCGGTCTCCTCAATCTCGCTGGTCTCTTCCTCTGTGGTGTCAGCGTCTTCTGGTTCGGCCCCCTGGATCTTTGCTGCCTCGATGAACTTGGCCGCCTTTTGCTGGCTGATGCCCGGAATCACCACCAGTTCTTCAACCTGGGCGCTAGCCAATTCCTCTGCCGAGGCAAATCCCGCCTCGTATAAATGCTCGGCAGTCGCATCTCCGACACCTGGCAGCGCCAAGAGCGTGTCATAGCCCTCCTTGAGCGATTTCTGGTACTTGCTCTCGCTCTTCACATCGATGCGCCACTCGCTGAGCCTAGAGGCCAACCTCACGTTCTGGCCTCGTTTGCCAATCGCGAGCGAGAGTTGATCGTCAGGAACCACAACTTCCATGGTCCGATTTCTCTGGTCTATGACAACCTTGGATATAACCGCCGGCGCCAGAGCATTGCAGACAAACTTGGCCGGGTCCGGGTTGTATTCGATGATGTCAATCTTCTCTCCACGCAACTCTTGGACGACGCTCTGGACCCGAGACCCCTTCATTCCTACGCAGGCACCAACGGGGTCAATATCCGGATCCTTGGAGGTCACGGCTATCTTGGCTCTGCTTCCAGGCTCACGAGTAGCTCCCATAATGGTGACAATCCCCTCGGCAATTTCGGGCACCTCCAAGGTGAAAAGCTTGGTTAGAAAATCTGGATGGGTGCGGCTAAGGACAATTTGAGGACCTCGCGCTTCTCTATTGACCTCGAGCACGTAAGCTCGGATGCGGTCTCCCCGGCGGTAGGTTTCTCTGGGCACTTGCTCCCGGTAGGGTATAACAGCCTCAGCCCGACCCAAGTTGACAGTAATCCCCCCTCTGTCGAGGCGCTGAACGATACCGTTTATGATTTCGCCACGGCGGTCCTTGTAGTCCTCGTAGATCATCTCCCGCTCTGCGTCCTTCATTTTCTGGATGATGACCTGCTTGGCGGACTGGGCGGCAATGCGACCAAAAGTGTCGGTATCGAGCTTGATACCCAGGCTGTCACCCAGCTCACATTCAGCGTCCAGTTTACGACCTTCCTCGAGCGAGATCTCCAGAAGTGAATCCTGCACCTCGGTCACAACCTCTTTGAATTGAAAGGCCTCAAGCTCCCCGTATTCTTCGTTGTAGGCTACTTCCAGATCAAGATCATGGCCAAACTTCTTCCTGGCCGCAGAGCGCATGGCCTCCTCGAGGGTGGCAACAAGCACGTCTCTCTCTATACCTTTATCTCTGCTGACCTGTTCGATTAGCCTCTTTAAATCCGGGATCATCTCCTCTGTTCTCCTTGTTCACCAAATCCGGGCTCGGGTTACCATAGATTCATGCAGATAACTAGTTTCCATCCATTAAATGGCCTTTTTAGTAATCTCTGTGTCAATCTGCGGGATTTCTTGTGCGGCGCACTTGAGTACGGTTCCACACAATCCCTTGATTTCCTTGACCTTGCGAAAAATTCCACATTATATGAATTGAAAACTCAAACTCGTGTCATCCGAAGTTTCCGGATGGACGCCAACCCATTCAAAAACCGTCTAATACAGGGGACTCAATCTCCAAATGCTAAAACTCGTATACCAGATTGGCCCTGTCAATATCCTTCAGGGCGACAGAGCAACGACCTTCTGGAGCCGCCACGATCACCGTCTCGTTCTCAATGCCCACCAAGTTTCCCACTATTTTCTTGCGACCCTCCATGGGGGTGACTAACCGAAGTTGAACTTTTCGCCCGGCGAACCGGGAAAAATCCTCCTTTTTTCTGAGAGGCCTATTCAGGCCGGGTGACGAGACCTCCAGGACATATGCCTGAGGTATTATGTCTTTCACATCTAGCAAGTCCCCCAACTCCTTGCTGATATTGGCACAATCATCGATGGTGACTCCGCCCTCTTTGTCTATAAACAAACGCAGCATCCAGCGTGGTCCCTGCCTCCGATACTCCAGATCCACCAATTCCATTCCCTCCGAAACCACCAGGGTCTCGGCGAGTTCTTCCACCTGCCGCTGAATCTGTAATTGGATCTCTTCTCTCATTTACCCATGCACAAAAAAAAGTGGGCTTGCGCCCACTTCTCTTAGTAGACTAGATTATAACGAAATTGACTACAAAAGTTAGCTTTTGAAGCAAATAAAATTATAACCTATATATCCACTCATCGAAGTAAGCTTGCTGCCGATGACCTACTGCCCAACGGCTGGCTACCTCAAAAAGGGACCTGAACATCGACCTGTCGCTGTGCTCGCTCCGGCAGTCGTTTCAACCCTTCTGGACTAGCCGGTGGAGCGGGCAACGGGACTCGAACCCGCGACACCGAGCTTGGGAAGCTCGTACTCTACCAACTGAGCTATGCCCGCTCAAGTGGTTCGCAGTCTAATCAATCAGGTAACCTTTGTCAACCTTTTTCCAATCGCTCAAGCGAGCTACAGTGAGGTTTGAATGTTGCCGTTTGCATGTTCTGGCATTGACACATCTATGGCCGTATGGTACCCAGATTTCAGACGGTTTGACTCCATGTTGCTCAGATCAGAAAGAATTGGTCTGCCTGGGGGTCTAGTCCGGGATCAATCTAGGAGGTAAATCCTTGTCTGGAAACGCGAAGCAATTTTTGCCTGGAGGAGCCGCAACTCTAGTGGGTAGCCTGCCGCACCATGATCGACAGAGAGCCTTAGATCTTATATTCGAGGAAATAGCTGAAATCCCCTCATGGCCGCAACTCTCTGTCTATCCCATGGAGCAAATGATGGTGCAGTACGTTGAAGGGTTGCCTGGTTTGGCTATTTCGCCCAACCGCACCCGGTTTGTCTCATCTAATCCACGTTTTGATCAGGAACTCGTTGACTTCTATGAGGAATATCTGGCGGTCACTAACGGCGAGCTTTCCTTGGCTCAATCTCGCTTTCGATTTGGAAACGACAGCGGCTCGACCTTCTTCACTTTCCTGGAACGCTTGGAACGGCAACAGCCTTCTCCCGCCGCGCTAAAAGGGCAGATCACGGGACCTTTTACTTTGCTGGCGGGACTAAAGGATGAAAACGACCAGCTTGCCCTCTATGATTCCCGGCTACGTGATGTGGTGGTTAAGACCCTGGCACTCAAAGCGCAATGGCAGACAGAACAGCTGGGTCGGCTTTCACGTCCTGTCCTCGTGTTTATCGATGAGCCGGCTTTGGCTGGCTTCGGCTCATCGGCATTCATCAGCGTTTCGGCAGAAGAAGTCACCACCATGCTTGATGAAGTGGCCGGGCATATTCGTGCAGCCGGAGGCCTTGCCGGGGTTCACGTGTGCGCAAACACGGATTGGTCGCTTTTTTTCGGCGGTTCACTTGATGTGATCAACTTTGATGCATACACATACTTTGAGCGCTTCGCACTCTACCGCCGCGACCTGTTGTCCTTTGTTGACCGGGGCGGCATTGTCGCCTGGGGCATCGTTCCTACCATGGAGGAGGAGAGTGTCATTCAAGAGGATGCTGAATCCCTGGTGAGCCGTTGGCGCCGACAGGTCGAGCAGCTGGTCACCACCGATTTCTCCCTGAAAAACATCTTGCGCCAGTCGATCATAACACCCAGTTGTGGTTGCGGGACCCTTTCCGAGCGCCTGGCCGAAAAAGTCGTTCAACTCACCCGTCAGGTGTCGGAGCGCCTCCGGCACGAGATCGTTGCCTAAACCCGAAAGTCTCTCTTCGCTCAACGACCCCGGTATGGGAACCTGGACGCAGGGGTAAAGAAGCCGGTCCATGAGGGAAAAGGAGACCGTGCGATGGGGGTGGTATTCTTCCGTATATCTCACAACCCCACAGGCGAGTCACCCCTGCCTATTGTACACTGGCCTTTTTGCGGGCGAGGACCGCCATCCAGGTGAAACTGCCCGAGGGGGGTACAGCGAAAAAGGTCAAATCTTCACTGAGCCAACACTCCGCAGTGAACCCAAGCCCACCGATTTTCTGCTCCACCAGGGATTTGTCCACATCCTGAAATCCTGACAGCACCAGCGAAGCCTCGTCACCACTCAACCGAACCAGTTCGGCAAGATGTTCTGTCAGTGTTGGTACAGGCAGATTTGCCAGCACCAGATCAAAACGCCCAGCCAGGGCCTCTGCGGACCCCCTGACGAGCAGAAGCCGCTCCTTCAAGTTGTTGAGTTCCGCATTGGCCCGGGTTGTGGCAAGGGCCTGGTGACTTATATCCAGGGCCACGGCAAGTTCCACTCCAAGTTTAAGTCCCGCCAGCGCCAGAATACCGCTGCCGCAGCCCACGTCTACCAAGTTTTGGCAGCATCTTTCTTTAAGGTCTTGGAGCATGAGGCGCAGGCACATTTTAGTGGTGGGATGGTAGGGTGGGAAGGCAGGACCCGTCTTCAGGAGAATCTTTGTCTGCGCTCTGGACAAAAGAAAACGCCACCAGGGACCACCCACTGCTATCGAATCATTGATTCGGTAGAAGAAGAGCACGATGTCACATCATCTCAGAACATGCGGAGAACCAGACACGAGGCACCAAAGAGAAAAACGCGGAATTCGGATCGCGGAACTCGGAATATTCTAACCAAGCAACCCAAGTGGCTTGTGTCTTGCTCGTTATCATTCCAAGTTCCCCATTCCCCGCTTCGATCTGCAGTGCATAGCCCCAAGCGCTTGGTGCCCAGTGCGCTGAGCGCTCTGCGCGCAGCGCATTAACCGTAACGGCGTTCAAAGTCTGCCATAAATGAGACCAGGGCCTGGACCGCCTCCAGGGTCGTAGCATTGTAAATAGAAGCCCTGCAGCCACCCACCGAGCGATGACCTTTGAGCCCCCCCAGGCCATTGGCCAGAGCCTCGGCAATGAAGGTCTCCTCCAGAGACTCGTTTGTAAGCCGAAAGGTGACATTCATGGTTGAGCGGTCTTCCTCTTCTGCGGTGCCTCGATAAAAATCGCTTTCATCCAGATAGCTGTAGAGAAGACCCGCTTTTTGTTGGTTAATTTCTTCAATCCGAGAAATGCCGCCGACCTTTTCATCGAGCCATTTCAAAACCAGTCCCAGCGCATAGATCGCAAAGCACGGGGGCGTATTGAACATGGAGTTTTTGGCGGCGAAAGTAGTATACTTCAACATGGTTGGCAGAGTATCCGGTACCCGCTCAAGCATGTCTCGCCGAATGATCACCAGGGTAACACCCGACGGGCCAAGGTTCTTCTGGGCCCCCGCATAGATGAGTCCGAACGGGGCCACATCAAGGGTGCGGCCCATGATGTCAGAAGACATGTCGCTGATCAAAGGCACATCTCCCGTATTGGGAAAACTCTTCCATTGGGTGCCTCGGATGGTGTTGTTGGAAGTAATGTGTACGTAAGCCGCATCTGCATGGAAATCGACATTTTTCGGAATATAGTTGAAATCACGGTCTTCCGAAGAGGCTGCCACGCGCACTTTCTTCCCGAGAACCTGTGCCTCTCTAATGGCTTTGACCGACCAAGAACCGGTGTTCACGTAGTCAGCGACCTGATCGTCGGGCAGCAGATTCATAGGCACCATGGAGAATTGCAGGCTCGCCCCTCCCTGCAAGAACAGCACTTCATGGCCTTCACCAAGGTTGAGCAACCTTTTAACCCGAAGCACCGCATCGTTAATTACCTCATCGAACCAGCTGGATCGGTGGCTCACCTCGGTTATGGACATGCCAGATCCCTTGAAGTCCAAGAATTCCGTTTGGATCTCGCTGAGAACCTCCAGCGGCAGCGCCGCTGGACCCGCATTAAAGTTGAAAATCCTCTTTGTCATGGTCAGCTCCTAGAAACCTATTCCCTCTAATCGAACGTCTCGAAAATTATGCAAATAATTGAGAACAAAAGGATTTTTTCAAGGCCTAAGTTTCTGCCTCAAACCTGGAATAATGGAATGCTGGAATATTGGTCCGCCGCAGGCGGATTAAAAGGAAGTTTCCCATTTGTGAATATTTCTGACGGTCATGTCAAGGTAATTTTGCCAACAAACCACTGTCTCATTTCCTTAGTACACAACATTATTCGCCCTCGCTGCGCTCCGCTCAGTCCCGCAACCGGGTTCCCAGTTTCCATAATTCCAGTATTCTCCGCCTCCAGCGGATGAGCGAAGCGAACTAACTTGGGCAATGCTCAATTAGGGGGATCAGGGTTTAGTGTTCAGGAAACAGCGAACCGTCTTTTTTGTTGAAAAAACATATATCCCCTGTGCCGATATTGCGGGAAACTCGGTCGATGTCGCTTGCTGGGTCCTGACACCCGACTCCCGCCAGCGGGGAATTGAGCTTATCGCTCCGTACCCGGTACCCTGTAGTTCACTTACTCTTTGAGGAAATATCGGTGGTATTCAGCCTCACTCAGGTGTCTTTTCATCAAGCCCGTAAGGCGACCCACCAGTTCGTCGATTTCAGAATCACCCAGTCGACTGCAGAGTAAACTCATTAGGTCATCGTCAGAGAACTTCTGCAGAAATACTATGAGGGAACGCTCATCTTCCTCGCGGGAATAGCCAAAGGCCATCATTCCATCATGTGCTTCTACAAATTCATGGTTGTGTCGCGACATGGCGTACTCTCAATTGGGAAATTCCTAAACCCCTGAATTGTCGATCCAGACGGCCAACTCCTGCATGTTTTGACGGATCATTCGTTGCAATTGCTGCTCAAGCGCCCGCCGTTTCAACCCATGACCCAGACTCGCTTCAAGGTAATAAAGAACCCGGCTTCCAGTTCCGACAGACACGCGATCTACTCGCCAGTGTCCCCGAAAAGAGGTGAATGTTCCGTTGCGCTGCTTGAAGTAAAGAAAGGGCCTGTCCTCGAAAACGTCCAGAACCACCCTAAGTGATATGGGTAAAAGGGCAATTCCCACCCTTGCTGTCTGTTCCACGAGCCGGTAGGCCCCCTCCTTTTTCAATAGTCTGCTCCGTATTAGACCACTCAAGTATGCAGGCATCTCCTCATAGGAATTAAGAACACGCCAAACGCGCTCCGGGGCTGCCGCAACGGTCATCTCAGCCAGAGTTCCTCCATTCTCACGCCTCAGTGAAATTAAAGCTTTCGATCTCTGTGCCAAATTCTTTTCCTATCTTCAGAGCACCAAAAAAATCATCCCAATTTGGATATGGCTTTGGACTAACTCTAGAATGGGTTCACAGCAGTTTTTGTCTCAGGAATCCGGAGGCATAAATCACAAGGCTCAAACCGCAGGGTACCATGAAGTCATGACGCTCTCCTGCTGTTAAGTACGTACAGGCAGACCGCTCCAGCATTGATCGCGTCCGGTGGGCGACGTGGCTTTCAACGCAGAGTGAACGAATACCCCACTTTGGCGGTAACAATGCCCAAGGCTAGTCTTTTTGTCAAGGCAATTATCCCCCCAGGAGTTTACTCAATTTTTTCCGGCACGAATACAGTCACACCCGCGGCCAAATGGGAGTCTGCGAAACAACGAGCACCTGAGCCACTTTTGTTTCTGCGATCTCAGGTGAGTGAAGGCCCGCAAGAGAATGTGACGCGCGCTGTGAAGATAAGCTGCCATCCATGGCGCGAGTGGGCTCGTTGGCGGAGCAGCATGCTCTGGCCTAAGCCGTGTCTTTGCATCTCATCCAAGCAAATTCCGGAAGGACTTCGAAAGCAGGGTTCGGCGAGTGCGGTTGCCGGGGGCACAACCATCTCCACAGTCTCAAGACGCCAATTCATCAAGTGAGCAGGCTGCGGCTGCTCAGGGCTGCTGGCTTCGGTTTCACTCGCATGACTCACCTTAATTAAAACAAGAAAATGGATCTAAAAACCCGAAAAAATAATTGATATGTGAAGATTATTAGCTGTATTTGTTTTGAAATCGATGTATACACCTAATAAAAGTTCTTTTTGGTGCTTGAATTTTTTTCACTATCCGGTAAAGTTCCCAGTGTTAGCACTCGTCATTATTGAGTGCTAACAAATTGGGGGGAAGGCTCGAGATCAATCTAATCGAAAGTTGACGCTGCAGCGTCAGAGCGGCGCCTAATCTAACACAACACAAGGAGAGTGAAGGGATGAAGCTGAGACCATTGCACGATCGGGTTATTGTCAAACGTGTCGAGGGAGAGGAGAAGACGTCGGGAGGTATTATCATTCCTGACACTGCCAAGGAAAAGCCCCAGCAGGGCAAGGTAATTGCCGTTGGCAAGGGGAAGATCCTGGAAAGTGGAAAGGTTAACCCGCCAACCGTCAAGAAGGGAGACCGCATCCTTTTCAGCAAGTATGCGGGAACGGACATCAAGACTGACGGTGAGGAGCATCTGATCATGCGCGAGGACGACATTCTTGCCATAATCAAGTAACGTCGAGGCTAGCTGTCTCGACGAAAAGGAGGGATTAGTTCAATGGCTGCAAAGGAAATTAAATACTATGGCGAGGCCAGGGAAAAAATTATGAAAGGCGTGGACACCCTGGCTAATGCGGTGAGAGTAACCCTTGGACCCAAAGGCCGCAATGTAGTCCTGGAGAAATCATGGGGTTCCCCCACGATTACCAAAGACGGGGTAACCGTGGCTAAAGAGATCGAACTTGAGGACAAGTTCGAGAACATGGGCGCCCAGATGGTCAAAGAGGTGGCCAGCAAGACCTCGGATGTGGCTGGTGATGGCACCACCACGGCCACCATTCTGGCTCAGTCCATCTTTTACGAGGGATGTAAGCTGGTAGCGGCGGGCCACAACCCCATGGCTCTCAAGCGGGGTATTGACAAGGCAGTTGTCGCTACGGTGGAAGAACTCGTGAAGATCAGCAAACCCACCAAGGACCAGAAAGAGATCGCCCAGGTCGGCACCATCAGCGCCAACAACGATGAAACCATCGGCAACATTATAGCCGAGGCCATGAACAAGGTGGGCAAAGAGGGCGTGATCACCGTGGAAGAGGCCAAGGCCATGGAGACCACCCTGGACGTGGTTGAAGGTATGCAGTTCGACCGGGGCTACACTTCGCCCTACTTTGTGACTGATGCTGAGCGTATGGAAGTGGTGCTGGAGGAGCCTTACATTCTCATCCATGAGAAGAAAATTAGTAGCATGAAGGACTTGTTGCCCCTCCTTGAGCAGATTGCCAAGATGGGCAGGCCACTGATGATCATTGCCGAAGATGTTGAGGGCGAGGCCCTGGCCACGTTGGTGGTGAACAAGCTGCGAGGCACCCTCAAAGTCTGTGCCGCCAAGGCCCCCGGTTTTGGCGATCGGCGCAAGGCCATGCTGGAGGACATTACCATTCTCACGGGTGGCCAGGTGATCTCTGAAGATCTGGGCATCAAGTTAGAGAATGTGAGCATCAATGATCTGGGCACTGCCAAGACGATCCGGGTGGACAAGGACAACACCACTATCGTGGATGGCGGCGGCACCCGCCAGGCCCTTGAAGGCCGGGTAAAGCAAATCCGTGCTCAGATTGAAGAGACCACCTCCGATTGGGACCGGGAGAAACTGCAAGAGCGCTTGGCCAAGCTGATTGGTGGTGTAGCGGTTATCAATGTGGGGGCCGCCACCGAGTCCGAGATGAAGGAGAGGAAGGCGCGGGTTGAGGA
>Ga0209536_100006521_pt1 | contig 17821 bp, 10 predicted proteins | sample DeeMarSeWOR28_12_FD_187461 | JGI IMG/M metagenome (GOLD analysis project Ga0209536, IMG submission 187461) | Marine sediment microbial communities from White Oak River estuary, North Carolina - WOR-2-8_12 (SPAdes) (version 2) | ecosystem: Environmental > Aquatic > Marine > Intertidal zone >... | reverse complement strand
AGTAACCACTAACCCTTAACCCTTTTAATCTAACTCCTGACCCCTAACACTTAACACTTTTCTAATATCCCTTAACTGCTAACTGATGATATTTACTTCGCGTTCGAGGCAGATGCCGAATTTGCGATCCACATCCTTCCGGATCTCCTCCGAGAAATCAAGGATTTCCTGACCGCTGGCACCTCCGTAGTTTACTATTACCAGTGGTTGACCGGGCCAGGTCCCGACCCTTCCTTTGCGTACTCCTTTCCACCCGGCATGTTCAATAAGCCATGCAGCAGGAATCTTTACGTGATTATGGGTTCCCTGATGAAAAGGGATACGGGGATATTCCATCTGTATGCATTTTAAGGCTGTCCACTCAACAACCGGATTTTTAAAAAAGCTACCGGCATTTCCATACTCGGACGGATCGGGGAGTTTCTTTTTGCGGATGGCAATAATGACCTCCCTCAGGTGGGCAGGGGTGGAGCCTCCCTGTCTGGTAAACAGTTCCCTTACATCTTCGTAATCAAGCTGAAGTTGAGGGGTCTTGAGCAATCTGAATGTGACATGTGTGATGATGTATCTTTTGGGAGATTCTTCTTTAAATATACTGGTACGGTATCCAAACCGGCAGTGGTCGGGATACATACGTACGATTCTTCTTTCTAACAGATCCCAGGCATCCAGCCATGCAAACCGGTTATTCAATTCTACTCCGTATGCCCCAATGTTCTGCACAGGGGCAGATCCTACAGATCCAGGTATGAGGGAAAGGTTTTCCAGTCCGAACCAGCCTTGATCGACTGCATGTTCGACCCACCGATCCCAGTTCATTCCTGCACCCACCTGTACCCATACCGCCTCTTTGTCCTCCGATAGCAATTCCATACCCGTCATTCTCGGGTTCAGCACCAATCCTTCGAAGTCTTTGGTTAAAAGGAGATTACTTCCCTCTCCAAGCACCAGGAACGGGCGGTCTAAATCGTATTCCTCAGAAACCGATCCAAGTTGATCCAGGTTGCTGGGAGCACTGAATAAAGAGGCGCTCACATCGATTCCAAAGCTGTTGTGATCGGCCAGTGAATAGTTCCTATGCATGTATGCCCCTGGTTCTCATGAATTCTGCTATTGGTAAATATAGTATCTTTAATCTTTCGGCATACCACGCATGAAAAGAGTTTATATTGCTGTCATCAACGATCTTGTTGCCGATCAACGATTGAACAGGGTGGCCTTACTGCTTGTCAGGAATGGCTTGCAAGTGAGATGCATTGGCCGGAGGTTCAGATCGAGTCCGGCTTTTCAACCGGAAGAGTTTCAAATCCGCAGGTACCGCATGGTGTTTAACAGTGGTCCGCTTTTCTATGCCTTTTTCAATATCAGGCTATTTCTCACACTGATTTTTTGGAAACGACCGGATCTCATTATTGCCAATGACCTGGATACTTTGCCGGCTGCCTATATAAGCAGCCGAATTCGACGGGTTCCCTTACTATACGATAGCCATGAGTTATTTACCCAGGTCCCGGAGCTTATTTTCAGGAAAAGGGTGCAGCAGGTATGGAAATGGATTGAAAGTATATTTCTACCCAGGTTGAAGTATGCAGTCACCGTAAGTTACCCCATAGCAGAGATATACAGAAGACTCTACCGGGTAAGATTCAGGGTGGTAAGAAATGTACCCTTAAGATTGCCCAGGCCGGAAAAGGGGCAGAAGCCGGGGAGATATCAGGGTAAACATCTGATCATTTACCAGGGGGCTTTGAATGTGGGAAGGGGGCTTGAGCTGATCATCAGAACCATGCATTTCCTGGAAAATGCCATGTTGATCATTGCCGGAAAAGGGGATATTGAAGGAGAGCTCCTGAAGTTAGTCAGAGAGGAGAGACTTGAAGAGAAGGTGGACTTCAAAGGCCGCCTGATACCTGAGGAGCTGATATCGCTTACATCCAGCTGCGATCTGGGTATCTCTCTTGAAGAGGATCTGGGTCTCAGTTACCGTTATTCGTTGCCTAATAAGCTATTTGACTATATTCAGGCCCGGATCCCGGTGCTGTGTTCAGCACTTCCTGAGATGTCAAGGATTGTGGAAACCTACGGGGTTGGCGTTTCAACAAATGAACGAGATCCGGAGAAACTTGCTGCAGTGATCCGGTATATGTTCCATGAACGGTCGGCTGGTGCCTGGATGGACGCACTTGACAAGGCAGCCAATGAACTCTGCTGGGAAAATGAGTCCCAAACCTACCTGGATCTGGTTGCCCAATGCGGCCTTTTGGATTAGATCTCAAAACATTTAGTTGCGGGAGCCGTTTAATAACCATTGACAGGTATTGAAGAGATGACCATGATGAAAAAATACTTTTTTGGAATCCTTTTGCTCGTGGCATTCTGTACAACCTCCAATGCACAGGTGGAGTTTGTGGAGGTTACCACAGCAGAGGAGATGAGGGCGGTTCAACAGAAAGCATCGGATCAGCAGTTGATGTTGTTTGTTGATGTCTATGCCACATGGTGTGGACCTTGTAAATTGATGGATAAGGAGGTATACACCGACCCGGTGGTAGCCGATTACATGAATGCCAACTTCGTAAACGTGCGAATGGACGGAGAAACGGAATATGGACGTGTATATGCCTCGGAACAGCATCTGGAAGGTTATCCGAGCATGTTTATCTTCAGCAGGGAGGGAGAACCGGTGAGCAGGATTATGGGTTTTACTCCCTCTGAAGAATTAGTGGCATCATTGAGATCCACAGTGGAGAATTATAAATCGATGACCAGGTACCGGGCCAAACATGAGAGAGGTACCCTGGACGACAGGGAATTTGCCGATTACATCACCATTGTCCGGGACATGGGCAATCAGGATGAGGCAGACCTGCTGGCCTCGCAGTATCTGGAACGGGTGATAGGTGAGAAACTCAGTGACCATGATATTCGGGTGGTAGCTTTTTATATGGACCTGGAGGACAACTGGTGGCCTTCTTTCTCCTCGGACCCTGATCGTCTGAAGCAGGTTCTCGGAGCAGATTATATGTTGTCAATGGAGAAAATCTACAACAACACACTGGTAAAAGCAATTGATAATGAAGACATCGGACTGATCAGTAAGATGTCAAATGAACTAACCCCCCTGGTGGAGAATGAGGCGGTCAGTTCCTGGGACCTTCGTTCACAACCTTTTGTCCAGTATTACTATTACACCGATCGCATCGTTGAGTTGATAGATTATGTAGATGGACGTTTCAGTACAGACCGGAAAGGTGACCACCTGTGGTTGTACGGGGCGGCCTCTCAGATTACGGATATGGATCAGCAATACAGAACGGAGGAACTGCTTAAAAAGGAGCTGGAATGGTTCAAGGCTTGTATAGACCTTGAGGAGCATTTTGATTACTATTTCTACCATGGCATGGTACTCTTCCTTTTGAAGAATCAGGATGATGCCAAAACATCATTCCTTAAAGCCCAAACCCTGGCAACAACCGAGGAACAACATCAAATGATCGGACAGGTGCTCAGTTTTGTAAACGGACAGTAGCCTGATGTTGCTATTTTACTGGGGATGGATTACATTTGCGTTTCCACCTATTCACTGTAACTATGAGAGTAACCCCGTATTCTCTGTTTTTGATTCTGTCTGCTTTTCTTCTTTCCTGTTCCGGAGAACTAAATGATGCCGGCAGATCTGGGCTCGTGGGTCGTGTGAAGTCATTCAAGGAGATCAGGTGCGATCCGACACGGTCCAACGATAAATGGGTAGCAGGTGAGCCGCTTACCAATGACTACCGGGTTGTTCATTTTGACAGGGACGGAAATTTTGTGGAGAGTTTCTCCATGGGCACCAATGGAGATACCCTGGGAAGATCTACCTGTGTGCGTGAAAACGGAGAGATGGTAGAGGAGATTTTCTATACCAGGTTATGGCTGAATCCGAAAGAATCAAGGTTGTACCAGACTTCCAAAACATTACTTGAGCGGGTGTCCGAGGATCAGGTTAATTATGAGGTCTGGAAGGGGGATCAAAGAGCCAGTGAAGGGGCAAATTTCTATGACGGGAAAGGTCGCCTCATCATGCAGGTTCAGGTTCATGGTGGGCAGGAGGAGGCCATGCATTATATATATGACAAGCACCTTCTGATGGAGAACTACAAGGAGAATATGTCGGGGCAACGGACCGCGACGCAGCTATACGAATACGATAACTTTGACAAGCATGGCAACTGGAAACTCATGCTGATATATGCAGATACCGAGAGAATAGTCCCTGTTCTGGCGATCAACAGGGAAATCGAATATTACTGAGGTTCCTAAATGTCCAGTAAATACTGCTCCGGGCTCTGCGCTCCAAACAGCATACTTGCCGGGTTTTCGATGAACTCTTTCACCGTTTTTAGGAATCCCACAGAGTCTTTTCCATCAATGACCCGGTGATCATAGCTCAGGGCCAGATACATCATGGGCCTGACCTCGACCCTTCCATCTATAGCTACCGGTCTTTCAACAATATTGTGCATGCCAAGGATACCGGATTGAGGAGGATTGAGGATAGGTGTAGACAACATCGATCCGTAAATTCCTCCGTTGGAGATGGTGAATGTTCCGCCGGTCATTTCTTCAATAGCCAGCCTCGCTTTGCGGGCTTTGGCTGCCAGATCGGCAATCTGTTTTTCCAGTTCGGCCAGACCCAGGGTCTCTGTATTTCTGATAACGGGTACCATTAATCCCTTGTCTGTTTGCACAGCGATGCCGATATCACAATACTCCGGAGTGACCACCTCTTCTCCATCCAGAAATGAATTCACGGCAGGATAAAGCCTGAGTGCTTCCGTAACAGCTTTGGTGAAAAAGGACATGAAGCCCAGTTTAATCCCGTGTTTCTCAACAAACTTGTCCTGATAGTTTTTACGGATCCTGATCACTTCACTCATGTCGGCTTCGTTGAAGGTCGTAAGCATTGCGGTTTCGTTTTTTACCGCAACCAGCCTCTGGCTTATTTTTTTTCTGAGCTGGCTTACTTTTTTGCGATCCTCCTCCCTGGAAATAGCCTGTGGAACGGATGCGGCAGCTGGTCCACTTTTATGCTGAAGCACCTGCCTGACATCACTGGCATTGATTTTTCTCAGACCGTTAATTACATCATCAATGGATAGTCCTTCTTTCTCCATCATTTGTCTGGCAACAGGAGTCGCTTTCACTGATTCGGGAGCGGGACTTTCCGAAGGGGGTGCCTTTGGAACGGGAGTGGCTTCAGGCACTGTCTCAGCTTTCTCTTCAGGTTGTTTAACAGCCTTCTTTTCAGGGACCTCCACACTGGTGTCAATGGTGGCCACAACCTGTCCCACAGCCACAGTTTCACCCTCATTTACCGATATACTGATTTTCCCTGACTGTTCTGCAATGAGCGGAAGGGTGGCTTTCTCCGACTCAATTTCACCTACCTCCTGATTTTTAGACACCAGTGCCCCATCCTCCACAAACCACGAAGCCAATTCAACCTCAGCTATGGACTCACCGGGACTGGGTATTTTAATTTCAAGGGCCATGTTATTCAGATTTTGTTTTCTCTTTTTCAAAATAGTAGTGTTGCTTCAGAATCTCCTTTCTTGAGCTCCCGATCACACATTGAAGTCCGCAATATACATTCATAAGCTCGCAGGTACATTCTCTGAATACTTTATCGATAATTTCCTTCTGACTGATCTCGTGCAACTTATAAAGTCCCGTAGCCGGACTGCCAGAGGGTTGACGGGTCACCGGTATCAGTTCGGTATCCTTCATGAAATTTCGGATAAAATACCAGGCACCCATGTTTTCCGGTTCCTCCTGGACCCATAGCGTGAGCATGTTATTTCTATATTTCTTCAGGATCTTCGCAATCATTTTTTCAGGGAATGGGAAGATCTGTTCCAACCTTATCAGGGCGATATCTTTCACGCCAAGCTTTTGCTTTCTGGCAAGGAGGTCATAATATATCTTTCCGCTGCACAGTACAACCCTTCTCACCTCCTCCACATCCGTATCGGGATCATCATATACCGGTTTGAATTTCCCCGTCTCGAGATCATCGAGTGTTGAAACGCATAACGGATGACGGAGCAAGCTTTTGGGAGTGAAGATGATAAGCGGAACCCTCGATTTTTTCTGAATGTGGTTTCTGAGCGCATGAAAAAGGTTAGCGGGCGTGGTTAAATTAAGAATGTGCATGTTGCAATTGGCAGCCAGTGCAAGGAAACGTTCTACCCTGGCGCTGGAGTGCTCCGGCCCCTGGCCTTCAAAGCCGTGAGGCAGATAGAGCACCAATCCGTTCATGACCCCCCACTTCTCCTCGGCACTCGATATGTACTGATCGATGATTACCTGCGCTACATTAGCAAAATCCCCGAATTGAGCCTCCCAGATGGTCAATCCCCTTGGACTGGACATGGCATACCCATATTCGAAACCCATGACGCCATACTCATTGAGTGGGGAGTTATAGATATCAAAATCAGCCTGGGTTTTGCTCAGGTATTTAAGTGGAACGTAGAGTTCGGTTGTTTCTTCCATCACCATACCGGCGTGGCGGTGGGAAAAGGTTCCACGGACCGAATCTTGTCCACTGATTCTGACGGGAATCTCTTCCAGAAGCAATGAACCATAGGCCAGTAGTTCCCCCAGTGCCCAATCCACTTTGTTTTCGGCAATCATTCTGGCACGTTCCTCAACAAGTTTGATGGTCTTTTTGAAGAACCGAAGATCCCCAGGCAGGGTGTTGATCTGGTCGGATATCTTTTTAAGTGTTTTGATCTGAACCCCGGTCGGCAAACCTTCCTCAAAATCCGATTCTTTTGCATACCGTATCCCCTGCCATTCAGCTTCGAGAAATTGTTGAATGGTTACCTTCTTCCTTTTCCGGCTCCTTTCAAGCTGTTTTTCCAATTTCTCCTCAAATTGTATTTCCGCTTCCTCTATCTCCTCTTTAGTCATCACTCCCTGTTCCACAAGGGATTGGCTATATATATCCCTGGGGTTGGGGTGGTTGGCAATGGCCTTGTAGAGGGTCGGCTGTGTAAACCTGGGTTCATCTCCTTCGTTGTGTCCGAATTTCCTGTATCCCAGTATATCGATAAAAACATCAGAATGAAATAGCTGGCGGTATTCAATGGCCATCCGGATGACGTGAACAAGCCCCTCCACATCATCTCCATTCACATGCCAGATAGGGGCTTTGGTTACCTTCCCGACGTCTGTACAATAGGTACTCGAACGGCCATCCAGGTAGTTTGTTGTGAAACCTACCTGGTTATTGATGACCAGGTGTATGGTCCCTCCATTTCCATAGCCTTCCAATTCTGACATCTGGACGATCTCATAAACTACCCCCTGACCGGCAATGGCTGCATCTCCATGGATAATAATGGGAACCAGTTTGTTATGATCGCCTCCATAAATATGGTCGATGCGGGCCCTGGAGACCCCCTCAATGATCGGTGCCGACGACTCCAAATGTGAGGGATTGGGAACAATATTCAGTATGACTGCTTTATCCAGTGAGGTTTTGATCATATTTCCATATCCCAGGTGATATTTGACATCACCCAGGCTGATGCGCTCTTCATAGGATTCGCCCTCAAACTCTTTAAAAATATTCTCGTTTGGCTTTTCCAGCACATTGGCCAACACGTTAAGCCGGCCACGGTGCGCCATTCCGATATTAAACTCCATGATGCCTAGCCCGGAACCATATTCCACGAGCTCATTCAGGGCAGGCACTAGAATTTCGGCACCTTCTAAAGAAAACCTTTTCTGACCCACAAATCTTTTATGGATAAACTTTTCAAAACCTACAGCCTGTTTAAGGTACTGGTATATCCTGATCTTTTCTTCATTGGTAAAGTGGGTCCGGTTCTGTCCCTGCTCGATCTTCTCCCTCAGCCAGCTTATTTTTGCCGGGTTCCGGATAAACATGTATTCCGATCCAATTTGATCGCAATAGGTTTTCCCCAGGTGATCAACTATCTCCCGAAGTGTTACCTTCCCGATCCCGATCTCCCTGCCGGCGTGAAACAGGGTATCGAGGTTATCATCTGATAATCCGTAGTTTTCCAGGTCAAGCGTAGGAAAGTACTTCCGGCGGATGCGGACAGGATTGGTATGTGTAAACAGGTGGCCCCTTTTCCTGTATCCATTAATCAGGTTGATTACCTTGAATTCCTCATCAAACGTCAGTGATTCGGACTCCGGATGGCTGTAATCTTTTCTTGCGAGATCGAATCCCTGAAAAAAATGGTGCCAGCTGGGATCAATTGAGTCCGGGTCCTTCCTGTATTTTTGATATAACTCCTCGATTGCTTCAGTGTCAAGGTGCTGCAAAAAAGAGAGGTCGTCCATAAAAAGTATTTCCGGGTTTAAGAACTAACAATTTGTATCCTGTTTTGTTGCACGAATTCAGATGATTATCTGACCTAATCAGCTGTTGCAGGAGCTCTGGAAAATCAGTTTTACGGTTTGAAATTATGAAAAATAAAAGAGATGCAGTCAACCCGGATCTCATCTCATCCGCAATACTTTGGCACCACGGATTTTACGCTGCTTCAGCTCCAGTAATGCCACATTGGCGTCTTCGAGTTCATATTCCTGATATTCAGGCTTGATGGGGATCTTTCCAGCCAGTTCAAGAAATTCCTTCACATCATTTCTGGCTACATTCGCCACACTTTTAATCTCTTTCTCCATCCAGAGATGCTGCTCATAATTGAGACGAAGCAGGATCTCCTTATCACTTTCTTCCTTTCGTATGGCGTTGATTACAAGTCTTCCGCCCGGTTTCAGACAGTTTAGTGCCTTGACCACGGGTTTCCATACAGGGGTAGTGTCAATGATGCAATCCAGCAACTCCGGAGGTGAATCAGTGGTATCTCCGGCCCATGAGGCACCGAGTTCCATCGCAAATTCCCGCTCTTTTTCGCTGCGAGCAAAGACCAGGATCTTTGTGTCTGGATAGCTGAAGGATGCAATTTTCAGAACAAGGTGTGCCGAAGCTCCAAATCCGGTCAGTCCGAGGGATTGACCATTCCTGAGCCCTGTCAGCTTAAGGGAACGGTATCCTATGGCCCCAGCACAAAGCAACGGGGCTGCTTCAGCATCTGTAAATACCTCCGGAATTTGAAAAATAGAGGATTCAGGAACGGCCATATATTCTGCATACCCCCCGTTTGCATCTCTGCCGGTAGCTTTGAAATCATTACAAAGGTTATCATTTCCCTCCAGGCAGTAATTGCATTTTCCACATGATGAGAAAATCCAGGCCACTCCCACCCGCTCCCCAATCTTAAATCTGTTAGCAGCCTTCCCTCTCTTAATAATTTCTCCAACCACCTGATGCCCCGGTATGACCGGGAATTTCGGAGGAGGTGTCCTGCCTTCAATCTCATCCAGTTCCGTATGGCATACCCCACATGCATGAATCTTGAGCAGTACTTCACCGGGTGCAGGTTCAGGAACGGGTTGGTTGGTTAATTCCAGGGGGGTGAAATGATGTGTCAGATCAGTAATCTCACTTAATTGCATCGCTCTCATGCCGCGTTATTTTTAAGATTTTCCTTAACATGAATGAAGTTAGGCTTTTTTATTGATCCTTCGATTTTATACTTTATAACATTTATATGCAGGATTTTAGCAAACTGCCAAGGATGTCTCTAGATTATTTCTATTTTTGCAGTCGATTAAAAAAATGATCTCATGATTATTGGAGTTCTTAAAGAAGGGAATGGCGAAAACCGGGTAGTTCTTTTGCCGGAACACGTCACATCCCTCGTTAAAAAAAACATTGAGGTATGGGTGGAGAAAGATGCCGGAAAAGCGTCATTTGCTTCCGATGAGGAGTATAAATCGGCGGGTGCATCATTGAAGAGCAGGGCCGATCTTCTCAAAGGATCAGATATTCTTTTCTCTGTCAATGCCCCTGAAGGTGACATTCCAAAAGGAAAGGTCCTGGTCTCCACACTGAGCCCCCTTGTGAATGATGCAGTTGTTAGAAAACTGGCCAAGGATGGTGTTCACTCCTTCAGCTTGGACATGATTCCTCGCTCTACCCGGGCACAGGCGGTAGATGTTCTTTCTTCCATGGCCACAGTAGCAGGTTATAAGGCCGTTCTACTGGCTGCCTCTTCATTGCCCCATTTCTTTCCCATGTTTATGTCAGCCTCCGGTACGATCAAACCTTCAAAGGTATTGATCCTGGGAGCAGGTGTGGCGGGACTTCAGGCACTTGCCACGGCCAGAAAACTTGGAGCAGTGGTAGAAGTATTTGATGTCCGGTCGGCCGTCAAAGAGGAGGTACTGAGTCTGGGCGGAAAATTTGTGGAAGTGGAAGGTGCAAAAGATGACGCCTCAGCAGGTGGTTATGCTGTTGAGCAATCTGAAGAATATAAGAAGAAGCAGGGTGAGCTGATCCAGGAAAAGGCTATCCAGTCAAATGTAATCATTACAACCGCACAGATTCCGGGAAGACAGGCCCCGTTGCTGATTCACAAGAAAACGGTCGAAGCGATGAAACCAGGTTCTGTCATCATCGATCTGGCAGCTTCAACAGGGGGTAACTGTGAGCTTACTAAGAACAATGAAACCATTGTTCATAACAATGTAACCATTATCGGCAATTCAAATCTTGCCTCCACCACACCTTCAGATGCAAGTAAAATGCTTGGCAGGAATTATCTCAGTTTCCTGGACCTGATGATTGATGAAGAGGGGAAACTAAACCTGGAGGTTGATGATGAAATCGTTCAACAGACCTGTATTACCAGGGATGGTGAGGTAGTCCATGAGCGTGTAAAAGGTCAATAATTTCATGTAACAATATAATCCGTAACACATGGAAAGCATATTACAATTTTTCTATACCAACAAAGAGGCCATCTTCATCATTGCCCTTACCATATTTCTGGGGCTGGAAGTGATCTCCAATGTGCCGTCAGTTCTGCACACACCACTTATGTCAGGTGCGAACGCCATCAGCGGGGTGATTATCATAGGGGGAATCATACTTGTGGGCCATGCTGATCTTGCCAATCTCGGTGACGCTTCAAACCTGGTAAATCTCATACTGGGCATCTTTGCTTTGCTTTTTGGAACCCTGAATGTCATTGGCGGGTTTGTAGTTACAGACCGAATGCTGGAAATGTTTAAGAAGAAGAAAAAATAGAGCGGACCATGGATGCACTGAATATTACAAACGGAGATATCATTCTCGAATTTATCTATCTGCTTTCCGCTCTGTTTTTTGTAGCGGGGCTGAAATTATTGAGTAATCCCGAATCGGCGCGCCGTGGAAATCTCTGGGCTGCGACCGGTATGATCATGGCCATGATTGCCACCATGATTCTGCACAGGGACGGGCATGGGAATTCGATACAGGGGGGTAACCTGGTGATCATTCTTGTGGCCATTGCTTTTGGAGGTGTCATCGGTGCTGTGATCGCGAGGAGAATCAAGATGACAGCCATGCCGCAGCTTGTTTCATTTTTCAATGCTACGGGTGGGGCAGCATCGGCCCTTGTAGCGTTGATCGAATACTCAAATCCTGAAAATCAATCGGCTATCGTCACGATCCTGGGTCTGGTGATCGGAAGTATCGCATTCAGCGGGAGTATGATCGCGTACGGAAAGCTGAATGGAAACATCAGGGATATTTTCGTTAAATGGATGACCTATGTAAACCTGGTGATCCTTGCCAGTGTAATTTTCCTGATCATTTTTATCCTCACTTCCGGGATGCCTGCCGAATCCAAGCAAATCCTGGTTTATGTATTGCTGGCCATTGCACTTATTTACGGAGTTAGTTTCGTCATGCCCATCGGTGGAGCAGACATGCCTGTGGTGATCTCACTTTTAAACAGCCTCACCGGTATCGCTGCTGCCATGGGAGGATTTATCTACCAGAACCAGGCCATGATCCTGGGTGGTATCTTTGTGGGAGCCGCAGGTATGATCCTGACCATCCTGATGTGCCGTGCCATGAACCGCTCCCTGATCAATGTCATCATTGGTGCCTTCGGTGGAGGCGGTGCAGCAGTGGACAGGGAGAAAGGAGTCGTGAAAGAGATATCAGCCACAGACCTGGCCGTCATGCTGAACTACAGTTCCAGGGTGGTAATCGTTCCCGGATACGGACTTGCCGTAGCCCAGGCCCAGCACACTTGCAGTGAACTTGATCAACTGCTTGAAGCGAATGGGGTTGAGGTAAAGTATGCGATCCATCCTGTGGCTGGTCGAATGCCCGGACATATGAATGTTCTGCTTGCAGAAGCAGATGTTCCATATGAGAAACTGATCGAAATGGATGAGATCAATCCGGACATGCCCAAAACCGATGTAGCAGTCGTCATTGGGGCTAACGATGTGGTGAATCCTGCTGCGCTTGATGATCCTTCCAGCCCAATCTACGGAATGCCCATTATCAAGGTTCATGAAGCAAAGAACGTGATCGTAATGAAGCGAGGAATGGGGAAAGGGTATGCAGCTATTGAAAACTACCTTTTCTATGCAGATAATACCAGAATGTTCTTCGGTAGCGCCAAAGATTCACTTCAGAAACTGGTGAACGAGATCAAGGCCCTTTAGAGGTTATTAACAATTCTTAGATTAAGCCGCAGTGTTGCATATACACTGCGGCTTTTTTATTGGTCTGCTCTATAGACTACAATGGAACTGTTTTCCCTTCAGACAAAGTGATTGTCGATTAATCCAATTACATCATCATTTTATCAAATTGAAGATTAATACTAGTATAAAGTTGATAACCTGCTTGTGCCCAACTAAGTATAAGATAATTGATATGTTAAATTTGAAACTGTGCGGCTTTCCATGCGTATGACTCCTTATTTATAAGGAGTCAGGGATGGGAAGAATTTATCTTTTTGTAAGAAAGATAGATTTAAAAAAGGAGCTGGGCTAAATGACTAAACTGCTTGCTGAACCTACATGGCGGATATTATTTGCAGCGAATATCAGATACAGATTCGGATGCTGCATTGAGAGTGGAGTTACTGATCTAATCTTAGAATCGTTTATTAAGCCAATGGGATCAGTTGGAACAGCCCGATATAGGAAGTTTTTTACTTCGCCAATCGCTGGTTTCAATCTTGATCGAAGATAGTTGTCTAGGTCTGAATGTAAAAATAGGATCCGGTTACTCCCCGAAGGTTTGTTCAAACCTGCCTGGCTAGCTATTTCCATCTTTTTTCTTGCCCATTCCTTTTTATCTGCGCAGGATACCTATACATCCGCTCAGTCTGGCAATTGGAACAGTCCTTCGACATGGACCGGACCTTCGGGAACGCCAGGGGGTAATGATACGGTAATTATCCTGGATGGCCATACTGTGGGAATTTCAACCGGTAGTGGTGAGAGTGTCTATTCCATCTATATTCAGGCAGGTGGCGTACTGGATATGCAGAATAAGACATTCAGCGTCAGTGGAACGCTTTCTGTTGATGGCACGATCACCACAGATGAAAACTCTGCGAAGGATCTGGACTTTGATGGGGATACCATCGATGGGACCGGGATCATTGCAATAAACTCGGGAAGTGCCCTGGAAATTGCGGCGGATGCGGAGGTCCTGGCCTCTGCCAATCTGCTTCTTTTTGGAAATGTCAACATCCAGAATAATGTAACGCTGACCAATAAAGGTAGCCTTGAAATATTCGGGGATCTTGATGGTGCGAATGCCACTGGATCTGTCTGGACGAATGACACCAACTCAGAGCTAAGGGTCAGTGGATTGGTGATGAGCACGGGAATTCTTAATGCTTCCGCAACTGGCAATACGGTTGCATACACACAGGAGGGTGCACAGGCCATTAAAACTCCGGGATCATCCACCTATTACAACCTGGAAATATCTGGTACGGGCACAAAAACCATGGGTGCTGACCTTGTGATCGGGAATGACCTGACCATAGAAACAGCAACGCTGGATTGCAGCAACAATGACCTGGAGATTCAGGGGAACTGGACAAATGGAGGTGATTTCACAGAGGGGACCGGAGAGGTTTTATTCAATGGATCAGCAGATCAGACCATAAATAATGAATCGGGTGAAGTATTCTATGACCTGACGGTTAATAAAAGTTCGGGATTATTAATCCTGAGTGGAAATGTCCAGGCTGCAAATACTTTAACCATGACTTCCGGAATCATCAATGCCGGAAGTGATATCGTTACCCTTGGAACGGATGCAACCAGTACCGGAACCCTTTCGTACACCTCCGGTCATATCAGTGGATCATTCGAGAGGTGGATCGGAAGTGCAGGAAGCGTTTCGTTCCCTGTCGGATCAGTCGGCAACAAACAGCAGGTGGATCTTACACTGAATGCGGTTCAGACAGGAGGTACGCTTATTACGACATTTTATGACTCAGATGGAGGGAATGCCGGCCTGCCATTGTATGATGATCCGGACTCTGTGTTTAATGAGTTTGTTGATGGATACTGGAGCCTGAATGCAGGTAATGGATTCGAATTAGGTTCTTCAAACACTTTTGATCTCTCCCTGGATGGAGATGGCTTCACGTCATTCACTATTGACGGGTCAACCCGCATTTTGACGCGTTCTGACAGTGGCAGCGCTTGGATCACGGAGGGCTCCCACTTGGCGCCTTCGGGAGCGATAGTGAACAGGGAAGACCTGGAAACCCTTCCCGCTGAATTTGCATTGGGAGATACCGCCAATTGTTCTCGTCCGGTGACCTCTGCCATTACCGGACTCTCAGAAGTATGTACGGGAGCTACTGCAGTTGCCTATTCGGTAACTGATAACTCACCCAACACTTATACCTGGATTATCACAGGGGGAACCCAGAGTTCCGGAGGAACTACTAATAGTATCACCGTCGACTGGGGCAGTGTGGGGATGGCCGATGGTAATGTAAGGGTTATTGAAAATAATTCTTGCACCGAGGGGGTTCCGGTGGACCTGCCGGTTACTATTCAGACCATCCAACCTGAGGCGATTTCAGGAAGGGCCAATGTGGCCGAAAATACCAGTGGTGAACCATACAGCGTCCCAGCATCAAGTGGCTATACCTACACCTGGACCATCACCGGTGGGACACAGGCCTCGGGAGGCAGTTCTAACAGCATTACTGTAGATTGGGGCAGCAATGGAACAGGGTATGTAAGCGTGGTGGCCCAATATGGAACATGCGCCGCGTCTCCCGCCACTCAGCTGGAAGTCAACAAATATGTGGTCATTGAAAGTATTGCGTCAGGAAACTGGACCAGCACATCAACATGGGATTGCGGATGTGTACCCCTCCCTACAGATAATGTGCGAATCAACAGTCCCCACACGGTAACACTTACATCCGGAGGATCAGGAACTGAAGTAAACAATTTCATGATCGAGGTGGGAGGAGCCCTCAATCCCAGTAACCGGATCATGACCATCCACGGTAATTTCGATCTGAATGGGACTTATCAGGCAGGAACAAGGGAACTGTATATGGATGGGTTTGGTAAGTACCTCGATGGGATCGGAACCCTGAACCATGAAATTGAATTTTCCTCCAACCTTGAGATATCATCCTCGGCAGCCATTGATGTTACCACTGGAGATGTAACCTTAGGGAATGGTGTTACGGTTTCAAATTACGGATCCTTTACTGTTGCGGATAATATAGTTGGTTCAAACAGTTCCAGCAGCTGGGTCAATGAATCCAATTCAACCTTGCATGTGGGCGGGGATTTATTCAACGGTAACGGTATCCTGGATGCCTCAGCTGACGGAAACACGGTCTCATACAATGGTACAGGCAATCAGGATATAAAGGATCCTGTTTCGTCCTATTACAATCTGACAACAGAGGGAAGCGGTATTAAAACCCTGACTGCTGCCCTGGAGGTCAACGGTGATTTGTCACTGGAGGGAACCGCCGACCTTGATGTGGATGCCACCGGAAATTATTCAATTAACCTTGCAGGTGACTGGATCAACCTGGGGGGCACCTTTAATGAACGAACAGGTCATGTGATTTTTGACGGTCCGGATGATCAATACATTCTTGGTCAGGAAACATTCTATGACCTGACATTCAGTAACTCTTACGATCTCTACACGGATGATAATGTAACAGTCTCTAATACCCTGACGATGAGCGGGGGGAATTTCGATCTCCAGGGGAACCGGTTGACCCTGGGAACCGGTACAGGAAGCCCTGGCACCCTAAGCTACACTTCCGGAACAATCATCGGAGAATTTGAAAGATGGATTACCAGCACATCAACACCTTACCTGTTCCCCATTGGAACATCTACGGAATATCGTCCTGTTACGGCAACATTTAATAACCTTGGATCCGGGTCAGTCATCAGCGAGTTCCTTGCAGCGGATCCGGGATTCGGAGGACTACCATTATCAGAAGCACCCGTAATTGTGACCAACCAATACCCTGAAGGATACTGGTCACTTACCGCCGCCAATAGCCTTACAACAACTGACTACAATATTCAGCTAACGGCTGCCGGATTTTCTACCTACACAATTATTCCGGATACACGAATAATTACCAGACTGTCAGGTGGCAATTGGTCCCTGGACGGTACTCATGCAGCTGCCGTTTCCCCTAATCTGTACAGGAATAACCTGACCGGTGGGATTTCAACCTCAGGAACAGAGTATGCTGCAGGTCACGTGACATGCACTGGAATAAGTATTGACAGGGTGATTACAGATGTAACCTGCAATGGTGGGAATGATGGGGCCATTGATATTACGATGGTAGGTGCCACATCACCCTTTAATTTTTCCTGGGCTCATGGGCCAACGACCGAGGATGTTTCTTCACTTTCCGCAGGCGATTATACAGTAACAGTAACGGATGCCGATGGTTGCGTGATCGATAGTACATTTTCTATCAGTGAAGCAGCCGTTCTGAATGCAACTGTTACGTCCGTCTCAATAACCTGTACCGGAGGCAATGATGGTTCCATTACGATTTCAGCTCCATCCGGTGGGAGCGGCTCCTATGAATACAGCATTAACGGGGGTGTTGGATGGCAGGCTTCCGGTTCGTTCGTTAGTTTAACAGCCGGGACTTATAATGTACAGATACGTGATGCACTTGTCCCGACCTGTGTTGTAGTCCTGGATGGCTCGCTCGTTCTGACTGAACCCAATGACGCGATCCCCCCTGTTGCTGTTTGTCAGGATATTACCGTGTTCCTGGATGCCTCCGGGAACGTATCTATTACAACGCTTGATATAGATAATGGCAGCACCGATAACTGCGGAATTGCTTCCATGAGTCTGGATGTAACCGATTTCACTTGTACTGAGATTGGAGCAAATACCGTCACTTTAACCGTTTTTGACGGAGCGGGAAATAGTGATTTTTGTACAGCCACAGTAACAGTTCAGGACAACATCCCTCCCACATTTACAGCCCCTGCCGATATTACAATTTACAGTGATGCTACCTGTGCATATGATGCGAGTGTAGGAGCTACCGGCGATGTGACGGATGAAGCGGACAACTGTGGAGTAGGAGATGCTACCTATGTCGACGCAGTAGATAATACGGATCCATGCAATATCATCATCACCAGGACATGGAGTCTGGTGGATGATGAAGGGAATGCAGCACTGAACCAGATCCAGACTATTACAGTTCAGGACAACATTGATCCTACGGCGAGCAACCCAGCTCCGATCAATGTGGAGTGCGCAGCTGATGTACCAGCTCCTGATATTACAGTAGTAACGGATGAGGCAGACAACTGCACGGCTGCACCAACAGTTGCCTGGGTCTCCGATATATCAGACGGATTAAGCTGCCCCGAGACGATC
>Ga0209536_100006520_pt1 | contig 17825 bp, 14 predicted proteins | sample DeeMarSeWOR28_12_FD_187461 | JGI IMG/M metagenome (GOLD analysis project Ga0209536, IMG submission 187461) | Marine sediment microbial communities from White Oak River estuary, North Carolina - WOR-2-8_12 (SPAdes) (version 2) | ecosystem: Environmental > Aquatic > Marine > Intertidal zone >... | reverse complement strand
CTGAAGGTGCTCGCCTGCTAAGCGAGTGTGGGGGTTATACCCCACCGAGGGTTCGAATCCCTCTCTCTCCGCCACTTTTTAATCCAGCAGCATCCAGCATTGCCCCTTAAGCCCTCTTCTTGAGGGCTTTTTATTTTACTTTGAAGATCTGGTCGAAGCTGCAAAGATAGCGGCACAGAATGCTTAGTGGCAGGAGTTAAGATTCACATATCCACTGGCCATCTTGACATTTTGAGAATTTGAGAATTTTTCGCGAGTCAATAAATATTGACATATCAGCAGACACCGCTAATTTCATTTGCCGAAATTCAAAGTTTTTTGTGATATAAAAACAGAGAGCAATGCAATTCTTGCTCATGGTGGAATGCGATTCTTTTAAAGTTACATGTTTGAAAATTTGCCGGAGTTATCCCTAGAAACAAACATTGAAAAGTGGTAGGAGTTAACTAGGCCCCAAATTGATATACGCTGTCTGAAAAAAACCCAATAGAAAAAGTGTGGCTCTTATGAAAAAACTAGCTCTGTTAATGTCTGTTCCTCTCATTCTGTCTGGTTGTGCAGTTACTGAAACGTACGGTGTTATACCGTTCGGACCTGATACTTATAGACTTAGAGGAACTGATACAAAAAACTATAAGGCCGACAATCTTGTTATAGATGAGGCAACTAACTATTGTGAGTCATTTAGTAAACATTTCATGCCAGTTCAAGAAAGCGGTAGGGGTGGCTCATATACTTTGATTTTTAGTTGCCTTGATAAAGATGATCCTGCCCTTAAAAGGCCCAAAAAAGGCGCAGAGTAAATCCCGACTGAACTTTCAAATCTTCCTATTTAATTGATTTAGCCCTTACTAGTAAGCATATCCTCCCGTGGAGTCTACTCCCGGGGCCTCACGGTATCCCGGATATCGACAGTCAGGAGTATTTTATTTGTCAGGCTTGAGCGGATTTTAGTCCTATAGTTGTATTTTATTCTTAGTAAACAAGAATTTATAAAGTGATATGAAATTAAACCCACAACCTATAAGGCATAAACAGGTTATATTCACTTTTCCAAAAGTCCATCTTTCTTGCCTACATCTTGACCTTGCGTTTGACCCCCTCTGAACCTTTAACTTTACATAATATGAAACATATCTGGTTCAGAATGATATTTTTGCCCCTGCTCTTGGTCTTGCTGCCCATAATTGACGGTCTGCAAGCTTCCATCTACAGTTCCTCTGACACCGCAAAAACCAAACTTCCCTTCCGGAATTAGGCATGATCTAGGAGACAAACCACATTTGCTTAATAGTTGCTGATTTACGTTGATTTGCGAGGCATATAAGGCTTTTCTAGGATTAGACTTCCAATAATTCATGGCATATCAAAAAAGGTTTCACTTCTCAAATTTCAATTAATGAGACAAATTTCAATGCATGGGTTGTACACTTGGAGACACAGGCGGGCTTGAGACCATTATCAATCCTGTCCATACAGTAGTCACACTTAATTGCTTTCTTTGATTCCGGATTCAACTGTGGAATTCTCCATGGACAGGCTTCAGCAAAGGCCATGCATCCGATACATTTTTCCTGGTCAACATAGACGATACCATCTGCCCGTTTCACCATCGCTGATGTCGGACAGACCGGGACACAGAATGGATCGTCACAGTGATAGCAGGAACGGAAAACGAATTCGGTCTTAGGCACGCCTCGTATAGACTTGAGCGGTTCGTGGCTGATCTCACAGAGGATAGGCCCGATCGGAAGATTTTTATTCGTTTTACAGTGGATCTCGCAGCCTTGGCAACCTATACAGCATTTTGTGTTGAGATAGATCATGTATTGGTTCATAGCTCAACCCCCCTTTTCTGATTCCTCGCACTCCGGCGAACAGTAACATAAACTTCACAAAGGTTGATCGCTCCTCCTGCCTGGTCCCAGTCATCCAGTTTACCTGTCATCAGCTTTTGGTCACTCAATCCAGCATGTTAGGCCCGGGTCTGAAGAGGAACCTGCCGGCCAAAGCCGTGGACTGTGTAGACCGCTTCAGGATGAATAAACTCGGTGACATGGGCCCTTGCCCTTTGAGTGAAGCCGTTTTCGGCTACCACATCAACGATATCACCTTCTGAAACATTCAGCTTTGCTGCAGCCTTGCTGTTAATCCAAAGGGTATTTTTTGGCATGAGCTCATGGAGTAACGGGTTGTTGATAGTATGGCCATGGGTATGTACTGCCGACCGTCCGTAGACAAGGCGAAACATTCCCTTGGGAGGTTTGATTGGACTTGTATATGGTTTTAATGATTCAAGACCTGCATCTTCCAGTTTCTTGCTTATTATTTCAATCTTTCCAGACGGGGTTTTGAACTGGCCATCCAGATTGTCACGGTCATACATCACCATTTCATCTGTAAGCGAGACAAAGCCTTTTTCCTCAAAATCCTTAATTGTAAATCCGGTACCTTCCAGCTGCCATTTGTACAATTGTTCGATGGTTTTATACGGAAAGTACTCGCCAATATCCATCCGCTCAGCAAGCTGCTTGAAGATTTCCCAGCCGGGTTTGGTGTCAAATACCGGATCGACCGCCTTACGGCGAATCGCCAGCCGCGGTTTTGGCCCCTTCTGGACACAGATGGGATTGTCACGCTCAAGATAGGTTGACTCCGGCAGGATACATCAGCATACCAGCCAAATTCACTGTAATGCCTATCTATGGAAACCAGCAGGTCACAATGGCCAAATGCAAGCTTTTGCTCTTGGGGATCCGGCATGCCGGTAAAGGGATCATGCCGCATGGCAATCCAGGCCTTGATTGGATAGGGGTCGCCTGTCCGCATAGCTGGCAAGAGCAGATGGGCAAGCCCTGGTCCCTCGTCGAAATGCGTGTATTTCCAACCAACACCGTCAGCCCGCTTGATGTCAGGTTTGCCGCAGTCCAGGTTACGAATCCCTTTTGCACCACAATCTCCCGAACCTTTAGGAATAATCAACCCACCTTTCTGCTCTATACTGCCGGTTAAGACATTAAGAATATGAAGAGCCCGGCTGGCATAGAAAGAGTTTCTGTAGCGTGAAAGATTCCAGCCCGGATGAAAGATCACCTTGGGCATATCGCCTACGATTTCATCAATAAACGCTTTGATGGCCTTTTCTTTCACACCGCATTCTTTTGCTGCCCAGCCAGGGGAATACTGCTCAATAAAGTCGCGGAGTTCATCAAATCCGCTGACATATTTTTCGATAAAATCCTTGTCATATGCCTCGCGCCGGATGAGTTCATGAATTAAACTGAGTGCCAGGGCATAATCGGTTCAAGGGCGAACCTGGAAAAAGCGAGTGGCTTTCAGGCCGGTCATGGTCTGGCGGACATCCACATACGTTAGCTTACCGCCATTATCGAGCATATCCAGGGTTTGGAGGTTTTCGGCGATCCTGAGTGAGGCAAACATATTGCGGCCGAATAGCACTAGATGGTTGGAATTTTTGATGTCGTAGACAAAATCTTTCCTTCCGACTCCGTTGATGGAAAGACTGGCGTGGTGGGTATTACTCCCGCAAGTGCAGTCATGGTTGGTGTAATTTGGAGAACCAAGGGCATGGCAGAACGTTTTGTACTTATTCTGCCAAGGGCCGCCGCGTGATGAAACTACAATGGATTCCGGCCCATATTCCTTTTTGATCTTCTTAAGTTTGTCGGTAATGTAATCGTATGCAGTATGCCAGCTCACTTCCTGCCAACGTCCTGCTCCTCTGCAGCCCTCTCGAATCAGTGGCTGTTGCGGACGCTGGTCATCATCGACTAAAGCTGTGCCGGCAGAACCTTTTGCTCACAGGGAACCGCCCAGCAGATGCTGGTTGCCCTCGATCCAGGTCACGCGGTTATCTTCCACCTCGACCCGTATCGGACAGCGAACGGTACACATCCCGCACATGCTGTATACAGACTTTTTCATGGAATTTTCTCCCTGGTGCAAAAAATGCCGAGACAATAAGTTTATTTCTCATGCACAAATCAGAAGGAGATATGTATCACTGGTATTCTCCTTTTCCGGCTTACTATCAGCTAGAATAAGACTGACTATTGAGTGTAATTCATAAAAATATTGATCAATAACTTGGCCTGTTGACGGGTTAATACGATGATCTATTTTGTGTTATCAGGATCTTCACGACTGCATAGTGCATGCCGACAACTTGTCCGGGATGTTCAGCTCATTCAGTTCGCGACCGATGAACACCAACCGCGACGACTCCCCGGCATCTTGCCAGTCCTCAATGCTGAGGGAGCTCAGCATCAATTGAAAACATTTCGTACCGACGTTGGTCTGTACAATTCCCTTGGCCCGTTCTACCCGACCGACCAGCCCCTCGAAGAAGGTTTGCAAGGCTTCGAATGTGTAGACCTCTCTATCCTCTACTGTAAAGGCATGAAAGCCGTGTTCAGCGGGGTGGGTGAAAGGTTGCACCTCGAAATAGACGGGCCGTTCGTCATAAATAACTGTACTGTCCACCTCGCAATGATTCGTTTTGATAACTCGCGCATCCGGCTGCCGCAGAAACTCGATGCGCTGGCAGACCGCAGCCAGGACATCCGGTTCGGCATCTGCGACTTTGTTTAGAATCACCGTATTGCACTGTTCTACTTGTGTCCGCAGCATCTTCAAATGCTGCTCGTTCCTGGCGAAACTAATCGAATCGACAACGCAGATGACATTGGCCAAGTGCACCTGTTCGGCCAGTACAGCGAAGATCGGTGGAAACTGTTCGGGTTGTTCGACTCCGGTCGTCTCGATTAGAATGACATCAGGTGCCTGTTCGTCAACAATCTTTATCAGTGCATCGGACAAGGCGCCGGAAAGCGAACAACACACGCATCCCGAGGCTAGCTCGCTCACTGAATAACTGCCGCGGTCAATCAGTTCGCCGTCCAACACGACCTTGCCAAGTCATTGACAATGATCGCAGGCCTCAGCCCGGCGGGCACGTCGCGCAGCAGTCGATTCATCAACGTAGTCTTACCGGTCCCGAGGAATCCAGCAATGATGTGAACAGGTACAGTCATAAGAGACAGGTATTAAACCCTAGTTGTAATAATTCTAACTGGCAAACCGGCTTATGAATCAGACGATCTATTTATCAGGCCGTGGATAAAGCCCCGCACGTTCAACGATCTCCGGCACCTTCTCCTCCCATTCAATCGCCATGATGTGAAAGCCGCTGACGCCTTTAACTTCCTTGAGGCGTGCGATAGTTTCCAGGCAGATATTGATTCCTTCATCAGCCTGTTTTTCCTTTGGAACCCCTGCTAATCTATTAATTATTTCATCCGGAACATCCATTCCGGGAACGTTTTTTTTCATATAGCGTGCCATGCCCAGTGATTTCATCGGGGTAACCCCGGCCAGAATATACACCTTTTCATGCAAACCCCGCTCTCTGACACCGCTCATCCACTCTTCAAATTTTTTCAGGTTAAATATGCATTGGGTCTGGATGAATTCGGCACCGGCGGCAATTTTTTTTGCCAGGCGGGGGACACGAATCTTGAAGGGCTCGGCAAAGGGGTTGGCTGCAGCGCCGACAAACATTCCCGGAGGTCTTTTTATCTCATCCCCGCTTAAGAATTTTCCATTGTCCCGCATGTGCCTTACTGTCTGCAGCAGCTGCATGGAATCAAGGTCGAAAACATTCTGGCCCTCGGGACAGTCTCCGAATACCTGGTGGTCCCCGGACAGGCAGAGGATATTGTTTATATCAAAGGAAGCAGCACCGAGAATGTCGCTTTGCAGGGCAATCCTGTTTCGGTCGCGTGTGACCATCTGCAGCACCGGCTCCACGCCCATGAGCTTCAAGTGGATACAGGCCGCCATGCTGCAGAGGCGGGTAACAGAGGTCTGGTTGTCCGTTACATTAATCGCATCCACATAATCCTTGAGCAGATCACCCTTTTTTATAATGACCTCGGGATCGCTGCCGCGCGGTGGGCCGCATTCGGAGGTTACCGCCAGATGACCGGCCGCCAATATTTTTTCCAATTTGCTTTCAGTCTTAAGGTTCACGGCAGGAGTTCCTCAACAATAAATTTTCTGGGTCCGCCGGCCCGATCCTTGGCCCAGTTTTTCAAGGGAAAGAGTTTTTCATAATCGTCAAGCCTGCCTAGGGCTTCCAGCCGTTCAACTATTAAATGCCAGGCACAGTCAAGTTCCTTGTTTATTTCACATTTGCCGTTATTTACCCCGCCGCAGGGCCCGTTTAAAAGTCGTTTGGCGCATCGTGCAACAGGACAAATACCCCCGGTTGTTGCCAGCACGCAATTTCCGCAGGCCTGACATTTTTCCGTAAAATATCCCGGCCGCTCAACCGCCCCTAAGAAAGTGGTATTTAGGGCCGGATAAACCGGGGTGATATGGAACTTTTCCGCCATGAACTGGACACCGACTCCGCAGGCAAGACTTAATAACGCATCCGATCCTTTTACTGCATCGGTAACAGGTGTGAAAAATTCATGTTCGCACTGGCGTTCTATACCGTTGACTACAAACTGTATGTCAGTATCATGCTGCGTCGCCTGCATCCGCAGGAGGGAGGTGAGAATCTCCGCCTGCTTGGTGCCGCCCTGGTGGCAGACAGCAACACAGGAGTTGCAGCCGAGAACCAGAACTTTCCGGTGGCCGCTGACCGTTCCCCATATTTCTTCAAGAGGTTTTTGTTCTCCTACTATCATTGCCTAGGATTCCTTTATATTTGTTTTATTAAATTGAAATCACGCTAATCAATTCTCTTTTCCTGTCTCATTGCCAGCCAGATAGGCGAGGGGCCCATCTTTTTTATCCGATCGGTAAATTCGGTGCAGATCTCCGCCCATCTTGGACCCATAGCTGCCGACAGGCTGAACATTTCCAATCGGTCAGGTTCTATGTTGACCTGGGCCAGCAGTTTCCGCAGATGCCCTATCCGTTTTTTCGCATTGATATTTCCTTCCAGGAAATGACATTGGCCCTCCAGTCAGCCGGCTACAAAAACACCGTCAATTCCCCTTTCAAATGCTCTCAGCACATAAGAATGATCAAGTTTTCCGGTGCATGAGAGCCTTATTATTTTGACATTGGGTGAATAGGATAGCCGCATCACCCCGGCCAGGTCGGCTGCTGCAAACGCACAATAATGACAGGCAAAAGCCAGTATCCTGGCTTCCCAGTCATCCGGCATTTTGTTTTTGGTTTCCGCTTCAACCTCTGATGCAGGGGCTGTGTCAGCTGCAGCTGCATTTTGTGTCATCACTTTTTTCTGTGCTCCTGTGTTCTGTAGAATGGGGCAAACAGTTTTCGGTCACTGAGTCGATCATTGCCATAATCTGATCGTCTCTGAAACTGTTGACCTGGAATGCCTTGGCCGGGCAGATGCCGGCACAGATGCCGCACCCTGTGCATTTTATTTCATTGTGGCTGACTCTGCCGTCTTCATCTATGTAGGGGGAGTCGAAGGGGCAGGCCCGGAAACAGGCCAGGCATGACATGCATTTATCCCGGTCATGTTTTGCAATAATGCCGGAGACCGCAAGTTGAGACCGGGATAGAACAGTTCCGGCCCGACCCGCTGCAGCAAGGGCCTGGCTGATAGTTTCATCCAGGTTTTTCGGGCCATGCGCCAGTCCCGCCAGAAATATACCTTCGCTTGGGAAGTCAACCGGCCGCAGCTTAACATGGGCTTCCAGGAAATATCCGTCTTCATTCCTGGTCAACTTGTACATTTCACCTAATTTATCATTGGCAGCATTGGGCCGCAGTCCGGTTGACAGAATCAAATAGTCAGCCGGCAGGATAATTTCATTTTCCAGGATCGAATCATAGGCCTTTATAGAAAATTTGGGGCCATCATGGGTTACTTCAGGTTTACTGTCCACTTCATACCTGACAAACCGGACACCCAGACCCCTGGCCTTTGTGTAGTATTTTTCGCGTAGACCGTATGTCCGCAGATCCCGGTAAAATATTGTTACCTGGGCATTAGGGGTTTTATTCTTGATTGCAATGGCATTCTTTATGGCATCCTGGCAGCAGATGCGTGAGCAGTAGTTAAAAGGTTCCTCACGGGAGCCGACACACTGGATCATCGCATAGCTGGCGTCTGCCTGCAGACTGTTTGCCGTCAGCACCCGCTCAAGTTGCCTTTGGGTAAGAATTTTTTCGGAACTGCCATAGTCATACTCGTCGGGGACATACTCCCTGCCGCCGCTGGCAATGACTATCACGCCGTGGTCGATTTCGGTATTGTCGCTTAACGTTGACTTGAAATTACCGACATAGCCTTCTGTTTTACTTACTTCAACACCAACATGAACAGTAATGGCCGGATGGTCGTCAATCTGCAGATTTTTACGGCGTATCAGCTCCCGGACACTGTCACCTTCAAGAGTATGAAAAATTCCTGCAGCCAGACCGCCCAGCCGTTTTTCCTTCTCCACTATGTGAACGGTAAAATCCTGTTCGGCCAGCGAGAGAGCTGCGGTCATTCCGGCAATCCCACCTCCGATAACCATCGCCACGGGAGTGACCGGCACCGATTCGGACTTGACTTCCTGAAGGAGCCTGGTCTTGGCAATACTCATATTGACGATATCAATGGCCTTTTCAGTGGCGACCTCATTCTGCCCCATGTGGCACCAGGAACACTGTTCACGGATATCGGCCAGTTCAAAAAGATACTTGTTCAAACCTGCTTCCCTGATTGTCTCCTGGAAAAGAGGTTCATGGGTCCTTGGTGTACATGAAGCGACAATTACCCGGTTCAGACCTTTTTCCCGGATAAGTTCCTTTATTCTGTTCTGCCCGTCAGGAGCACAGGCATAAATTACTGTCTCGGCATGGGCAACGTCCGGCTGCTTTGCCGCATTCTCAGCAACCTTTTCCACGTCCACAGTCTGGGATATGTTAATACCGCAGTGACATACGACAACTCCGACCCGGGGTTCCTCATTACCGGTTTCCTTCTCCGGCGGCAATGCAACATCTTCAATCTCATATCCTCTTCTCTTGTCCAGAATTGCCATGGCTGATGCCGCCGCCGCACTTCCCTGTACAACTGTTTCAGGAATATCCTTAGGCCCCTGGTACGTCCCCGCCACAAAAATGCCGGGTCTCGTCGTTTCGATGGGACTCAGGCGCGAAGTTACAGGAAATCCGAACTGGTCGATGTCGATATCAAATATACCTGCAAATTCCAGCGCATCTTTACGCGGCTGCAGACCGACGGAAAGAACTATCAGGTCAAAGCTTTCGTTTGCCATGCGGCCTTGTCCGTCAACGTACCTGATAAAGAGGTCACCGCTCCCGGCTTCCTCGTAAACAGCTGATATCATGGCACGTTCATAGCGCACATTATATTCATCACGGGCCCGGTCCGCATATTTGTCAAAATCCTTACCAAAGGTCCTTTTCTCATTATAAAAAATAGTCGGAACCACTTCGGTATCATGTTCCCTGGCAATAACAGCCTGTTTGGTTGCATACATGCAGCAGACCGAAGAGCACCAGGGATTGGCATTATGGGGATCGCGGGACCCCACACATTGGATCCAGGCAATCTTTTTGGGATGTTTGGAGTCAGAGGGCCTTTTAATTTCACCTCGAAACGGCCCTGATGCTGAAAGAATCCTTTCAAACTGCAATGAAGTCACAACGTTGGGCCATCTGTTGTATCCCAGTTCCTGCTGTATTGTCGGGTCATAGGTTTCCAGTCCCGGGCAGAGCAGCACGGCACCTGCCTTCAATTCAAATTCGCTTGGAGTGTCATCAAAATTTATGGCCTCGGACGGGCAGGATTTTTCACAGGCCCTGCATCTGCCTTTGGTCAGATAGAGACAATGATCAGGGTCAATGACCCTGGTATTCGGCACTGCCTGGGGAAAAAGACTGAAAATGGCTTTACGCTTTGAAAGCCCCTGGTCGAATTTCCCTGGAACTTTCTTGGGGCATTTTTTTTCGCAGATACCGCAGCCCGTGCATTTAAGCGGATCAACATAACGGGCTTTCTGGCTGATCATAAGGGTGAAGTTTCCGGCTACTCCTGAAACTCCAGTGACCTGCGCCATGGTATGTATCCTGATATTGGGGTGGCGGCTTGCTTCAACCATCCTGGGTGAGATCATGCACATGGCGCAGTCGCCGGTGGGAAAGGTTTTATCAAGCATGGCCATGGTACCGCCGACCGCCGAGTCCTTGCTGACCATATGCACCATGAAGCCGCTGTCTGCCAAGTCCAATGCTGCCTGCATGCCGCCTATGCCGGCTCCGACTATTACAACGGAGCCTATCAATTTAGTTTCTGCTTCCATATTAAACCGAATCCCCGCACAGGTCAGTCCAGTTCATTCCGGTGATGAATAAATCATCGCCTGGTTGTAATTCCTCTTTGCTCAAACCTAAAGCCATCCCCACTAACTCGGTGATGAAATAGACTGGCAAACGTTCCTTGATATCATGCTTTTTGCAATACTGATCCTGCTGAGATTCCATATTCATCTGGCACATCGGGCAGTTAACCACAAGGCAGTCAGCACCCCTGGCTAGAGCATCCCCCATGATTTTGGCCATCAAATCCAGGGCGCATTCCGTGTTATAAATAACCGACGAAGCACCGCAGCAAAGGGTCTTGTAATTCCAGTCCACAGCCTTCACTCCTATGGCCTCAAGTACCGTTTCCATGGACTGGGGGTTCTCTACATTTTCTGAAATCGACACATCATAAGGGAACCTGGTATTCATACAGCCGTAGTAGCAGGCTGGTTTATAACCTTCCAGTTTTTCGAGGGTCATAGCGTTAAACCTGCTGCCGCCAATCTCCCTTCGCAAAACGTCCAGTGCAGAGGAAATTTTAATATTACCTTTTACCTTCTTGGATAATTCAATGTTGATCTCATTTTTCAACAGTGGAAAATCCTGCAGTTGTTTCTGGGCTACCATTGTCCTGGAGTAGCAAGCGGAACAGGGTATGACCAGTTCGGATAATCCTGAGTTCTCGGCAATCCCGAGATTTCTGGCAGGCAGGGCTACAGCCATGAAATCATTGATCTTGCCCGCTGAAGTTGCCCCGCAACAACTCCAATCTTCCAATTCTTTTAATTTCAGGTCTAGTATGCCAAAAACCAATTTGGTCTGATGATTGTAAAGCTTGGCAGACTGATACAGTGAACAACCTGGGTAATAGGCTAAATCCATTTTCTACCTGACGACTTTTTGTAGAGACGGGAAATTTCATCACGTCCCTTGCTTGAATGAAATGAAAGATGCAGACGCTTTTGTTTAAACATCTTCCAGGCTAAAGTTGATTTGCTCATTATTTCTGAAATAATGGCGACATAATTTCTCTTTTTCAAATGATCCCACATGTTTCGCAGCTGAAACTCCCCCATCATGCCGATTTCATTGATGCGGCCGTGACGCAGGCTGTAGTGAAAAAATGCCCGGTGGAAATTCTTGTATTCAGGCTGCTGCGGATCTATGCCTGCATCAAGTGCCATTTTCTTCAAGGTGTCGGCAATTCTACCTGTTTTGATATTGTTCGGACACCGGGTTCCGCAGGTGTGACAGAAAAGACATTTCCACGTCAACTTGTTTGTCAAGGCGCTTTCAATATCACCGAGTACAACCATGCGTATAAGCCGGTTTGGAGTTACCATGCCCGTATCTTCGGCCACCGGGCAGCCGGCAGCACATCTTTTGCACTGATAGCAGGAGTTTATCTTCTGACCAGAACGAGCTGCCACTTCCCGGGTAAAGATATCTGCCGCATGGGGATCGAACTTATAAGGTTGAGTAGACATGGTAATGCTCGTCCTCAAAAAAAATATTCTTTACCATACCATTGGTGTATAACCTTCATTTATAAGATCTGAAATCATTTTTCCTACGTATTCAACTTTTATTCCAAGCTTACATATCTGCTCACTTGTTTTATCTCTGTCTGAAATGTATTTGCACGCTACAGCTAATTCTTCCATGGACTCATATTCTTTCATGTAATTCTGAAGTTCAGCGTCTTCCAAAAGTAAGTCTTGAGCAGGCCCGAAAAAAAATATTTTAACTTCTTCCATCCAGCCATGCTTCAGTGCATTCACTGCGTACATGGCTCCTGTTCGTGCCTTTTTTGCGTCGGAAGTACTTATAATAACGACAATTTTACCTTCCATTCTTATACTCCTATTTGCAGAAATTCATTTTAACCTTTCATTAAATTCATCCAGGCAAGATGGGTTATCGTTTTTGGGGCTGTTAACTTCTATCCCCACTCGGTAGGCATACATTTTTTCATTTTGTTGATTTTGAAATGTCCTACAATTTCTTCAGGATTTGGAAGAACAAATCGACCGCACATAAAATACCGATCGGAAATAATTTTACCCTATATTGTATACAGAAAAGTATCTCAAGCATACTAAATCGTTGAGACATCAACCTAAATTAAGATTGCTCGCCAAAATAGAAACTATTTTGCTGGAAATTAGAAATTGTAATGTGTAATGGTAATATTGATACTGGTAACAACCAATCTATAAAAACCTATTTTTCTATTTAGAACCTTGTAGGTCTTTTCAAAAAAAATATAGCCTTTAAGAATATATTAGAATCTTTAGCAGATAACTGATTATTTTTTTGTTGCTTCTGTGATAAACAGGTGGTCCCACATTCAGGACATTGCTTGGAGGATATACTTATTAAACCTTTACAAACTTTACATTGCATCCTCAAATTTGTTTCACACTGAGGACATTTTATTGCCCTTACAGATACTTTTTCACTACATGATGGACAATCTATTGACAGGTCATCTCTATGCATGCCTATCTATTATTTTTGCCTTTTGGAATAAACTTCATAGTTACTTGCCACAATGTTGACTTTAAAACGAAAAATTACCAGTTAGGATGTCTGTTGGCAATCTTAACTCTTTTTATAGAGTGAAAATTCAAGATGGTGGCATGGAAAACAGATTCAGCAGCCAAGCCTAACGCTTAGATTGTGTCTATATTTCTAAACATTAAATGGTTAAATTATATTTTTTTGCTATAATGGTTTGCATCTGGGCTAACCCCAACCCTGGAGGCAAGGCAACGGTTTCGCAAGATAACTAGGCTTTTTATACCAGATTCGAAATATCATTAAGGGATAATTCATTTTTTTTTGTTTATGTGTAGCTAAAACTGAGAAAGCACAAAGAAGAGAGAGTACAAACTGTTTGCGTTTCTCTTGAAATAGGAATAATTATTATTGTCTACAATGAACAACTTAAAAACACTATCTTTCACAACTATCTAATAAAAAAATATTGAAAATGCGGCAACCAGTTAAGACAGCAGCATTAAAATTCCATAAGAGTCAACCCAGAAAGTATAAATTATTCATACTGGCTTTTACGCTTTTCACCTTATTTTCGCCTATATATTTATGGGCTGCACCATTTTCTGATTATTTCCAGTTCGTCCAGCCCGATGGCGAACAACTTACCCTTTGGGGAGAAGGTGATGAATTTCATGCTGTTTTCGAGACAACAAAAGGCTATACAGTTGTTTTCAATCCCCAAAAACAGGCGTATTTCTACGCTAAACGCTCAACCGATGGAAAGAGTCTCATATCTACAGGAGTCAAGGCCCATAAATCAATACCGCCAGGTCTGGCCCGGCATATCCGCATGGATAAGGACGCGGTCATTGCCGCCGCCAGGGCCCGGCAAAAAAAATGGGACGCAGAAACAGGGCTATCCAGGCGCTGGGCTCAGTTAAAATCACAGACCCTGGGTACTCCCTTGGCACCCGATGGGGCTGATGTTCTCCCCGCGCCCCCAGGAACAACAACAATCGGCACAAAAGTTGGTTTAACCCTGTTGATCGATTTTCCCGATGCACCAGCCACCATAAACCAGACAGACATAGAAGCATATCTTAATGGTGATTCGTATACTGGCTATGGAAACAACGGTTCAGTAAAACAGTATTTCAGTGATGTCTCTGGAGCTCGCCTTTCCTATACGAACGTGGTGACCATCTATGTTCGAATGGCACAGCCCAAAAGCTATTACAACGACACATCTATACCCGAGAATGCGGGTGTGCAAGGGCGATCGCTCATCAATGATGCATTGGATATTCTAAAGGCCAGGAGTGATTACAACAGCATGATCCTGCCAACATTTAATTCTCTCAGCACAGACGGATCTGAAATCGTACTTGCCTTAAACGTCTTGTTCGCAGGTTTACATAGCGGCGTCTGGTCGTCCGGGCTATGGCCCCATTCGTGGGTGCTCGCCCGCCCTGTAGAATTGGGAAACGGTAAATCGGTATATAGGTATCAGATTACCAATATTGGTACATCGTTGCAGCTGGGTACATTCGCCCATGAAAATGGTCACCTGCTCTGTGGTTTCCCGGACCTTTACGATTATGACTACGACTCGACAGGAGGGGCGGGGGTTTTTTCCCTTATGGGATCCGGCGGTTACGGGGCTAATCCAGTTCAGGTCGATGCCTACCTGAAGCTTGCCGCGGGGTGGGCGACGGTGACCGACCTGGACAGTTCCTCAAACTTGAGCGGAACACTAGTTGCTGCACCAGGTTGCGGTTATGATCATTTTTACCGATATCGACGGCCTGGGATTGCCACAGAGTATTTTTTACTTGAAAACCGGCAGCAGACTGGTCGGGATTCCAACCTGCCTGGTTCTGGTATTGCTGTTTGGCATGTTGATGAACTTGGCAACAGAGACAATCAGAGCATGGCACCGAACTCGACGCACCAAAACTACGAACTCACACTTGTGCAGGCCGATAATCAGTGGCATTTCCAAAGCTATTTTAATGACGGCGATGAGTTTGATCTATACTACCAAGGAAACATTGCTGCCGCTTACTCTAACCGTTTGGATGATTCGAGCAGTCCTGATACACATTGGTGGGACGGAAGTTCATCAATGATGGATTTGAATAGTTTTAGCACTTCCAGCATGGCAATGACTTTCAATATTAGGACCGGTGAGTGCTCTAGAGTTTACTATCTGGATAACGATGAAGATGGTTTTGGAAGTCCTGATTATTCTACGAATGCATGCGAACCACCAGTCTGCTATGTAATCAACAATGACGACTGCGATGATTCCAGTCCTGCTGTGCATCCAGGAGAAGATGAGGTTGTAGCAGACGGTATTGACCAGGACTGTGATGGTGGTGATCTCTGCTTTGTCGATGCTGATAATGACGGTTACAGGCCTGATGACACGAGCACTGTAGCCAGTACCAATCTTGAATGTACCGATTCCGGTGAAGCGGCTGCTGCAGATCCTATTGGCGACTGCGATGATTCCAGTCCTGCTGTGCATCCAGGAGCGGTTGACACTCCCGGCGATGATATCGACGATAACTGCAGCGGCGAAGTAGCCTGCTATGCTGATGCGGACTCTGACTTGTACGGTGCCGGAGCCGGAGAGGAGAGCTCCTTTACCGCAACCAACGGTTTGGCAGATACACCGGGAGCTTGCGCCTCGAATGATGTTGATCTTTATGACGACACCAACACCGACTGCGATGATTCCAGTCCTGCTGTTCATCCAGGCGCAAACGAGACGGCAGCTGACGGTATTGACCAGGACTGTGATGGAGATGAACTCTGCTTTGTTGACGCAGATAATGACGGTTACAGGCCTGATGGCACGAGCACTGTAGCCAGTGCCGACCTTACCTGTACCGGTTCCGGTGAAGCGGCTGCAGCAGACCCTATTGGCGACTGCGATGATTCCAGTCCTGCTGTTCATCCAGGAGCAAACGAGACAGTAGCTGACGGTATTGATCAGGACTGTGATGGAAGAGAACTCTGCTTTGTTGATGCGGATGGTGACAATTACCATACAGGCTCAACGGTTATAAGTAGTGATCCCGATTGCACTGATTCTGGAGAAGCTCAAAGTTCTGATCCTAGCGGCGACTGCGATGATTTCAGCCCTGCTGTGCATCCAGGCGCAAACGAGACAGTAGCTGACGGTATTGACCAGGACTGTGATGGAGGTGAACTCTGCTTTGTTGATGCGGATAATGACGGTTACAGGCCTGATGGCACGAGCACTGTAGCCAGTGCCGACCTTACTTGTACCGGTTCCGGTGAAGCGGCTGCAGCAGACCCTATTGGCGACTGCGATGATTCCAGTCCTGCTGTGCATCCAGACGCAAATGAGACAGTAGCTGACGGTATTGACCAGGACTGTGATGGAGGTGAACTCTGCTTTGTTGATGCGGATAATGACAGTTACCATACAGGCTCAACGGTTATAAGTAGTGATCCCGATTGTACTGATTCTGGAGAAGCTCAAAGTTCTGATCCTATTGGCGACTGCGATGATTCCAGTCCTGCTGTTCATCCAGGCGCAAACGAGACGGCAGCTGACGGTATTGACCAGGACTGTGATGGAGATGAGCTCTGCTTTGTTGATGCGGATAATGACGGTTACAGGCCTGATAGCACGAGCACTGTAGCCAGTCCCAACCTCACCTGTACCGGTTCCGGTGAAGCGGTAGCGGCAGATCCTATTGGCGACTGCGATGATTCCAGTCCTGCTGTGCATCCAGGAGCAAAAGAGATCTGTAGTGATAATATAGATAATGACTGCTTAAATGGTGATCGCATATGTCAGGAAAGTTCAGACAACGATAATGATGGATTAAGCTACGGCCAAGAGGTTAACATCTATTTATCGAATCCTCATAATGCCGATACTGACGGCGATGGGCTGGCCGATGGCATTGAATTTCTTTATTGGGAAACAGACTGGGATGCAGACCCTGATCATGACCTGCTTATTAACCTTCTTGACCCGGATTCGGATAATGATGGTTTAAAGGACGGTATGGAGGTAATTATCCTTGGAACTGATCCGGCACTGATCGATACAGACGGCGACGGCATTCAGGATGCCAATGAAGACACTGATGGAGACGGCCTCATCAATGCCAAAGAAATTTATTGCGGCTCTGACCCTGGAGACCCAGGCTCTCAATGTATCAAGTCATTACCTTGGCTCCTGCTATTGTTAGATCAGGAATGATGACCACTTAAGTATTAGAGAAAGGCAGATATCGAAAAACAGGCGTAACTCTGGGGTAACATTTTTTCCAAATATGTTTTTCTTTCTATTGCAAATATTTATAAAAAAAATTTGATGCCTCTCTCACCACTTTTCTATACGCCCGGATTTCTTTGTCCGGGATTTTTTCATTACGTTTCCAATAAATTATATAATTCCCAAGACATAGTAAAATCTGCATAACAGTCAGATTTATTTAAGTTATATTTAATAAAAAATTACCTTTAATAACAATATGTTTGGGCGCAGTTACAGTTTTTCCTCCTGGTTTCCTATCGTTTAGTTGGTGTTGACTAAACCACGATCTCCTTTCAATTATTACTTCACATTATTGAACAGAATCCTCCTGTTTCAAGCAGCAGGTCTTAACCAGTTTAATGTTCCTTATAAGTTTATAGTTTTATGGGCTGTTGACTCAAAAATGATGCAACCAACTTATTATTTATCATCAGCTGAAAAAAAATATGCTCCGGGGTTTACTCTGGTTGAACTGTCAGTTGTTATGGTTATAGTCTGCATCCTGGCAACCGGTGCTGTATACATGTTCAGCAACCCAACGGCAAAAGTGAAAAGTGCTGCCTTTTGCATGCTTGCAGATCTCAACCTGGCTCGATCCGAGGCAGTCAACCGGAACCAGGATGTCCTGGTTGATTTTACCTTTGGGACTCATAATGGCTACCTGATATGCATTGACACTGATGCAGACAAGGAC
>Ga0209536_100006519_pt1 | contig 17827 bp, 21 predicted proteins | sample DeeMarSeWOR28_12_FD_187461 | JGI IMG/M metagenome (GOLD analysis project Ga0209536, IMG submission 187461) | Marine sediment microbial communities from White Oak River estuary, North Carolina - WOR-2-8_12 (SPAdes) (version 2) | ecosystem: Environmental > Aquatic > Marine > Intertidal zone >... | reverse complement strand
CTGATGTGCCTGCCCGCCATCCGCGAGACCCTCGAAGAACAGCGGGTACCGTTCGCGCGTACTCGCGAGCTGGCCGAAGCGATAGCGCGAGAAGGCATCGTGCTGGATACGCTGTCGATGGGCATGAGTGATGACTTTCGTGCGGCGATAATGGAAGGTGCGACTATTGTCAGGATCGGCACCGCCGTATTCGGCCCGCGGGATGCCTGATCCACTTCGAACGGGAACGAGCATGAGCAACGACTACATAGGATTCATCGGCGGCGGCAACATGACGCGCGCCATCGCGGCAGGCCTGATCGAGGGTAAGTACCCGGCGGAAGACCTGTTGATCGCCGAACCGGCCATCGAACAGCGGGCGGCACTTGCGCGGGACCTGCCCGGCGTCATCATAGAAGAGTCGAATGACGACGTTGCACGCCGTGCGGGCACCGTCGTGCTGGCTGTGAAGCCCCAGGTCATGCGGCACGTTTGCGAGGGAATCGCGGCAACCGTGCAGAAAGCACAGCCCCTGATCGTGTCCGTTGCGGCCGGCATCCGGTCCGTCGATATCGATGGCTGGCTCGGCGGCAACCTCGCCGTCGTACGCGTGATGCCCAATCAGCCGGCACTGCTCAGGCTGGGTGCGAGCGGGCTTTACGCGAACGATCTCACCACGGAAGAACAGAAGAAACGTGCCACGGGCATCATGTCCGCGGTCGGACACGTCGTATCGGTCGACAGCGACGCGGACATCGACTCGGTTACTGCGATCTCGGGAACCGGACCCGCCTACTTCTACCTGCTCATCGACATGATGATCAAATCGGCCCAGACTTTCGGCCTCGACCCCCAGGCAGCCCGGATTCTGACGATAGAGACCGCCAAAGGCGCCGCGGCGATCGCGGACGCAGAAGACGAAACGATGCAGTCCCTGATCGAACGTGTGCGATCTCCCGGTGGAACCACGACTGCAGCGTTCGAGAGCCTCGAAGCCGATCATGTTCGTGATATCTTTGGCCGGGCATTCGAGGCGGCGCGGGACCGCGCCGTTGCCCTTGCGGATGAAGCCAATAAGGAATGAAGCATGGCGGGTGGAGCAGTAGACGCGATTGTATTCATCGTCGACGCACTGGCACGGCTATATCTGCTGGTCTTGCTGCTGCGCCTGTTCCTGCCCCTCGTCCGCGCGGATTTTCATAACCCGCTCGCGCAGGCAATACTCAAGCTGACTTCACCGCTCGTCGTGCCGGTACGGCGCATCCTGCCACCGATCGGGCGCATCGATACCGCAACCGTGGTCGTCGCATTCGGCGTGCAGTATCTCGCCTTGTTCATAATTGCCCTGGTCCAGGGTATTCGACCGACGATCCTGGCGCTGTTGCTGAGCTCTGCAGTCAGCCTGGTGCTGCTGACTTTCAACCTGTTCTTCTGGCTGATCATCATCCGCATCATCATCAGCTGGGTCAGCTCGGGGGGCTACAACCCTGCGGTGGCGATGGTCTACTCGCTCACCGAACCATTACTGCGCCCGTTTCGACGCATCATTCCGCCGATCGGCGGTTTCGATATTTCGCCGATCTTCGCGCTCATCGCGCTCGGTGCCCTGGTCAGGCTGTTCATGGGGCTCCTGTAACGGGTTCGGCAATGCCGGCGGAGTCCTGTGTACGGCGCGTTGGCGACGAACTCGCCCTGTCGGTGCGCGTGCAGCCACGCGCGAGCAGCAACGAGGTGCTCGAGGTTCGCAACGGCCAGCTGATCGTCCGGACGACGGCGGCACCGACCGACGGCAAGGCCAACATCGCAGTCATCAAGTTGCTGGCCCGCTATCTCGGCATCGCGCCGTCGCGTATCCGGCTCGTGCGCGGAAAGACGCAGCGTAACAAGGAGTTGCGCATATCGGGTCCCGTCGAGCTGCCTCCTGCGATCGCTCCCGGCCACGGGGCAAATGGTTTATAGTGATAGCTCGACGGGGGAGACGAATGCCATGCTGAACAGAAAGACCCTGATTGCCTTGTCGCTATCCGCTTTCATTGCCGCGTGCGGCGGTGGCGGTGAGACTCCGGAAGTGCCGACCGCCGAGCCCGCCGGCGAATCCATGAAGGATATCGGCGATCACATTGTTCACTTCAGCGCCCAGTCAACGGACGCGCTGCCTCCCGAGGTCGCCCGCGCCTACAACATCGTGCGCAGCAAGAATCGTGCGATGCTCACCGTGTCCGTTCTGCGCGAGTCCGATAACAGTTCGGTGCCTGCCGATGTCTCCGTGAAAACGGTCAACCTGACCGGTCAACTCAAGAACGTCGAGATGCGGCGGATCGAAGAGCAGGACGCCGTTTACTATATCGGTGAAACCGCTGTCGCCAATCGGGAAACGCTGATCTTCGACATTACCGTTACGCCCGAGGGATCTTCCGGTCCGTCCGAGGTGCGGTTCAAGCGCGAGTTCTATACCGACTAGCCAGCGCCATTGCGGTCGCGTTTCCGGCGTTTTTTCCGGGAAAATTACGCTTGCGACGGTTGTTTCCTCCTCGTGATTCAGCTATGGTCGCGCTGCTTTTACTGCGGGCACCGCCCGTTTTTTTCGTTTCAGGGAGTTAGTCTTTCATGGCAGCAAATACGAAGAAGCCACCTACCAAGTCGGAAATCTACGCGAAGATCGTCGAAGACACGGGGTTGACCCGCAAGGACATCGCGGCGGTGTTCGATTCGCTCAACGCACAGATCAAGAAAAACCTTGGCGGTCGTGGCGCCCCCGGGTTGTTCACCGTACCGGGCCTGCTGAAAATGCGCGTCGTGAAGAAGCCCGCCAGGAAGGCGCGTAAAGGCGTCAATCCTTTCACGGGTGAAGAAATGATGTTCAAGGCCAAGCCGGCCACCAAGGTCGTCAAGGTGACGGCGTTGAAGGGCCTGAAAGACATGGTCTGAGCGTTTGCAGACGCTTTGATTGCAGAAAAGCCGGGCTTGCCCCGGCTTTTTTTCGTCCTGCAGGAGCGCTTCTCGAAGCGCGACCGATCGCGCGCCCAGGCGCGCTCCTACAGGGTCGACTCGACGAACGTCATCACGGCCTCGCGCAGCTCAACGAGCCGGCCGTGAAAGAAATGTTCTGCACCGGTCATGACGAGCAACTCGGGTCCGGGTTCGAGGCCGTTGACCCATTCGATGGTTTCATCGACATCGACGAGTTCGTCTTCGTCGCCCTGTATCACCATGAAGGGGCAGCGCGGTGGTGCATCGAGGTTGCGCGCAAATCGATAGATGGCCGGCGCCACGGCAACGAGCCCGTCCGCGCGCGCGGGATCTGCGGCCCGAACAGCAATCGCCGCACCGAAAGAGAATCCGGCGATCCACAAAGGTCCGCCGGGCCCGTTGGAACGCAACCAGTCGACCGCCGCCAGCGCGTCGTGCAATTCTCCCACGCCCTCATCGTACGTGCCCTCACTCCCCTCGGTACCGCGAAAGTTGAACCGCAACGCTGTGAACCCGAGCCGCACGAATGAACGCGCCAGCGTATGCGCCACCTTGTTGTGCATGGTTCCCCCGTGCTGCGGATGAGGGTGGCAGACGACCGCGCAACCTGTCGCCGGGCCATCCCGCGGCTCGTCGAGTATCGCCTCGAGGCGGCCGGCCGGACCGTCGATGAACATTCTTTCGCTGACAGGTGCTGTCGACATAAAGTCCGCCTGATGCTGCGCTGATTCGCAAAGGTAACGCCTGTTTGCCGCCAGGCAAGCGCCGATGTGGTTGCCGGAACATCTTGTTGCTGGCTTGCGAGACCGTTATTACTGTAAAATTATGGGCTTATGAGACATCTTCGCGAGCCGCAGGCCGTTCGCTGCGGCGCCGCCAGGACCATCGATGAACAAGTACATTGACCTCGAGTCGCGCTATTGCGCGCACAACTACCATCCCCTCCCGGTCGTGCTGACCCATGGCGAGGGGGTTTACGTATGGGACGATTCGGGCAAGAAGTATCTCGACATGATGAGCGCATACTCGGCCGTGAGCCACGGCCACGCCAATCCGCGTCTCGTCCAGCTGGTACGCGACCAGGTCGGCACCCTCAATATCGTCTCCCGCGCGTTTTATACCGACAAACTCGGTCCGTTCCTCGCACGGGCCTGTGAACTCACCGGCCAGGACATGGCGTTGCCGATGAACACCGGCGCGGAAGCAGTCGAGACCGCAATAAAAGCCGCTCGTAAATGGGCCTACACAGTCAAGGGCGTAGCGGATGACAAAGCCGAGATTATCGCCTGCAGCGGCAACTTCCACGGCCGCACGACGACGATCATTGCGATGTCGGACGAACCTCAATACAGAGCCGGTTTCGGGCCGTTTGCTCCGGGTTTTCACATTGTTGAATACGGCAACATCGAAGCGCTCGAAGCGGCAATCAATGAAAACACGGCGGCTTTCCTCGTCGAGCCGATACAGGGTGAGGGCGGCATCGTCGTGCCGCCGGAAGGCTATTTGCGGGCGGCGGCCGAACTATGCCGCAAACACAATGTGCTGCTCATTGCCGATGAGATCCAGACCGGCCTCGGCCGGACCGGCAGAATGCTCGCCTGCGAGCACGAGGGCGTGAAGCCCGACGGACTGATCCTGGGCAAGGCGCTCGGCGGCGGCATCTTCCCCGTTTCGATGTTCCTTTCGAGGAAGGGCGTAATGGACGTGTTCAGCCCCGGCGATCACGGCAGCACCTTCGGCGGTAACCCGCTGGGCGCCGCCATCGGCCTGGAAGCCCTCAACGTGCTGGTCGAAGAGCGCCTGCCGCAGCGCAGCGCCGAGCTCGGCGACTACCTGATTGCGGAACTGCGCAGGATCGACAGCCCGTTGATCCGTGAGATCCGTGGCCGGGGGCTGTTCATCGGCGTGGAGATCGACCCGTCACTCGGTACCGCAAGGGCCGTCTGCGAGGCCTTGATGACGCGGGGGCTGCTCAGCAAGGAGACCCATCAAACGGTCGTCCGGCTGGCGCCGCCGCTCGTGATCGAGAAGCAGGAAATCGACTGGGCCGTGCAGCAGATTCGCGAAGTACTCGCCGAAATGGACCGCGTGCGACTGGCCTCTTAGGAATAAACAATACGGACTGAGCCATGCCCGATATTACTACCGCTTTTATCGCATTCATTGCAGCATCTGTTGCGGTCGGGGCGGTCGTCGGCTGGATTACCAGGGGCAAGCGCTGCGGCCAGGAAAAGATTGCCGTCAACGAAGGCTGGCAACGACAGCTGGAAGCACAGCGCACCGAGCACGAGCGTCTTCTGGATCAGAACAGGACGCTCATGGAGCAGATCAGCCAGCTGCAGGCATCAGGCAAGGACGCGACCAACCGGGCGCGAGAACTCTCCGACGCGCTGAAGGAAGCATTCGAGCGGCGCGACCAGCTGCAACGTGAACTGAAGGAGATCCGCTCGAGCCTCGAGCGCGCTGTCAGGCAGCGCGAGCAGCTGCAGTCGGAAGTGAAGTCGAACGAACAGCGCGACAATTCCACCCGCACCGCTCTGCAGGAGAAAGACGACAAGATCTTCCACCTGAGCCGTGAACTCGAGAACTGGCAGAATCGCCTGCCCCCCCTGATCGAACGATTCCGGGAACGCGACAGCGAGGCGAAGCAGCTGGAGGAAGAGCTCGAGTCGGCACGCGCGCGCATCGAGGAACTCGAAAGCGCCGCCGACCAGGGCGAGACACGCATCGAGCCCGTTGACCAGGATGCGCTCGGCGACGAACTGGACGCTTCCAACGACCCGACGAGCCTGACGCAGACGGGAATCGAAGAGGCTATCGATGAACCCGATACCGCCGTCGAAACAGCGGAAGCACAGGCGGAAGACGCGGAGGACGACCGCGAAGAGTTGGCCGGGACGGCTGACGAGGACGAGGACGAGGACGAGGACGAGGACGAGGACGAGGAAGCGTACGGCGAAGAGATCGCCGACGTGCTGGACGAGCCGCCTTTAGACGCGCCCGACGAACAGGCAGATGACGAGGAGGACGCGCGGGCCGTATCCGCAGAGGTCAGGGAGTTACACGACCGGGAGCCGGGAGGCCTCCGCGACAACCTGCGGCTGATCAAGGGCATCGGGCCCGCGATCGAAAAGACGCTCAACGAGCTCGGTATCTTCCGCTACCACCAGATCGCCGAGATGACCGAGTACGATATCGATCGGGTCGCGCAACGCCTGAAGGGCTTCAGCACCCGGATTTACCGCGAAGACTGGATAGGCCAGGCCCGCGAACTGCAGCTGCAGAAGTCCGGGACCTGACTACGGCTATTCGTCGTTCGGGCCGCGCAAACCGAGAAGTTCCACTTCGAACAACAGTGTTGCGCCGGGGGGAATCGCTGAACCCGCACCGCGACTACCGTAGCCGAGTTCCGGTGCAATCTTCAGCTCGCGCTTCTCACCGATGAGCATGCCGACGACGCCTTCGTCCCAGCCCCTGATGACCCTGCCGGCGCCGAGCGGAAACTGGAATTGCTGCCCGCGATCTACCGAGCTGTCGAATTTCTTGCCGCGCCCGTCCGGGGCGTTCGGGTCGTAGAGCCAGCCCGTGTAGTGCACCGACGCCAGGTCCCCCGCGACGGCCGCCCGGCCGTAACCGTTGTTGAGCCTCCTCATCGTCAGTCCGGGCGTGATCTCGATTTCTTCTGCGGAACTCGCATCGGCCGCCGCGTCGGCGGTCGTCCCGGATTCGCCGGATTTGTCCGAAGCTCCATCGGGCGTGCAGCCCCATGCGGTTAGCGCTGCCAGGAGCACGAAGAGAGGAATGCGTGATGTCATTGTGAATCGCCTTTGTCGTGGGAATTGTCGGGGGCGCCGGACGAACCGGCCGCGAAGTCCAGCGATGCCGAATTGATGCAATAGCGTAGCCCGGTGGGTTGAGGACCGTCTTCGAACACGTGCCCGAGGTGCGCTCCGCAGCGGCTGCAGACGACCTCGTGGCGGACCATGCCGTGACTCGTGTCGACGTTCGTACGTACCGCATCGCCGGCCAGCGGCAGCCAGAAGCTCGGCCAGCCGGAGCCGGAATCATACTTGTGCGCGGAACTGAAAAGCTCGGCGTCACAACACACGCAGCGGTAGGTTCCATCGGCCTTTTGATCGACATAGGCGCCCGTGAACGCGCGCTCGGTTCCTTTCTGCTGCGTCACCCGGTATTGCTCGTCGCTGAGCCTGGCCCGCAGTTCTTCGTCGCTGGGTAGATCGCTGGTCATCGGGGACCCTTTTACTTGGCGCCCGTTGCGGAATCAAGCTCGAGCAGCAGTCGGTTCATGCGCGCGACGTATTCGGCAGGGTTATCGATCTGACTGCCCTCCGCGAGCAGGGCGTGATCGAGAAGGACGTTCGACAAGGCACTGAATCGCTCTTCGTCCGTTTCTGCCGACAGGCGTTCCAGCAGCGGGTGCTCGACGTTGACCTCCAGTATCGGCCTCGTCTCCGGCAGGCTCTGTCCGCTCGCCTCGAGCATGCGCTTCAGGCTCGGGTTCAGGTCTCCTTCTCCGGCCACGACGCAGGCAGGTGAATCGACGAGGCGGCGGCTCACGTTGACCGCTTCGACACGATCCTTGAGTACCCGCTTGATCTTCTTCAGCAGTGGTTTGTGCTGCTCGTTGGCGACGTCCTGCGTGATGGCGCCATCGCCTTCCGGGAGACTCAGGTCCTCCCGGGCAACGTCCGCCAGCTGCTTGCCGTCATACTCGTGGAGGGCATCGACGAGCCACGGGTCGATCCGGTCGGTCAGCAACAGCACCTCGATATCCCTGTTGCGCAGCTGTTCGAGATGGGGACTCGCGACCGCAGTGGAATGGTTGTCGGCCAGCAGGTAATAGATCCGGTCCTGGCCCTCCTGCATCCTCGACACGTAGTCATCGAGTGACTGGTCCTGGTCGGCCCCTTTGCCGTGCGTGGTCGCAAAGCGCAGCAGCCGCGACAGTTTCTCCTTGTTGCCCGGATCCTCGATCAGCCCCTCCTTCATTACCTGGCCGAACTGCTGCCAGAAATTGCGGTAGTCGTCTCCCTCGTCGGCGGCCATCTTGGCAAGCATGTCGAGCACGCGCCGCGTCAGTGCCCCGCGCATTGCCTGCAGGTCGGGGTTTTGCTGCAGCAGCTCGCGCGATACGTTCAGCGGCAGGTCGGACGAGTCGACGACACCCTTCACGAAGCGCAGGTAGAGCGGCAGGAATTGCTCGGCATCGTCCATGATGAATACGCGCTGGACGTATAGCTTCAGTCCGCGCGGCACTTCGCGATTCCACAGGTCGAACGGCGCATTCGCCGGGATGTAGAGCAAGCTGGTGTATTCCCGCTTGCCCTCGACCTGGTTATGGCTCCAGCGCAACGGATCCGCGAAGTCGTGCGACAGGTGCTTGTAGAACTCCCTGTATTCCTCGTCCGAGATATCTGCCCGGGGACGCGTCCAGAGCGCGGTCGCCGAGTTGACGACTTTGTCTTCGGTTCCTTCCCCGGCTTCGGCCAGGGTTACCGGAAAGGCGATGTGGTCGGAATACTTGTGGATCAGGTTCTCGAGCCTCAGGGGCTCGGCGAATTCCGACTCGCCGTCCTTCAGGTGCAGCGTGACGCGCGTGCCGCGGCTTTCGATCTCGGCGGCCTCGACCGTGAACTCGCCCTGCCCGTCGGATTCCCAGCGAACGCCCTCGCTCGTATCCAGGCCAGCGCGCCGCGTTTCCACCACGACACGATCGGCGACGATGAACGCCGAATAGAAACCGACGCCGAACTGGCCAATCAGCCGTGCGTCCTCTTTTTCGTCGCCGGTCATGCGGCTCAGGAACTCCGCGGTGCCGGAACGCGCGATGGTGCCCAGGTTCTCGACCAGCTCGTCCCGCGACATGCCGATGCCGTTGTCGGAGACGCTGATGGTGCGGGCGTCCTTGTCGCAGTCAACACGAATTCCGAGTTCCGTTTCCTCGCCGAGCAATTCCGGCCTGGCGAGCGCTTCGAAGCGCAGCTTGTCTGCGGCATCCGATGCGTTGGAGATCAGTTCGCGAAGAAAAATTTCCTTGTTGCTGTAAAGGGAATGGATCATCAGCTTCAGGAGCTGACGTACCTCGGCCTGAAAGCCGAGCGTCTCCCGGGTGTCGTTGTTACTCAATCGTGTCTCCCCGATGCAATACCTGGCGGACCCGCCGGGCGGCGGTCCTGAGGGTCAGACGATTGGGGTTTGCCGCCTTATTTCAAGGCTGCTCGGGAGTTCGTTCAGGCGGCAGCGCGGCGGCCACGGGATGCGAAACCGGGCTGCGTGACGCTCCGGTAGAGCAGGAACACGAACAGCAGGATGGCAACGGCCAGTCCCATCGGCGGCTCTTTCAGCGCGGCGAAAACCCCGCATGCGCCGACGGCCAGCAGCATAGACAGTCTCGCGAGGTTCAGGGCAATGCGTCTCGCGCGCTCCGCAACGAGGCCCGCGGCCCCGTACAGGTCGTCGAGATCGTCAAGCCATTGCAGAATCCGTTCCAAAGAATAATCCCTGCTTACCGTTACCGTACGATGGTCAGGAGCGGCCCCGGGGCGTTGCCTTCGTCGGCTCCCAGATCCGCCTCGACTATGGCTGCCTGGTTGGTCTCTTTCGCGTGGGCGATCGCTCTGTGGAACAACTCCCAGCGCTGCCGGGATGATTCGTTCTTGAGGGCAACAAACGGCATTTCGTTTTCTTTGTGCTTCCTTGACATACTGTCTTCGCAAATCCGTTGGCAACGAACAGTGTTGGCTTCAATATAGGGGGGCGACCGCACTGTCTCCGTGAGGCAGATCACAGCTTTTTTTGAAAGTTTTCCCGGCCGCCGGGGAATGCTCGAAAACAAGACGCAGTACCGGTTTCGCTGTTGTTCGACGTCACAGTATCGGTTCTCCGCGGATGCCCGCTGCGTCAACAAAAAACGCCGACATGGAGTCGGCGTTTCGTTATTCAATGTCGGAGTGGCCCGGGACTCAGCGTTCTTCCTCGTCGTCAGTCCAGTTTCGCTTCACCTGCTCGCTCCAGCTGCGATAGCCCTTCCAGGTATACAGTGACGGGTCGATCCCGACACGGCGGCCGCGCGGTGCCGGCGCCTTGGTGATCCAGCGCCTGTACTGTTGCCAGCCATCGGCGTCATTCGCCGCCGGCTCGGACGGGCTTAATGTCGCTTCTGCTTCGTCGGCTTTTGGCTTCGCATCCGCTGCGAAATCGTCGGCCCATCTCATGTGTTTGCTGTCAGGCATCGGCTTGCTCGGGCAGTCCTTTCACGAAATCCTATGTTTAATGAGCCCGGATTCACAGGAACTGCATCACAATGCAGAATTGTGTTTTTCAGATAATTTTCAGGAGCTTGCGCTCGCTTTTTACTTAATCAATGGCTCGGGTCGAGCGCATTAGCCGAGGATGCGATAGCAGGGCTTGTAGCTGCCGGCGGCAATCTTCATCCGTTCCTGCTCGACGAAGGAAGCCAGCAGATTGTCCAGCAGCGCCATGATTCTGGCCGAGCCGTCAATTTCGAAGGGCCCGTGTTTCTCGATAGCGGCAGCGGTGTCGTCGCGTACGTTGCCGGAGACGATCCCCGAAAATGCACGCCTCAGGTTGGCCGCAAGTTCGTGCGGTGCGGAGCCCTCGTTGATGTCCAGCGCTGCCATGGACTCGTGGGTTGCGACGAATGGCTCCTGGAAATTCCGGTCGATCACGAGCCGCCAGTTGAAGTAATAGGCGTCGCCGTGCTTCCTGCGGTAATCGTGAACCGCCTCGAGGCCCCGCGCCATTTCCCGCGCGACCCGGGCCGGATCGTCGATGATGATGGAGTAGAGCTTGCGGGCCTCGTCGCCCAGTGTCTTGCCGACGAACTCGTCGATCTGCCGGAAATACGGTTCGGCCGTCGCGGGACCGGTCATTACCACCGGCAGGGGCTGGGATGCATTGTCCGGGTGCAGGAGCACGCCCAGAAGGTAGAGGATTTCCTCGGCCGTCCCCACGCCGCCGGGGAATACGACGATGCCGTGGCCGACGCGCACGAACGCCTCGAGGCGTTTTTCCATGTCCGGCATGATGACCAGCGAATTGACGATGGGGTTCGGCGCCTCGGCGGCGATGATGCCAGGCTCCGTGATGCCGATGTAGCGGCCGTCGTGAATGCGCTGCTTGGCATGACCGATGGTCGCGCCCTTCATCGGGCCCTTCATCGCGCCCGGCCCGCAGCCCGTGCACACGTTCATGCCCCGCAGCCCGAGTTCGTAGCCCACAAGCTTGGTGTAGTCGTATTCCTCGCGACTGATTGCGTGCCCGCCCCAGCACACGACGATGTTGACCGACGCCGGCGTCAGCAACAGCCGCGCGTTTCGAACGATGTGGAAAACCGCGTTGGTCGTGCCGCTGCCGGTGGCCAGGTCGAAGCGCGAATCTTCAATAACCTCGTTGCGCGTGAAGACGATGTCGCGCAGCACCGCGAACAGCAGCTCGCGGATTCCCCGAATCATCCTGCCGTCGACAAAGGCGTCGGGCGGCGCGCCCGTCAGTGACACCTTTACACCCCGGTCCTGCTGGATGAAACCGATCTCGAAATCCCGGTAACGCCGGAGTACGGCCCGAGTGTCGTCCATCTGGCTGCCCGAATTCAGGACCGCGAGCATGCACCGCCGCAACAACGGATACAGGCCTCCTTCTCCGCTGCCTCGCAGCTGGTCGACTTCGAACTGCGACAGGACTTCGAGGCTGCCTTCCGGCCATACCTCGGCGTCAACCGTAGGGGTTTCGGTCATGCGATTTCCGCCTTGTCTCGGGCGTCAGGGGCGTATTTCGATCGGCGTATTCTCGGCCGTCATGAGCCAGATATCGATCATGTCCGAGTTCGACACGGCGATACAGCCGTTCGTCCAGTCCTGGGTCCGATAATACGCCTCTGAGCGCGTCGGATCGTTGGGCTGGCCGTGGATCATGATAGCGCCGCCCGGATCCACGCCTTTCTTGCGGGCCTCGGCGAGGTCGTATGAATTCGGGTAGGACACGTGGATGGCAAGAAAATACTCGCTGTCGGGGTTCTTGGCGTCCAGGAGATAGTTGCCCTCGGGTGTCTTGAAGTCACCCTCCTTCTCCTTGTCACCGACCGGCCGGATGCCGAGCGCGATGTCGAAGCTGCGGATCGAAACGCCTCCCTTCAGCAAATGCAGCTTGCGCTTCGACTTCTCGACAACGACCTTGTCTGCGATCGGAAAGTCATTCGCCCTTGCGCTGCCCTGCAGGCCAGGCACGGCACTAGCGATAAGGAGCGCGCCCAATGCACACAGTATCTGCAGCCGTCCTGTCATACCCGAATCCCGAAAGTGTCCTCAGCCGAAGATTAGCAAAACTGCTCGCCCCGAAAAAAGAGCCGCGTCACATCAGACGTTCCTGCCCACGATCCAGCCGATACTGAATCCGATGCCGCCCGCAACCAGCGTGTAGGCGGGCAGGAAGCGGAATACGGCCGCCGGCTGCTCCGCGTCGTCGAACATACCGTTCAGGTTCACCGAGTACGCGTAGTGGAGGTAAACGGACAGGCCGAGTGCCGGGATGGCAAAACCGACGAGTCCCAGTGGCCAGCGCCATCCCCGGCCCGTCCAGGTACCACCGGCACGCCACACGGTGAGCAAGGCAAGCAACAACAATACGACGGGTGGCAGCAGGTTGCGCAATACGTACGGCCCGCCCTGCTGCACGTCGTTGAACCAGGCGGCGGCAGCGATCGTGAGCAGCAGCAGGGGCAGCATCCTGATCGTCGTGAGTCGCACGCGATCGCTCATCAGGACTGCTCGGTCGCCATGAGCACCGGGAACCGCACGGTCATGCCGGGGGTGATCCTGTGCAGATCCAGCCCTGGGTTGTATTGCCGGAACAGCCAGATCGGCACATCGTATTCGCGCAACGACAGGATCCAGACGGACTCACCGCGCTGGATCGTGTGCTCCCGAACGCCGGTAATGATGTGCTTGCGGAAGAAACTGTCCTGCTGGCTGCGGTGATAGGCGACGCGCAGGTTCTCGAACGTCGCGACGTCGATGTCCTTGAACTCCAGCTCGATGCGCTGGCCGACCTCGACCGGGGTGCGGAACGCGAAGCCGTTGATGTCGCGCAGGCGCTGCGTCCTGAGACCCAGCCAGTCGGCGTAGTGGCCCAGCGTTTCGAGGGGCTGCACTTCAATCGTGTTGTCCTCGGCTACCGTGTAGTCACTCGGATCGGACAACAGGGCAGTCTGCGCGCTGCTGGCCACCGCGGCGGCAAGGTCCCCGGCGAGCGCCGCGGGCTCCTGCTCCTCGACCTGCGGCACCTCTTCGACTATCGCTTCCGGCTCGACCGGCTCCGGGGTCGACTCGGGCTGTGCCGGCGCTACGCTCGCCATCGCAACCACTTCCGGCGCCGGACCTGCGGCCGGCAGGCGCAGCTTGTCCCCTGCCCGGATCCGGTGACGGCTGCCGAGGCCGTTCAGTGCAACGAGCGTCGACACGCGAGTGTCGTAACGCTCGGCGATCTCGGACAGGGTGTCGCCGCGCGCAACGGTATGAAACAGGTCGGGCAGCTGTTCGGAACGCCAGGTATCGCCGGGCACCGATGCGAGCAGCGTGTCAGCCTGTTGCTGCAGCATGGACTCGGGCAGGCGCACGGTGTAGCCGCGCGGCACGTGCTTGCTGCCCTCCCATATGGTCGCCTGGAGCGCGGGATTGTGTTTAGCGATGTGCCGCGTCGACACTCCCAGCGCACTCGCCAGGTCTTCCGCCGGAACATAGTCCGGCAGCTTCAGCTCCGCATACGCGGTCGGTGACTCGCGGACCACGCCAGGAAAGTAACGCTCCGGGTTCTGGTCGACTTCCTTTGCCGCAAGGAACGCAAGGTAGAAATTGCGCGAGGCAAAACCGAAGGTGCGGCCATTGTAGTTGCGAAAGATGTCGACGTAGGCTTCGTCGCCGTGAATTCGTTGTGCCCGGCGGACGCCGGCGAGACCGTGGTTATAAGCCGTGATCGCCATCGGCCAGTTGCCGGCAATGGAGTAGTTATAGGCAAGTAGCTGTCCGGCGCTGCGCGTCGCCGCGAATGGATCGTTACGCTCGTCGACCACGTGATCGACGCGCATGAAGCGCCGCCCGGTGCTGCGTGTGAACTGCCAGATACCCGACGCGCCCACGTGCGAGCGCGCGTCCGGGTTGTAGGAGGATTCGACGTGCGGCAGTGCCGCCAGCTCGAGCGGCACCCCGAGCGCGGTAAATTCCGATTCGATGAAGTCGCGCCACCGCCCCGACCGTTGCAGGCCTTCGCGAAACCGATTGGCCAGTCCCTGCTGAAACCGAATGCGTTTCGTCGCCGCGCGAAGCGTGTCGTTTGTGACGTCTGCCGGCCACAGCGCCAGTATGCGCGCTTCCTCCGCATTGAGATTGTCGCGCTTGCCGTTGCCAAGCTCTTGCAGAATACCAATCAGGGCATCGCGGCGTTTCTTCACGCGCCGGTTGCGCTCCTTGCGGCTGATTCCGGCGGGCACATCGATGCGCTCGTACACCACCCTGAGATCGCGATTGTCGTGCAGCACGCCCTCGTCGGTACCGTAGCGCGTAAATATGGATACCCAGAAATCGACGTCGGGCTGTAATTCTTCCGGGAGCGGAAAGGTCTCCTCTGCATGGGCCGGTAGTGCCATGAGGCCCAGATACAGCAGGAAAAGGGGTAAAAATCGACTTTTTCTTGCCATTTAGTTCAGTTCAAGTTTCAATCGCAAATTCTTGATTAGTTCACAGAAAAAACAAGGAAATCAGCGTAGCTTGGGCGATGCTAATGAGCTTTGCCGGCCGCGGCAAATCGCCGCGCGGCGGCGGACAGGATGCCCGTTCCCGATCATGACGATTAACTCCCTCAAAAAATCCCTGTTGTCGCTTGCCGTCGGCATCCTGCTGGCGGGCACCGGCGGCTGGTCCGTCGCGGGCGAGGTCGCCGTCGACCCGGCCGACAACGGCACCGACATCCGTGACGATACGACAGAGGATGCCGACTCGCGTTCCAGCGAAGTTGCCGCGGCGGTCGAGGAGTTTGTCGAAGCGGTACCGAGTCACGCGCACGACGTGCCGCTCGCGGAAGCCGTCACGTCGGCGGAAGGCCGTGCGGAACCGTTGAGCCTGCTCGGCGCCGAGATCGCGCCCGGCATGTCGAAGCGGCTGTCGTGGTCGGCAACCGAGCTTTTCGAAGGTGTCCCGGTATCGACCCCTGTCCTGGCCATCAACGGCGCGCTGCCGGGACCGAACCTCTGCCTGACGGCAGCGGTTCACGGCGACGAACTCAACGGAGTCGAGATGGTGCGCCGGGTATTGCACGACATAAACCCGGAGAAACTCTCGGGCGCAATCATCGGGGTACCGATCGTTAACGTGCAGGGCTTTCGGCGCGGCTCGCGCTACCTGCCGGATCGCCGCGACCTGAATCGCTATTTCCCCGGCAATCCGACGGGTAGTGCCGCGGCACGCATCGCGCATTCGTTTTTCATCAATGTCATCGCGCATTGCGATGCGCTCATCGATTTACATACGGGCTCGTTCGAGCGTGCAAACCTGCCGCAGATCCGCGCGGACCTCCGCAATCCGGACGTCGTGACGCTGACACAGGGTCTGGGCGGCATGGTAATCCTGCACAGCACGCCGGCGGTCGGCACGCTGCGGCATGCGGCGACACAGGCCGGCATACCGGCCGTGACTCTGGAAGCTGGCGGTCCTTCGGTACTCGAACTGAACGAGGTCAAGCACGGCGTCAAGGGTATCGAGACCCTGATCAGCACCATCGGCATGCAGCGCAAGCTGCGTCTGTGGAGCGACCCGGAGCCCGTCTACTACCGCTCGTCCTGGGTGCGCGCGGACAGCGGCGGCATACTCCTTGCGGACGTCAGCCTCGGCAGTTCCGTGCAGGAGGGCGACCTGCTCGGCACCATCACCGACCCGATGAGCAACGCGCGCAGCGAAGTGCGTTCGCCTTATTCGGGACGCATCATCGGCATGGCTCGTAACCAGGTCGTGATGCCGGGGTTCGCCGCGTTTCACGTCGGCATCGCAACCGTGGAGGCGCCGGTCGAAGACACGGAACCCGCCGTGGCGCAGAAAGAAGACGACCAGAGCGACGATTACGTCGACGGCATGTCGGAATAAAGACTAGGGCCGGATCGCCATTTTCGCTTAAGCTCATCCCCTGAATGAGCGACGACCGCAAGCCACTCATAAGTTTCTGGACACCCCGCTACTGGCCGACATGGCTGGGAATGGGTGCCCTGCGCCTGGTCTGCCTGCTGCCGCACCGCGCAGCACTGGCGGTCGGCCGGGGCCTTGGCAGGATTGCGGAGTGGCTTGCAGGGAGCCGCCGCTCCATCGTCCGCCGCAACATCGAATTGTGCTTTCCCGAGCTGACGCCAGGCGAGCGGGACACGTTGGCATCTCGCCATTTCGAGGCGCTCGGCATGTCCCTGGTCGAGATGGGCCTCGGCCGCTGGGCCAGCGACCGGGCTCACAGCAGGATCGCTCGCCTCGAGGGCCTCGAGCACCTGCAGCAGGCACTCGACAGCGGCAAGGGCGTCATCCTGCTGAGCGCGCATTTCACAACGCTCGAAATATCAGGCCGCCTGCTCGCAATGAACTGTCCGCCTTTTGACGCGGTTTACCGCAAGAATCGTAGCGAGTTCATCACGGAACTGCAGCGCACGGGCCGGGAACGTTCGGCGGACGAGACCATCGAAAAACGCGATATCAAGAAGATGGTGCGCAGTCTTCGGCAGGGACGGCCGGTCTGGTATGCCCCGGACCAGAGCTACGATCGCAAGGGCTCGGCGGTGATTCCCTTCTTCGGCGTTCCCGCGATGCACACCACGGCGACGTCCACGCTCGCACGCCTGGGCGATGCGGTGACGCTGCCTTTTTTCCCGCGCCGGCTGGACGACGGCACCTACGTTCATACGATACTGCCGCCGCTGCCCGACTTCCCGGGCGACGATCCTGTCGAAGACACACAGAAGTACGTGAGCGTACTCGAAGATCATATTCGCAGGTGCCCGGAGCAGTACTTCTGGCTGCACCGGAAGTTCAAGAACCTGCCGGAAGGCTACGACGACTACTACGCCGACCTGGACTCGCTGAAATAACCTTCGAGCAGCGCCTGCCAGTTGCCCTCGTCGAAATGCACCCGGGGATCCAGAGTCTTCACCTTCACGAGTGAGCGATGCAGGCGGCCCAGCGTCTTCTGCTGCCAGGAACCCGGCGGCAGCAGGCGGCCGCGATCGAAGTCGAGCATCCACAGCCTCCCTGCCTTGTCGATCTGCAGGTTATAGGCGTTCATGTCGGCATGATAAACGCCGCAGGCATGAAACTCGCGAATCGCCGCTCCGGTGGAATGCCAGAATTCCTCGTCGCGCGAGCGGATGGCGATGTATTGCGACAGCGGTGAAACAGCGGGAATGCGCACGGTAATGATGTCGGCCGTGTAGGTAAGCCCGTGGCGGCAATAGCGTGCGGCGGCCGGCCTCGGTACGCGCAGGTTGTTGACCGCAAGCTTGGCCAGCAGGCGCCATTCGACGAACGACCGCGTGTTGTCCTCGCCCGTCCACACGTAACGGTCGCGGACGAGCTTGCCGACCAGTCCGCCGCGCATGAAATGGCGCAGCACGAACTGCCGCGGAATATTGCCGACGAACATCGTATTGCCGCGACCGCCCGAGCCGTGCGATCCCTTCAGTGGCTCCGAATGCAGCCAGCCCGCAGGCTCAAAGCGGTCTTCGGAAATCTGGTTGATGATGGCCTTATCGTATAGGATGGCGCCGGTCGCGGTCTTCTCGACGGTTTCGGTCAACGGTTCCGTCCCTTGTTATCGA
>Ga0209536_100006518_pt1 | contig 17828 bp, 15 predicted proteins | sample DeeMarSeWOR28_12_FD_187461 | JGI IMG/M metagenome (GOLD analysis project Ga0209536, IMG submission 187461) | Marine sediment microbial communities from White Oak River estuary, North Carolina - WOR-2-8_12 (SPAdes) (version 2) | ecosystem: Environmental > Aquatic > Marine > Intertidal zone >... | reverse complement strand
CTCATCGAGCTGATGATCGTCGTCGCCATCATCGGCATTCTCGCCGCGATCGCGATCCCGGCTTTCATCAACTACGTGAAGCGGTCGAAGACCTCGGAGGCGGGCGCCAACCTCAAGTCGCTCTTCCAGGGCGCTGCGGCCTACTACGAGGCTGAGAACTGGGGCCAGGGCGTCGTTGCCGCAGGCAACGCCGTTGCGGCTTCCACGCACTGCACCGTCTCGAGCGCCGCGCAGGACGGCAACCCGAGCGACGCAAAGCGCGTCGTCGACTGGAGCGCGGAGACCAACGCCGCCGAGTTCAGCGCGCTCAACTTCGCACCGGCCGACCCGATTTACTTCGACTACAACGTGACCGCCGATCCGGCCGCCACCGCCTGTGGCAACCTCGCGAGCGACAACACGGTGTACAGCTTCATCGCGAACGGCGACCTCGACGGCGACTTCGCCTCGGGCGGCCCCGTGTCGACCTTCACGCTCGCCGCGGGCACGAACCCGGACAATGCGCTCTTCCGCGCCCCGGGCATCCACTCGGTCGATCCGCTCGAGTAATCGCGCGCGACGAACGTAACGACGCCAAAGGCCGCGGCAACTGCTGCGGCCTTTGGCTTTTAAGGGGCTGCCTTGGTTTTTCGCTATACTCGGGCGCGTATGGGGGTTCGGATCATCGCCGTCGCATTGCTGCTCGCGGCGCTCGCCGGAGTCTGGTCGCTTCGCGGCCGCGCGATGGACCACTACCTCGAGACGCAGGCCTACGAAGACATCTACTACCTCCCGCCCCCCAACTGGCTCCAGGTGATGAGCCTCGGCTACCGCCGCGCGCTCGCCGACCTGATTTGGCTCCGCGCACTCATCTACTTCGGCGACGAGTTCGAGAACCGAGGCGCGGTGAAGCACGTCTTCAACTACGGCGAGTCGATGCTCGCCCTCGACCCGGACTTCCGTCGGGTATATCGCTGGGTCGGCGTCGCGGCGGTGTACACCCCCACCGGGAGCCCCACCGCGTTCATCGAACGCGCGATCGACGTCCTTCGCCGCGGGGTCGCACGCTTTCCCGATGACGGCCAACTCGCCTGGGACGCCGGCGCCACGATCATGTACGAGCTGCTCCCGCACCTGCCGAAGGACGACCCAGACCGAGAGCGCCTGAGGACCGAGGGCAACGAGCACATGATGGCGGCCGCCCGCCTCGGTGCGGGGCCCGACTGGCTCGTGATCACCAACGCCACCGCGCTCCGCAAGCTCGGCGAAAAAGAGCGCGAGCTCCGTCACCTCGAGGAGATGTACACGCTGGTGCGCGACCCGGCGGTGAAGGCGCAAATCGAGATCCGACTCTCACAGCTGCGGGACGAGGCCTACGCGGAGGCGTTCCGCCGCGTGAACGAGGAGTTCGAGCAACGAAGGAAGGACGAGTTCCCCTACGTGCCGCCCACGCTCTACTTCTTCGTCGCGGACCCAGTCGAGGGCGCCCTCGGGCTCGAGGGCGAAAGCTAGGTGGCGCGGAGTCGCACGCGATTGAGCCTCGTCGAGGCTGCGCTCTTGCTCTGCCTGATCGCAGTGGTGTTGGCCATTTTCGTACCCACGTTCTTGCGCCGGGTCCGGACGAACAAGATCAGCGAAGCCGCCGAGCTCCTCGCAGAGATGAGCCAGCGCATGAACGCGTACTACGACCGGTCTTGGTCGTCACTCGAGTCCGGCTGCTTGCCGCCGCCCGCGGGCCCCACCCCGAGCATGCCGAGCGAAGAGCCACGCGCGGTCGATTTCTTTGCTCCCGATGTCGCCGGGAATGCGACCTGGGAGGCGATCGGGTTTCAACCCAATCGCCCAATCCGATTCAGTTATCAGTACACCCCGAGCGAGCACGGCTGCGGCTTGCGCGGCACGAACCGGGAGGTCTCGTTGGTGTTTCGTGCCGAGGGGGACTTGGATGGTGACGGCGTCCACTCCGTGTTCGAGCGTCGCGCGACAGTAGCGGGTGGCGGCTTCACGCCAGCCGACGCGCTCCTGGTTCATCAGCGCACCGAATAGGTGCGCACTATTCGGCGGCGCCCGATGCAATGCGTGCCTCGGCGGCGACGAGCGCGGTCACGATCTCGCCGGAGGCGCGCCTCAGCGCCGGAGGGACGCCATCGCCGAAGCGGTCGGGATGTAGGTCGCGGACCAACTTCCTCAGCGCGCCGCGCGCGTCCTGTCCGCCCGCGCTCTCCGGAAGGTCGAGAAGCGCGCGGGCCGAAACCCGTCTCCGAACCTCCCGGCGTTTGCGAAGAAGCAAGGGGTACGAGCCGCAGGCCTTCGGCGCCGCGCAACGAAGTAGCTTCAGCATCCATGCGAAACGGTAGCCACGAAGCCCGCAACCGGGGAGACTCGGGATCTGTTCGGCCCGAATCCCGCGTCGGAGCCAGAAGAGGACGGCTGTTTCCTCCGGCCTGAGCTCAGCGCCCCGGAGCATCGCGCTGCCCGCCTCGGTCAAGTGGTACGTCAGGTCACCGAGATCTCCGCGAATCGACGCCGTGTCGACTTCCTGAATGGCGCCGCGCATGAGCTGGAGGGCCAACGTGCGAGCAGCTGCCGGTTCATGAAGCCTCCACCAGGTGGTCGAGGATGGCTGCTGGACCAGTCGAAGGCCGAGTCCGTCCCATCCACATGCGTCCGCGAGACCCAGCAGGAGTTGCCGCTGCGAGGTCGCGACGCGCCGGTCGACGTTCGCAGCGACCACCTTGCCCTCGTCGAACGATAGGGTCGCGCGGCGCCCATCAGTCTGAAGATGAAGTGTGCCGCTCGCTCCCGCTCGGTCGAGACCGAGGAGAACGCGACAGACCATCGTAGCGCTAGGGAGCGCGCGCATGAGTTCCCGATAGGCGATCGGCGGATCGGTGGCCAGTTTTCAGCGCGATGCTGCGTAACGCGGATCACCGGGGCGCAGAGCGAGCGCATTTCGGATCTGCGCGAATCGCGCTGATACCGAAGTCGCAGCGACGCCATAACGCCGCGCGACCTCTGCTTGGGTGCAACCGGGTCGACGCTCCACGACGGCAATCGCGTACTCCAACGCTGCCGCCAGCACCTCGGGCTTCGTCACGCGAAGCTCGCAATGGGCTTGCATGTCCGACCACAACTGGGTCGCGCGCTCGATCTCCGTTCGCGAGAACCCGGCTTCGCCCATCTTGCGTTGCACGGTTTCGGCGACCGGATCCGCTGGAGGACGCCGCAGGTTCGTCGGCGCGGCGGGCGCATCCGTGGCGCCATCCCGAATCCACGCGAGTAGCGCGCGGTGATCCGGATTGCACGGCCCTTTTTCGTGCGCGAGCTCGGCCAAACGCTGGGCCTCTGCGAGGTCCCCCAACCGTGCCACGCAGTGAGCGAGCGACCCGATGATCTCGTCATGATCCGGCTCGAGCTCGAACGCGCGGCGGAGATGACGCTCAGCCCCCGCTGCATCGTCGAGCGCGACGTCCATCAAATGGCCGAGGTTGTGGTGATACCACGGCGTCTGCGGCGCGAGCTGCGACGCCTCACGATACGAACGCACCGCGACGCGGTAGTTGCCGAGCAGAGCATGGCAAAGACCCATCAGCGCGTGGAGGACGTCATCGTCGTCGGAGTGGGCCAACACGCGTCGCAGATGCAAGGCCGACTTCCATGGATTGTCTTCGAGGTGGAGCTCCGCCAGGTGGCGGTGCGCAAACAAAGCCGCATCGCTGCCGTCCTCAGTCATGGACAGGAGCTGGGTCAGGAGACCTTCCGCACGCTTCGACGAAGCTTCGAGCGCTTCTTCGGCCTGCGCCCAAACTTCCTCGACAGTGATCGTCCGACGACCCATCTGCATTCGTATAGCCCTTCGGTTTTTTGAAAGCAAGACTCGACGATTCTGCACGGCGAGCCAACGTGAGGTATGCTTCCCCGAGTGATGGCTGAAGATCTCGACGAAGAGCTACCCTCCGACTCGGAACGACAGGAACGGGAACGCCGTTGGTCCGAAGGTGTCTTGCGCGACACACTACGCAGAGCGGTCGAGAAAGGAATCGAGGCAGGCGTTGGCACGCTTCGAAGCGCCGACAGCGCGATCCGCGGCGTCACGCAAGACGGAAAGCTCCCGAAAGAGGTGATCGGTTACGTCTTCGCCTCCGTCGATGAGACGAAGAATGCACTCGTGCGTGGTGTCGCCAAGGAAGTGCGCGACTTCTTGGAAGCGACCGATATTGCTGGCGAGTTCTACCGCGCCCTCACCTCGCTGTCGTTCGAGGTGAAGACCGAAATTCGGTTCATCCCGAACGACGCTGGCGGTGTGAGGCCGCAAGTGAAGGCGCGAGCCGTGCAGAAGCGCAAGCCGCGCAAAGGTGTCGTCGAAACGGAGCCCATCGTTCCGCCGATCGACGATTCGGGTAAGCGCTGAGCGGAATGACCGGGCCGGGGACAGTGTATTTGGTGGGCGCCGGCCCCGGTGATCCGGAGCTGATCACCGCGCGCGGGCTCCGCCGGCTTCGGGAAGCGGACATGGTCCTCTACGACGCCCTCGTGCATCCCGATCAGTTGCAGGCGGCCAGGGCGGACGCTGAGCTCGTTTTCGTCGGGAAGCGGGCCGGCCGCGCGAGTGAGCGCCAGGCTGCCATCAATCGGCGTCTGATCGAAGCAGCTCGGCAAGGCAAGACGGTCGTCCGGCTCAAAGGTGGCGACCCGTACCTGTTCGGACGCGGCTCCGAAGAGGCCGAGCTTCTCGCCGCGGAGGGCATCCCGTTCGAGGTCGTGCCGGGTGTCCCTTCCCCGCTCGCCGCCACGGCGTACGCCGGCCTGGCCTTGACCCACCGGGAGCTCGCGTCGAGCGTCGCCTACGTCACCGCTACGGAATCCGTCGAGAAGGACCGAACGGGGCACGATTGGGCGAAGCTGGCAACTGCCACGCAGACCCTCGTGATCTTCATGGGCATGCGCAAGCTCGACTCCCTCGCGAAGATCCTCATCGACCACGGCCGCCCAGCGGACACTCCCGCGGCTGTCGTGCAATGGGCGTCTCTTCCACGGCAACGCACTGTCGTCGGGACGCTTCGTGACATTCACGCACGCGCTTCGGCAGCGGGGCTCGGGCTACCGGCGCTCACCATCGTGGGAGAAGTGGTTCGCCTCCGAAACCATCTTCGCTGGTTCGATACGAAGCCGTTGTTTGGTAAGCGCGTGCTCGTCACCCGCGCCGTCCATCAGGCCGGTTCGATCGCCAGCCAACTTCGCGACGAGGGCGCGCAGCCCATCGTCGCGCCGACGATTCGCATCGCGCCACCGGACGATCTCGGCCCCCTTCGCGACGCCGTCGCACACCTCGATCGGTACGACTGGGTGCTTTTCACGAGCAGCAATGCCGTGGATTCATTCTTCGCCGCGCTCGAGGAGGCGGGGCTCGATGCACGCGCGCTCGGCCGGGCTCGTCTCTGCGCAATCGGGATCAAGACCGCCACCGCCCTGACGGCCCACGGGCTCCGACCCGACGTGGTGCCCGAAGACGCACGCGCCGAGGGTGTCATCGCTGCTCTTCGGCCGGCGATCGACTCGGATCTCGGGGATCGCACACGCATCCTGCTGCCACGCGCCGAGGTGGCCCGCGAGCTTCTTCCTGAGTCCCTCCGCGAAGCCGGCGCCGAGATAGACGTCGTGACGGCCTACCGAAATCTTCCCCCGGACGCCTCCGAGGTCGCGCGTATCCAGAGCCTGATCGACCCCGACGAGATCGATGCAGTGCTCTTCACCTCGTCCTCCACGGTCCGACACCTCTATGACCTCCTCGGCGATGACGCAGCCGAACGCCTGAACGCAGTCGCCCTCTTTTCGATCGGCCCGGTGACCACGAAGACCGCCGAGGAGCTCGGCCTCAGCGTGAAGGCCACTTCGGACGCTCAGACGATCGAATCACTGGTCGCAACGGTGCGTGGGTACTATGCCAGCAGGGATGTCGATGCGTAACAAGGCCTGCCGGATCTGCGCGGCGCTGATGCTTGCGGCCACGCTCGGTTGCGGGTTCGATCCCTGCGATGGCTCGGAAGACCGTGCCGTCCCCTTGAGCGAGCTCCCCTGCGCCACGACCGATGCCGACGGTGTCTGGGCGTCGCACCCGTGGCCCCCCATCGCCGACGGGCAATGTTACTGGTTCGAGTTCCGCGCCTGCAGCATCTACCGGTTTGAAAACCCCCTCGCAGAGGCTCCGACCACCGTGATCGGCTACACCTCGTTCGACCCTGAAGGCGGCTTCTCCACCGTGGGGTCGGGCAACAGCTTCGTCGTCGAAGAAGCCACCGACTCGGAGGTCGTCCTCCGCAACGCGCAGAACGAGCGCTTCTGGCTGCGGCTGGTGCTCCAGTGACCCCCTAGCGCATCTACGAAGGCGGCCTTAGATTAGTTTAGGGTATGGCCGAGAGGTTCGAGAACGACGCCGGCACGATCACCAAGGTCAAGCCGGAAAAAAAGCTCAAGCGTCCGCGGCTCTATCGGGTTTTGCTTCACAATGATGATTACACCACGCGCGAATTCGTCGTTTACGTACTCCAAAGCGTCTTCTACCTCGGCGAGCAGGATGCCATTCGCATCATGCTCCACGTGCACCACAACGGGGTCGGAGTCGCTGGCGTCTTCACGCGCGAAGTCGCGGAAACCAAGATTCAACGGGTCGAGCGCCTCGCTCAAGAGCAGGAGTTTCCCCTCCGTCTGACGATGGAGCCCGAAGAGGAGGAAGATCGCTGACATGGCCGGCCCCGTCATCGACAAAGAGCTACAAGCCACATTGCGCAAGGCCTTCGACCAGGCCGGCCTCATGCGGCATGAGTACGTGACGCTCGAGCACCTGCTCCTCGCGCTCACGGACGACCCCAAGGCTTCGAAGGCGCTCCGTGCCTGCGGCGCGGACCTCAAGCGGCTTCGAAAGCGCCTCGAGGAGTTCATCCGAGAACGGCTGGCGCGCGTCCCCGAGAGCGTTACCGTCGAGCCCCGCCAGACCTTGGCGGTGGAGCGCGTACTCCAGCGGGCGGCCATCCACGCGATCTCGTCCGAGATGAAAACCATCGATGGGAGCAACGTGCTCGTCCAGCTCCTGAAAGAAGAGGAGTCCTTCGCCGCGTTCGTCCTCCAAGAGGAAGGCCTCTCCCCTCTCGACCTCAAGCGTTACATCTCTCACGGAGTCGGCACCGACATCGTCCCCGGCGAGACCGATGCCTATACCGACACCGACTTCGACGACGAGGAAGGCGAAGTCGCACCGGGACGCGATCCCCTCGAGGCTTTCGCGACGGACCTCATCGCCGAGGCGGCCGAGGGTCGGATCGATCCTCTGATCGGGCGCGACGAAGAGCTCGACCGTACCGTGCAGGTGCTCTGCCGTCGGCGGAAGAACAACCCCGTGTTCGTCGGTGAGCCAGGCGTCGGCAAAACCGCAATCGCCGAAGGGCTGGCGCGCCGGGTCTACGAGGGCCGCGTTCCCGAGATTCTCGACGATGCCCAGATCTTCTCGCTCGACATGGGGGCCCTGCTCGCGGGCACGAAGTTCCGCGGCCAGTTCGAGGAGCGCCTCAAGGCGGTGATGAAGCGACTCCAGGAGCTAGACAACGCCATCCTGTTCATCGATGAGATTCACACGATCGTAGGCGCGGGCGCCACCACCGGCAGCTCGATGGATGCGTCCAACATTCTCAAGCCGGCGCTGGCCTCCGGGAAGCTTCGCTGTCTCGGGTCCACCACCTATGCGGACTTCAAGCACCTCGAGCGCGACCGCGCGCTTGCCCGGCGCTTCCAGAAGATCGAAGTGCAGGAGCCAAGCGTCGAAGACACCATCGAAATCCTGAAGGGCCTTCGGACTTACTACGAAGAACACCACGACGTGAAGTACGATGATGAAGCGCTCGAGGCGGCCACCCATCTCGCCCAGAAGCACATCGTGGAGCGGTTCCTACCCGACAAGGCGATCGACGTCATCGACGAAGCAGGATCTCTCGAACGGATGCGGCCAGAGGGCGAGCGAACCCACCGAATCACCGTGAAGGAGATCGAGCGCGTGGTGAGCAAGATGGCTCGTGTCCCCGTCGAGTCGGTGAGCGCAGCGGAACGCGACCAGCTCAAGGAGCTCGGCCCGGAGCTGCGCAAGGTCATCTTCGGTCAGAGCGAGGCCGTCGAGAAGGTCGTGAGCGCGATCACTTTGGCGCGAGCGGGGCTTCGAGCGGAACACAAGCCGATCGGGTCGTTTCTCTTCGCGGGCCCGACGGGAGTGGGCAAGACCGAGCTCGCGCGGCAACTCGCGCGCGTGATGGGAGTCGAGCTTCTGCGCTTCGACATGAGCGAGTATAGTGAGCGTCACTCGGTTTCTCGCTTGATCGGCGCGCCACCCGGATACGTCGGGTTCGATCAAGGCGGGCTGCTCACCGACGCCGTCCGCAAGCACCCCCATGCCGTCGTGATCCTGGACGAGATCGAGAAGGCTCACCCGGAGCTCTTCAACATCCTTCTTCAGGTGATGGACCACGCGAAGCTCACGGACAACAACGGCCGGGAAGCGGACTTTCGCAACATCGTGCTCGTGATGACCACGAACGCGGGCGCCTTCGAAGCGACCGAAAAGGTCGTCGGCTTCGGCGGTGGTGAAGAGCCAAAGGACTTCGCGACTGGACGTGCGCGTCAGGCCATCGAGCGCATTTTCACGCCCGAGTTCCGCAATCGACTCGATGCAGTGGTGTACTTCAGCGGCCTCCAGAAAGACGTCATCCGCAAGGTGGTCGACAAAGAGCTTGCGGCGCTGCGCGAGATGCTCACCGAGAAGCAGGTCCAGCTCGACCTGAGCGCCGCGGCGCGCGATTGGCTCGCGGACCATGGGTACGACCCGCAGATGGGTGCCCGGCCGATGGCCCGCCTGGTCGAGCAAAAGCTCAAGAAGCCACTGGCCGAAGCGATGGTGTTCGGGAGCCTGAAGGAAGGCGGCACGGCGCTCGCAGAGGTGGAGGATGGCGACATCGTCCTCTCTTTCCACGAGACCCACGCGCCGCCGGCCGAGGCCTGAACGCCGGGGCCACCCGGTGCGTCTCGGTTGCGCTAACCTGCGGCGTTGAGCGATGCCTGTGTACCTACTCGACAAGGAGCTGGTCTTTCCGCCGCCCGAGGATGCCAACGAAGAGGGCATCGTTGCCGTCGGTGGCGATCTGTGCCCTGAAAGGCTGATGCTCGCCTATCAGCAGGGGATCTTTCCCTGGCCCGCGCGGGGCTACCCACTGCTCTGGTTTTCCCCGGACCCGCGGTTTGCCCTCGTGCCGGCGCACGCTCACGTGTCTCGCTCCCTTCGCAAGGTCATCCGCAAGGGAGCGCTGCGCGTGACGGCGGACGCGGCGTTCTCGGATGTGATTGCCGCGTGTGCAAGCGTGCCGCGGCCACATCAGCGAGGGACGTGGATCACGCGGGAGCTCCAGGACGGCTACCTCGGGCTTCATGAGCTCGGCTATGCGCACAGCATCGAAGCCTGGCGCGACGACGCGCTGGTGGGCGGCCTGTATGGAGTTGCATTGGGCAAGACATTCGCGGGCGAATCGATGTTCGCGTCCGAGCCGGACGCATCGAAGGTCGCGTTCACGACCCTGCTCGGCCATCTTGCGACCTGGGGTTTCCGCATCGTGGATTGCCAGGTGCACACGGAACACCTCGCACGCTTCGGCGCCAGCATGTGGCCAAGAGAACGCTTCCTGGCCGAGTGGCGGGCGGCCGTCGATGAGCCGAGCCGAATGGCGCCCTGGGCGCTCACGATGTCCCCGCAAGAGGCCCTCGCCTGCCTACAATCTCGGCTATGATGGCTCCGATGAAGCAGAGGAGCCTCGGGATCGCGGCGCTGGCGATCGCGGTCTCAGCACTTGCCGCGCCCCGGATGACGGCTGCACAAGGCGGGGACGCAGGCCCGGACGGGGGAGTCGCGGCCGGCACGGACGCCAACGCCCAATTGGACGCTGGCGCGGACACGGATGCTGGAGTCGACACGGATGAGCCGATTGAGGCGGCCTCCGACGCGACGCGGGTCGTCCGCATCCGGCAAGTGATCACGCTCGACCAGGAGCGTCTGACCTGGCTGCGGGGCGAGCTGCGTTCGAGGAAGCGCTGGTTCGAGGAGCTCGCGTCGATGCTCGAGAACCTCGATGCAGACCGGGCCGAGAAGAATGCTGCGCTCGACGCCCTGGGTGCGGAGCCCGGCGAGGAGTCGGAGCAAGCCGCCGCGCTGCAGAGGGAGCTCAACGAGCTCGACGAGGACTTCGCGTTGCTCGAAAAGCAGACCGACCTGGCGCTCGGGGCCGAGAAGATCATTCGGGAGCAGATCGAGGCGCTCGAGAGCAAGCTCGAAAAGGAGCGACACGCGCTCGGACGGCTGACTGGGGAGATCCCGGCTGAAGTCGTGGCGCCCGAAACGCCACCGGCCGGAGCACCGCCGCAGCCCGGGGATCGGCCAACCCAGCCACCGACGCCGCTGCCCCTCCCGGCGCGGACAGGCGACACGCCCGGCACGCCCGCGGTGCCATCCGTTCCCACGAACAGGACTGCAGCGCAGCTGGAGGCGCAACAAGTGCTCGAGGAGGCGGAACGAGAGCTCGAACTCGCGGAGCAAGAGCTTTCCGAATTCGTCGAGCGAAAACAGGCGCTTCAGCAGCAAATCGAGTTCGAGAAACAAGTCGCCGAAAGCGACGCGAAAGAGCGCCAGAACCTGATGCAGGCGCTCGCATTGATGAGCGCCCGGCTCGAGAAGCACCGCGAGCAGAACCTCCCGACCGAGCAGCTCAGGCAGAGCGAGCAGCGCAATCTGCGGATCGAGAAGATCCTCGAAGAGGCGGACCGAGCCGGCGCCGCCCGTAAGGAGTACGCGGCATCCCTCGAGGAGCGCGTGGCCCACCTCGAAGAGGCGGAGCTCCGAATCACCGCGGACGTCGACGAGGCGCGCGCAGCCGAAGAGAGGGCGCGGAGTCGGGTCACCTGGCTCGCGAGCCCACTACACCCGCTGAACGTGGCCGACTGGGGCAAGGAGCGCGGCCCGCGAATCCTCCTGGTCATCGTGGTCGCCGTCCTGTTGCTGCTGTTCGTACAACTGAGCGCGCGCCGCATCGCGCGAGCCGTCGTGCGGCGACGGCGTGGGGACCGCGGGCCCGGGACGGGGCGCGCTGACACACTCGCGTTCAGCTTCCGTAGCGTGTCGCGTGTGCTGATCGTGATCTTCGGAGCCCTCCTCGTGCTGCAGGAGGCCGGCGTCGACGTCAAGACCGTCCTCGGGGGCGCGGCGATTCTCGGAGTTGCCGTGGCGTTTGGCGCGCAGGACCTCATGAAGGATTATTTTTCCGGCCTTCTCATTCTCCTGGAAGACCAATACCAGCTCGGCGACCTCGTCACGATGAGCGGCATCACGGGAACGGTCGAATCGGTCAACATGCGCGTCACCGTCCTGCGGGACCTCGAGGGCCGCGTGCACTTCATTCCGAACGGCAGCATCGATCAGGTGACGAACCGCACCTACGCGTGGGGCCGCCCGGTGTTCGAGGTACCGGTCCGCTTCGACGAGGACGTCGACAAGGTCATGCAGGTGCTCGTCGAAATCGCGAACGAGCTTCGGGACGACCCCGATTGGAAAGGCAAGATCATCGGCGAGCCAGACATGCTGGGCGTCGACAAGTTCACCGAGTACGGCGTCGTCATCAAGTTCATGGTCAAGACCCAACCCGACGCGCTCTTTCCCGTGCGGCGCCAGATGCTCCGACGCATCCACAAGCGCTTCAACGAGCTCGGGATTCAGATCACGGTGCCGCAGCGGCTCATCGTGCGGGATGGCTGGGACGGAGATTCGCTCTCGCTCGGGTCACTTCGGCGTCCGGACGATGATCGTGCCGATGTCTGCGGCGAGAAGCTCGATCGGGAACACGCCATAGACCTGCAGCTCGCCCTGCAACCTCGCCTTCTCGGTGTAGCCGGCAGGCGAGGCGGCAAGCCCTTTGGCGCGAGCCACGGGATCGCGGATCAACGCATCGACCTCGGGTGGCGTGTCCCAGTGAAAGAGCCGCTCTCCTTTGTAGAGGTAGACCCACACCGGATCGCCATCGGCGGCCTCGACGCGGAACTGGCGGCTCAGGCGTTGGGCGAGCCGCGAGAGCGGGATGCCCGCGAGGACCACGCCCACGACTTCTGCGCCCTTCATCGAGGGCGCCGCAAACAGGATCGACCAGGACGAAGGCGCGTCCGGATCCTCTGCGAAGAACTCACCGAGCCCGGTTGCTGCGCTGCCAGCGAGTGCCTGGCGCACGACCTCGAACCGCGTCCCAAAGTCCTGACCGCTCATCCGATCTTGATCGCGGTCGCGCGCAATGACGGCTCCATCCGGCCCGATGGCGGCGAGAAAGGACATCGGGGACGCGACGAATTCGTCAATACCTTTCTTGGGTTGCTGTAGAATCTTCAACGCCGCACGGATTTGCGACTCTCTCCGTTTTGGATCCGCCACGGCAAACCCGGGTTCCAGCTTGGCGGCGGCTTTGACGACGCCAGCTTGGTGGCTCTCGAGGTCTCGTTGAACCAAGGCCTGCACCCGAGGTAGGTCGACCTCGTGAAGCCGGTGCTCGGTACGCTCGATCGCGGCGGTATTCTCGCAGCCGACGACGACCACGAGCACAGCCACGAGAAGTGCCCCCCTGCGCATACGAAGATTCTAGCAGCTGGCGCAGGCGCCGACACTGACGCGGACGCGGACGCGGAACGCTCTCTACCCAGGAGACTCGGTCGGGATGCGCGGCACAGCGAGTGGGCTGGAGGTCGGTCTCATCGCGCCATGACTCGCGCCGTACCGACGGGTCCCGCTCGCGAGCACGTGCGTCGCGACCGTGTCTCCGGTCGCTGGCGCTGGCCCTATCGGCGAGGCTGGGGCACCCTGCTCCGCATGGACACCCGACCTCAAGTGTTTTCCCCTGCCTCCGCTGCTGCCATCACCGCCATGGATCTTCGATTCATGACGCGCGAGGAGCTCGTCGCGCTCTTTCGTCGGCTACCCGCGCCCACCTTCGAGGAGATGCACGGCGAGTTTGCAGCAACGTTGCTCGAGCAGGGGAGCGGCGGCGCCTTCATCACCGCTCAAGTCGCCTTGAACATCAAGGGCCGTTGGCTCTGCAAAGCGTTCGAGCCAACCGGACCGAACGAGGGGCACGGCTACAACAGCTTCATGACGCCCCGTGGCGTCAAGCGGTCGGCACGCATGCGAACGCGTATCGGTCCTTCCAAGATCCCCGGAGACGCGAACGACAGCTTCCATCTCGAGTACGCGGACTTCAACGACTTCAAGCGTGGGGGTGCCGGTGGCGCGTTGGTGCACACCATGTTCGACGAGCTCCGCAAGGTGTCGCCGGGCCTCTACCTCGGCATCGGCCGCGTTGGATTCACCAAGAGGCAGTTGCGCGAGCTTCACCCCTTCATCCTGGAAGGGCCTGTGGCCGACTTCGTCGAGCGGACGCCATGACTCGATCCTCCGTCGTCGTCGTGCTGATCGGCTTGGTCACCGCCTCCGCGGGCGCGCAGGACAGCGACCAAGCGTTCCAAGGGTTTCTCGATGCGCTTCAAGTGTCTCGCGAGCTGATCCTGAGCGAAACCTCGGGCGACGGGTACCGATCGCGCCGAAGGGCTTCGACACATCGTTCGCTTGGTCGAGATGCAAAACGCACGCGCAACCGATGATCACGACCCGGCCCACCCGCACATCTCCCGGTGTCCGAGCCTCGCGTGCAAGGTCGGCTTCGACAATCCGGATTTCACGTACATCAACGTCGGCCCGATCAGCCCCGAGTATACGTATCGGGTGTATGGCAAGCGCGGGACCGTGCCTTATCTCAGCATGCAGGTCTTCGACAACCCACTCGGCGGAACGGTCTTCATGACCTCGGAGGACTTGGTGGTGGAGCCCGACGGTAGCTACGAGATCATCCTGAGCGCGGCGCGACCCGAAGGCGCGAGCAACTGGATGGAGCTGAAGCCGAGTGCGTTCTTCTTCATTCTGCGCAACGGTTTCTACGACTGGAACGACGAAATCGAGGCAAGCGTGCAGGTCGAGGTCATCGCCGGCCCGACGAGTGGGCCGGTGCCGCACCTGACACCCGGGGAGCTCGTCGAGGACATGGGCGCGCTCTCCCTCCGAATCCGCTCCATCCCACAATCGATTTTGAGCGCGCGCGACGGCTGGCCGGTCAATGACCTCAACGAGCCCGACCCTGGGGCGTTCGGCATCGAGGGCGCTGGCATCCCGACCGCGGTCAGCAGCGCAGGCCGCTACGAGCTAAACCCCGATGAAGCGATGATCATCGAGACACCCATGCCGGACGTCGTGCACGGCGGCATCCAGCTCGGCAACCTCTGGGTCGAGTCGATCGACTACCAAACCCATCAAACCTCGCTCAACTGGTTCCAGTCGACCGCGGACTCGGACGGCATCGTCCGCTACGTTCTCGCCCACGAGGATCCCGGCGTCCCCAACTGGCTCGACATCTCGGGCCACCCGCGGGGCGGCATCTTTATCCGCTGGCAGAGCCCGACGGAAGAGAACTATCCCGACAAGCCCGTGGTCAAGGTCGTCGCATTCGACGCGCTTCGCGAAAACCTCCCCGCCAACCATCCGACCATCAACCCAGAAGCGCGGGCAGACATCCTGCACGAACGCTACCTCGCGGTGAACAAACGCAGGAACCCGACGGGCCAGTTCGACGACGTCCAGACGCAGAGCAGCGATGGAGGCGGCAGCGGTTGTGCCGTAGGCACGACGGAGCCCGAGGGAGCACCTCTTGCACTCGCGTCACTCGCGCTGTTCGCACTTCGCCGACGCAAGCGCTGACGGGCGCGGAGGGAGCACTGCGGGTTGGAGGTGGGCGGGTGTAGCTACGCTCAGCCGCCCGAGCAGAAGTGCTCGTAGTCGATGTACTCGGTGATGGTGGGGTGATCGCCGCAGACCGGGCAATCCTTGTTCCGACGCAGCTTGAAGGTGCGGAACTGCATTTGCAGCGAGTCGTACTGGAGCAGGCGCCCCACGAGGGGGTCGCCGCGCTCGAGGACGATCTTCACGGCTTCGGTCGCCTGGAGCGTGCCGATCGCGCCCGGAAGCACACCGAGAACGCCTGCCTCGGCACAGGACGGCGCCAGCTCGGGCGGCGGCGGCTCCGGGTACAAGCAGCGGTAACATGGGCCGTGATGCGGCCAAAAGGTCGTGACTTGCCCGTCGAAGCGGAAGATCGAGCCGTGCACGACCGGGATGTTCTTCCACACGCTCGCATCGTTGACGAGATAGCGCGTGGCGAAGTTGTCGAGGCCATCGACGATCACGTCCCAATCTTGATCGAAGATCCGGTCGACGTTTTGACGGGTGAGGCGCTCGTTGAAGGCGATGACCTTGACATCGGGGTTGAGGTTTTCGATGGTGCGCTTGCCACTCTCGACCTTGGCTTCACCGACACGATCGAGGCCGTGCAAGACCTGACGCTGAAGGTTCGACTCGTCGACCGTATCGCCATCGACGACGCCGATCGTGCCTACGCCTGCCGCGGCCAGATACAGCGCCGCCGGCGACCCGAGCCCGCCTGCACCGAGCAGTAGAACCCTGCCCTGCAAGAGCTTCGCCTGCCCCTGCTCACCCACCTCGGGCAACAACAAGTGACGCGAGTAACGATTGAGCTGGGCGTCGGTGAACGTGAAAGGCTGCGTGATCGGGTACCCGACGTCCTTCCATTGGTTGTAGCCCGGATTGGCGGACTCGACGTTCGTGTAGCCGAGATCTTGCAGGACCTTTGCCGCGAACGCGGAGCGAATGCCGCCCGCGCAGATGGTGACGATCTTCGCGTCCTTGTCCGGAAGGCGGGAGCCCGATTGCATCTCGAGAAAGCCTCGCGGAATGTGCAGCGCGCCAGGCACGTGCCCTTGGCGCCATTCATCCTTCTCGCGAACGTCGAGCAGGATGAGCTCCTCGCCGGAATCGAGGCGGCTCTTCAAGTCCTCGAGGGAGACCTGCCGGATGGCGCCCTTCACCTCTTGGAGCAAGTCAGCGTACGTCTTTGCCATGCCCGCCACTATGTAACTTTCGGCGGTTTCGTCAAGGCTAACGGGGCGTTACGCGATATCTGCTGGTTTTCACATCGGTTTTGTCGGGTATTTCCCGAAAACCGCCCTCGCTCAGGCCGCCGATCGAAGGACGCCCCGGTCGATCGCGTAGCCCTCGAGCGCTCTCCGTAGGCGCTTCCTGCCACGGTGGAGCCGCGACATCACGGTACCGACCGGACAGTCGAGCCGGTCCGCGGCCTCTTGATACGACAAGTCGCCCAGATCGACGAGCTCGACGGCCTCACGGAACTCCGGTTGCAAGGCGCGCAAGGCGGCGACCACCTCGTCACCGAAGCCCTCCTGCCCGTCCTGGCTGACGCGGTGGCTGATGCCGCGGAGCTCCTCGAGCGCTTGGCGCTCGCGCTTCTTCTTTCGGTAGTGGTTGATGTACGTGTTGAAGAGTATTCGGTGCGTCCAGGCGCGTGCGTTGGTCCCAGGCTGGAAGCTCGCGCGCGCTTGCCACGCCCGAATGAGGGTTTCTTGGACGAGGTCCTCGGCCAGCGCGCCGCCACGGGTCAGCCGAAGGGCCGTTCGTGAGAGGTCGGGCACGCAAGCAAGGATCTCGTCGTTGTATTGTTGGTGCTGCATCGGGACCGATCGATTGCAATGCGGATGCCATGGCGAAAACAGAACGATTTCGCAGGTCGGCGTCGGCGCGTCCCGCCACCTTGTCCCCCTGATGACACGCTGTCGTGTCAAGCTGTCGTCCATACGCGTGCGCCCGTCAGCCGATGTGATCGAGCACGACCGGGACCGCGTCCGCGACCTCCGACGCCATCAAGCCTCGGTCGCCAACCGAGGCCTCCACCCCAGCGAGCGCGTGCAGCAGTGCGCCTGCAATCGCGGCGTCCATGGGGCTCAAGGACATGCTGAGCGCGCCCACGACGCCGCTCAGCACGTCGCCCGTGCCGGCTACGCCAAGTGCAGGCGTGCCTTCCGCGCAGACACGAAGCGCGCCGTCCGCCGCGATGATGCTTCGCGCCCCTTTGAGGATCACGACTTGGCCGGACTCTTCCGCCAGAGCTTCGGCGGCGGCGTAGCGGTCGCGCTGTACCTCGGAGGTCGAGCGCCCGAGCAGGCGCGCCGCCTCTCCGGGATGCGGGGTGAGAATCCGTGGCCCCGCGGCGTCACGCAACGATGCCAGACCCTGCTCGGCAACGTGGGTGAGGCCGTCGGCGTCGATGACGGTCGGCACCGGGGCGTAGCGCGAGAACGCGAGCGCCCAGGTCTTCCCGACTTCGTCGAGCCCCATGCCCGGACCCAGCACCACGGCGCGCTTCCCTTCGCAGAGGGCCTCGACCGCAGCGCGGTCAGCCGCCGCCGGCAGCGCCGTGGTCATGAGCTCAATCACCTTCTCTTCGAGCGCGGCCCGCGAGTCTGGGCGTGCGCCGATTGTGACCAGGCCTGCGCCGGTGCGGAACGCAGCGCGCCCCGCGAGGATCGCCGCCCCGGTCTTGCCCGGCGCGCCGCCCACGACGAGCAAGTGTCCGTTCGTTCCTTTGTGTGCGTCCTCGGCGCGCGGCGCGATGAGCGCCGGGAGATCGGCCTCCGTCCAAAGACTTGCCGCCGTCGATGTGCAAACTGGGATTCCGATGTCGACGACGCGGACTTCGCCTGCGTGCTCGGCGCCGGGATACTGGTGAAGGCCCCGTTTATGGCCGGCGAACGTGACCGTGAGCGCGGCGCCCGGCGCGACGCCGAGAATCGCGCCCGTATTGGCGTCGAGACCG
>Ga0209536_100006517_pt1 | contig 17829 bp, 13 predicted proteins | sample DeeMarSeWOR28_12_FD_187461 | JGI IMG/M metagenome (GOLD analysis project Ga0209536, IMG submission 187461) | Marine sediment microbial communities from White Oak River estuary, North Carolina - WOR-2-8_12 (SPAdes) (version 2) | ecosystem: Environmental > Aquatic > Marine > Intertidal zone >... | reverse complement strand
TTTCGTCTGCTAACGTTCTTCTAACGCATTACCAATAAGCATCTGATACTTCTCATCTAATCTAATGTTGGGCAAGAAGGTGATGTACATCGCCGTCTATCTACTTGTTGGCCCAAAACTTATTTAGGGAATTTAAAATGAATATGAAGACTAAACGGCACTACTCTATGAGTGTCGTTGAAACATGTCAGGAATTGGAGGGTAAATAATGAAATTGAATAACTATACACAAAAGGCACAGGAAGCTGTGTTATCGGCTCAAGACCTGGCTGAAGAGATGAATCACAGCCAGATTGAGGCCATTCATCTCTTGGCAGCCTTATTGGCTCAAGATGATGGCGTCGTTCGCCAAATCGTCAACCGGATCGGGGCTAATAACCATCTGTTGGGCCAACAGATCGAAGAAGAGCTCAAACGCTTGCCAAGAGCGGTTGGGGCGACAACCCAGGTTGGACTATCGCGCGAGTTGGCCAACATCGCCCGCGCGGCCGAACGCGAGTCGGCCAAGATGAAGGACGATTTCGTCAGCACTGAGCATCTTTTCCTGGCTCTGGTTGACGTGGCCAAGGATATTCGGAACCTGCAACCTCTCGTTACGGCTGGAATTGAGCGCCAGGCAGTGCTGCAAGCATTGACCGGAATTCGAGGTGGGCAACGAGTAACGAGCCAAAATCCGGAGGCGACCTATGAAGCCCTGGCCAAGTACGGCCGCGATCTGACTCAATTGGCCCGAATTGGTAAACTCGATCCGGTTATCGGCCGGGATGAGGAGATCCGCCGGGTGGTCCAGGTTTTAAGTCGCCGGACGAAAAACAATCCGGTTCTCATAGGCGAGGCTGGTGTGGGCAAGACGGCGATTGTCGAAGGACTGGCCCAACGAATCGTGAATGGAGACGTGCCCGAAGGCATGAAAGACAAGTTGCTGATAGCCTTGGACTTAAGCAGCCTGGTCGCCGGAGCTAAGTTTCGGGGTGAATTTGAGGAGCGCTTGAAAGCCGTCCTCAAGGAGATTACCGATAGCGAAGGAGAGATAATCCTTTTCATCGACGAACTCCATACGATGGTCGGTGCTGGAGCGGCCGAAGGCTCGATGGATGCCAGCAACATGCTAAAGCCAATGCTGGCTCGTGGTGAACTGCACACTGTTGGCGCGACAACTCTGGATGAGTATCGCAAGTATATTGAGAAGGATGCCGCCCTGGAAAGGCGCTTTCAGCCCGTCTTCGTCGACGAACCCTCGGTCGAAGATACCATTTCTATTCTGCGCGGCTTGAAGGAGCGCTACGAAGTTCACCATGGCGTTCGCATTCAGGATAGCGCCGTCATTGCTGCAGCTACCCTATCCCATCGCTATATCACCGACCGGCAATTGCCGGATAAGGCTATCGACCTGATCGACGAGGCTGCCAGCCGGCTCAAGATGGTCATCGATTCCAAGCCAACGGAACTGGATAAGGTTGACCGCCAGATATTACAACTGGAGATTGAACGCGAATCATTGAAAAAAGAGCGGGATAATGCCTCTAAAGATCGGGTAAAGGCTATTGAGGCTGAAATCGCCGAGCTGAAGGAAAAAGCCAATGCCCTGCGTGCTCGATGGGAGACTGAGAAATCGGCCATCGACGAAATCCGGGCCACAAAGGCCCAGATCGACGAAACCCGGGTCCAGATAGAGCAGGCAGAACGGCAGGCCGACCTGGAGGCATCTGCCCGTCTTCGTTATGGCACACTGGTCGAGCTCGAAGGGCGATTAGGACAACAAGAAGCTCGTCTACGCGAATTGCAGGCTGGCGGTGCCATGCTCAAGGAAGAGGTGGATGGCGAAGATGTGGCCGAAATCATCGCCAAATGGACCGGCATTCCGGTTAGCAAGTTGTTGGAAGGTGAAGTTGAGAAGTTATTGAAAATGGAACAACGATTACACCGGCGAGTCATTGGACAAGACGAGGCCATCGAGGCTGTGAGCAATGCCGTGCGACGTTCGCGGGCGGGCTTGCAGGATCGGCAAAGGCCGGTTGGCTCGTTCATCTTTCTGGGGCCGACAGGCGTCGGCAAGACTGAATTAGCCCGTGCTTTGGCCGAATTCCTCTTTGACGACGAAGATGCCATGGTGCGTATCGACATGAGCGAATACCAGGAACGGCACTCCGTGAGTCGATTGGTCGGCGCACCTCCCGGTTATGTAGGCTATGACGAAGGTGGCCAATTGACAGAAGCGGTTCGCCGCCGCCCTTACTCGGTGGTCCTCTTCGACGAGATCGAAAAGGCTCATTCGGATGTTTTCAACACCCTTTTGCAGATATTGGACGACGGCCGACTGACAGACGGGCACGGCCGGACAGTGAATTTTCGCAATGCGGTGGTGATTATGACCAGCAATATCGGTAGCCAGTTCTTACAAGGGGATGATTATGACCCCGATGGTGCCATGGCCGCACTAAGAGCCCATTTCCGACCTGAGTTTCTGAATAGGGTCGACGATATCATCGTCTTTCACAACCTGGATCGGGATGACCTGAAACAGATTGTCGATATCCAGGCCGGCCGGATGCGAAAGATGCTGGATGAACGGCACATCACCTTAGAATTGTCCGACAGGGCCAAAGCATTTGTTGCCGAACGGGGATACGATCCGGCATATGGGGCCAGGCCTATCAAACGGACGCTACAGCGGTTAGTGGCCGATCCGCTATCCCTGGCCATCCTCGAAGGTCGTTTTACAGACGGCGATTCCATCCGGGTTGATGTGAATGGTAATGGGCTTAAATTCGCAAAAGCAGAGGAGATTGCCGAAGGAGAATTAGTGGGTTAGGTTTCGTCTGGTAAAATGATATGAGCGGACGGCTTTTTACAGCCGTCCGTTTTTTTATTGTCGAATGCCTGACACTATTTTCCTCTTGGCGGAAATCCTGGAGGGATGGTGCCCTGAGTTAATCAAGAGATGACTCCCTGAAACCCAACCCCATCCCAATTGCCCCGAAAGGACAAGCCGCTATACAGAGTCGGCAATCAAAACAACGTTGAATATCCAGATACGGAGGTTCATCTAGATCTAACTGCACGATGGCTCTGACAGTGCAGACCTTTACCGCCAGGCACCTGCGACAAGCCTGACAGCTCTCGTCATTTATCCTTAAGCGAATCTCGCGAGCCATCCTCAAACCAACCAAAATCAAAAGGAACTGGTCGATATTTGATTTCAACCAAGCGTTTTTATAGTAGGAAATCCAAGTTTGATTGTCAACCGATTTCACTGAAGTGACAATTGACACCTGACACGACTACACTACTTGTGATAGGATGACAGTGGCTTTCATGGAGGGAGAGCAATGAAGAAGGTGATAACTTTCACATTGACTATTACCGGCATTTGGTTTTTGGGAGTATCGTGTATGTGGCAACAAGAAAGCCAACAAGGAGATCCCAGTTCGGCCGCGTTATCTTTGGTAAAATTACCAGAAGTTGTTCTGGATGGTGATATGTCAGTTGAAAAAGCCATCAATCAAAGAAGGTCGATTCGGGATTATGTCAATAAATCATTAACTCTATTCGAGATCGCTCAATTGCTTTGGGCTGCCCAGGGGATCACGGACGAGGCTAGCGACAAAAGGGCTGCCCCTTCGGCCGGGGCCACATACCCTTTAGAAATTTATCTGGTTTCAGGAGATGTCGAAGGATTATCTCCCGGCCTCTATCAGTACCGGCCACACGAGCACAACTTGATCCTGTTAAAACAAGATATCCTCCAGGATGCATTCAGTGAAGCGGCCTTGGATCAGGAGAGTGTTAGGGACGCTGCTGCCGTGATCGTATTCACTGGCGTCTACGAACGAACGACTCAAAGGTATGGCGAACGAGGAGTTCGCTACGTGCACATCGAAACTGGTCATGCTGCCCAAAACGTTTATCTACAGGCAGTTGCTTTAGGCCTGGGCACGGTAGTGGTCGGCGCATTTGACGACCAATCGTTACGAGAATTAATGAATTTGGATGTGGGTGAACACCCACTTTATTTGATGCCTGTCGGCCGGATAGAGTGATAGCGGCGATGAGCGGTCGATTGGAAGACTTTTATCTGGAGGAATCACAACTATGCCTATGAAACCTTACTATCGCTGGCGACCTCATCCCTGGCACGGGCTCGAGGTTGGGCCAGATCCCCCCGGCTTAGTTCATGCTTACATCGAGATAACCCCTTTCGACTTTGTTAAGTACGAGGTTGACAAAGAAACTGGCTATCTGAAAGTCGATCGGCCACAACGGACTTCGTCCCAACCCCCGGCTTTATACGGTTTCATCCCCCGTACTTATTGCGGCACCAATGTCGCCGCCTTAGAACCCGAAGTCAATCGCTCTGATGGTGACCCCCTTGACATTTTAGTGGTCAGTGAACGACCGATCATGCATCCCGAAGTAATCCTGAGAGCTCGTGTAGTTGGCGGGGTAAGAATGATCGATGGCGGCGAATCCGACGATAAGATCATAGCCATTTTGGAAAAAGACAGTTTTTGGGCCAAGGTTGAAGATGTCTCCGATCTTCCAGCCGGACTCATCGAGAGGGTGCGCCATTATTTTGCGACCTACAAGCTCCTACCGGGAATTGATTCACAAGTCATAATAAAAGAAACTATTGACCGGGCTCACGCTTTACAAGTAGTCGAAGCTTCAATGCAAGATTACCTTGACGAATACGGACATTTAGGAGCGGTGGCAACCTAAAAAAACCGTCTTGTTAGTATTGTCGCCGTTGGCGAAGAACGACCACTAATAGGATAATTAACAGAATAATTAGCAAGCCGATCGCCACCAACAACACGACCGAAAACCAAGAAGGATTATCTTCGGCCGCTGTGTCACCCGACTCTTGGCTAATGGCGTCCGTAACCGTCGGAGGGAGAGCGGCGACTTCGGTGTTTTGGGGAGTACTCGTCGGTTCGACTGTGTTGGTTGGTAGGATAGTCGGCGTGTCTGTCGCCGGTACAGGCGATGCGGTTGGCGTGTGGGTTTCTGTTGGTTCGGCCGTCGCCGATGGTTCAGGCTCAGAGGTGGGTGTGTTGCTGGGTAGGGCTGTGTTCGTTGGTGGCAAGGTGTTCGTCGCCATGGGAGTGTTTGTCGCCACGGGGGTGTTTGTCGCTTCAGGGGTATTTGTTGCTGGACCAGGTGTATCGGTTGGCGGGATAGGCGTGGGTTCAGGCGGGCCAATTACTTCCAGGCTGGCTTGATCCCAATACATATCGTTGTGTTTGTTGGCAAATTCGGGATTGGTCCGCATATAAACCGTGACGGCATCGTTTATTGCTGTCGCCTCGACGGATAACATCCCCCATTGGTCGATGATGCTCGCCATCGAGGCTTCAGGTGACCAAACGATGTCTGGCGAACCAGGATCCCAGTTGCCGGTTGGATCTATTCCTATTTGCAGGTGAGGGTTAGCTGGCAGAACTGAGTTATTTGGTTCATCTTCAGTCGATGACCAGACCTGGGCAAAAATTGTGAACCGATAACGTTGGTTTGGCGTAACATTAAAAACTTGCTGATACATCCCAGCCAGGTGAGAGGCATGAAAAGTGAACCATTGTTGGGCTGATGAACCACTCAAGACTCTCTTTGGAAAGACGGAAGCAAGGGCGCGTTTGTATTCCGGCCGGAAATATGGGGGATCATGTCCAGGGTTATCCCACCACCATGGAGTCCAATTGGAGGCGACCTGGACCTCTGGGATGCCGCTCCAAGCGCTAAAATTGCCTTCGAATCCTGGATTTTGGATGAGATTTCCCCCTTGGTTCTGGGGTGCTGCCTGCAAATCGTGGGTGGATCGTGGTGACAATACAGCGGCGATGAGCAGGAGAAAACTGAGCCATACACAAATGAATAGACCCTGGTATCGTCTCATATCACTCATCCTTTTTCCTTATTGGACAGTCCCGATGTTGACCTTGGTTTCATGCTGAGCGAATTCATCGCTATCACGTTGACCTATGCTGGCTTCTATCTGGGCTAGGCCATCGATCTCGTCCGGAATAAACAGCTCCAATTCCCAATAACCAAAATCATTAACCTCGGCCACTCCCTCAGTTAATAGGCGACCGTTTTCTAGTAGTATGCTGACCGTTACGATTTTATCTGGAGCGTTGTAAGCTGTACCGTAGAGTAAGAGGGGTTTTCCCGGGATCAGAAGGCTATCGGGTGGTGGGTTACCGATATGTACGTCCAATGCCGTTGGATCTTCGGCCGGAAGGATTTCTAATAATACTTGGGTTTCACGCCAGTTATCTTCACCCGGTGAACCAAAGTGTGCCACTGCACAGACGGGTCCAGTAACATCTCTGGGGACGACGATAAATCCCTGCCAATATCCACTGCCTCTTAACCTAAAACTCTGCTTGGCAACTTCTACCTGGCATGACTCGTTCCATATCGAGATGGTTACCAGATTGTCGGCTGGAAGCTCAGTTATTCCATCAAAAAAGAGGTTGTAACCAGCTACTGCTACCTCCCCGGTAACCGGCCGAAATAGCTCCAGATAACGATCATTGCCCTCCCTATTTACCAACAATTGGACAGGCTTTTCATCTCTAGCTAGCACCGTGCCCTCTTCATCAATCACAAATGCTACTAATTCGGCCGTTCCGCTAGTATGATGAGGCACATTTAGGTTTGCCTGCCAACTATTGAAATCATTCATCTGAACTTCTGCCTCACTAATCAGATGATTGGTTGGGGTCACCAACATCACGGATAACTTATCCGATGATCCAAGCTGGACAAATCCACCAGTCGTTACTACTTGCCCTTGTAAAAGCTGGGTCCCATCATTAGGCGAGGTGATATTCACCCCCGGTCCGGCAACAGAAGTGGATTCGATGGTCGGAACCACGGGCGTCGCCGATGGAGGTGGGGTGAATACAGGTATTGTCGGCGTGCTTGTCGCCGGCAGTGGTCGGCTTGTGGCCGATACCTGATCCGGAACGACAGCAGTCGACACCCTGGTTGGCAATTCACCCCCCTGACTACATGCGCTAAGCCATAATAAAGGGATCAGCAGCCAGCAAACTTTTATTTTTGTTAACATGCCATCCAATTATACCCCCACTTGCTCAGGCATAGTGGGGACCATAGTACTAATCGAACGGAACACTTGCTTGATCATGTGCTGGTTGCCGCTGGGAAGGATCACCAGTAAACTGTCACCCTTGAGCGTACACTTTTTGCTGGAAAGTGAAACGGCACCGATGGTTCGCCGAACGTGAAAACAAGATGTCTATCTTCCTCATCATTGTTCTAATACTCCTCCTGGCCGGCGCAATCGTTACCTATTTACTTTCCGGCCGACAGGGTAAAGAGGCCACAACCGGGGCCATAGTTGTCTTGGCCATCACCTTGATCGTCTGGATCCTGGCCAATCGTTTTATACCGCTCTCATTCGTCCTGGCTGATTGGTCGCCGATGGAATCGACATCTCAATGGCTCCTGCTGGTTGATAACGTCAATTGGCAGATAAGTTTCTATTTCCTTCTTTTTTTAGAAGCATTGCTGCTAACCCAATCGAGATTCAACTTACCACATACAACGGCTGCCCAATCCTTTGGCGAGCGATTATTCCTACCTTTAACCCTCGTGCTGACGGCCATCGTTTTACTGGCTATCTGGTCCTCTTCATTACCTGGTCTCATTTCCTCCTGGACCTTACTGGCCATCTTTTGGCTGATTCTATTGTGGGTGAATCAAGGAGCGCAAACCAGTCCCAGAGAAATGATTATACGATTCGGATTTTTGCTCTTGAGTGTCGCCTTTCTTGGGTTAGCGGTGGCTACATTTGATCGTTCTACTGGATTGGCCTTAACCGGTGAAAGCTGGCCCACTACCTCGTTGTTTTTTGCTTTTTTAGCCGTGCTGACCCAATTGGGTGCGGTTCCATTACACTGGTGGCGTCCCTTGACTTTGCCGTTAAGACCATCCATGGCCGTCATCATTCACCTCCTGCCATCTATCGCCGGGGCAGCACTGCTGGCTCGACTCGTCCTCATTGAGGGTGGCCTGACGACGATCGCACCTCTCATCACAGTATTGGGATGGCTAGGTCTATTCTTCGGCGCATATCTAGCCTGGATACAATTTCAGCGGCCGATTGTGGCTGTAACCGGTTTAGCTGTAGCTCAGGTGGGCTTGATAACAATTAATGGTGGGTGGATAGGCTCTCATTCTGTTGTGGCCTCTTATCGTGTCTTGATTCTGGCCGTGGGCAGCCTGTATTTGATTAACGGTTTGCCGAAGCAGCGTTTCCCGTGGTACGTCATCATGCCTATAGCCGCTTTAGCGGGTCTACCACTTACAGCCGGATTCTCAGGGCTGGCTCCTTTATACAGCGATTGGTTTTCTTCGGGTCTTCATGGCTTGGCAATCGTTACGGGTTTATTGATAATTCCCGTGATCGCCGCTGCCATTCAGGTTTCACGACAAGCGACAAATGACGCACAAGAAGAGACCCTATCCGTCAGCGAAAGTTTACTACTCAATTTGGGCCTCCTTTTACCAACGCTAGGTTTGCTCGTGTTGCCTGGGTCCGACCTTGTTGATATTCCTTTGGTCACTTGGTTGTATGTCTTAGTGATCATTGTAGCCAGCATTATTCTAAACCGTTATGTTGAACAGATTAGGGTGAGACTGCTCAATTTCAACAGCGAGTTAAATGCTGTTCAGATAGAATTAAAGGTTCAAACTATTATTGCTAAGTTGGCTAATGGACTCAGCGTCGCCATTCGAGAAACCGCTGGCATCCTTGAAGGCGAAAGAGGCATGTTGTGGTTATTAATTTTGGTGATCGTCATTTGGTTTGCTCAAAGTGGTTAGAGGTAAAAGCCATCAAATTTGAATCATCCAAAAATCGGAGATTTGTATGGGTGGTATTCCGACGATATATGAGTTCTTGGCCTACCTCAATTTTTTACGAGGCACGCCAGCCGCCATCTTGGTCTTGCTGACAGCGTCGCTTATTTTGGTTTTACCGGATTGGCGTTGGCTACTATTGGCCTTGATCCTTCAATATCTAGTCGTAGGCTTACTCTTCGCCGATGTTTTACCCCCTCACCTAGCCTTTATGAAGGTTTTGGTCGGCGCTTTCATTTGTCTCATCCTGTACATCACAGCCAGACAAGTTAACTTTGGGCGGCTTCCCGAAGATGTTACCGAGGAGGAAGTGGGGCAATTGGAGGAGGAGCGCTTGGTGCAAATTGGGCCATATTCGCTTCCTATAGAGTTGCTATTTCGAGTTTTTCTAGCTTTGATCGTCATTTTGACGATTTGGGCCGTCTCGCAAAGTACAGGCTTTCTCCTGACCGAAGTTCCTGAACACGTGAATCTGGCTATCTTGTCACTCACTGGCATGGGTCTGGTTACATTTAGCCTGACTGGCGAACCTTTGAAGGCCGGGATGGGTTTATTAACGTTTATGACCGGTTTTGAGTTGTTTTATCACGCCATCGAGCATTCCATCGCTATGTTGGTCGTGTTATCTATCGCCGACTTGATTATCGCACTATCGATCGCTTATCTGATGCAGGCCCGGCATTCCTTCCTGGCCTTCCTAGACTGAAGGCTCACTTGACCACATCAATGACCGCTCCATCCATCCTATTATTAATTCCTATAGGTGCTGCCACCATTGTCTACCTTTTGCGGCGTAGGCAAACATTGGCGGTTATTATTGGATTTCTGGCGGTTTTGACCATGGCTCTATTCACCGGAACAAGGCGTCCAGGCGGTGTCCCTGTGAGCAGTGTCGGCGAGTCGATCTTGAATTTAAGATGGGAATTCTTCGGCCAGCCTCTCATATTGAATGACGAGATTCAGGCGACGTTGATCTTGGTTTATCTAGGGGTTGGGTTCCTATTTATTCTAACGCTTCCATTTCCTCAGGACACGATCTTCATCCCGGCAACATTGGTGGTCCTGGCCTCAATGACGGCCGCGCTCTTGGCTCAGACTTTTGTATTTGGTTCAGTGTTGTTATTAATAGCAGCGGCAGTTCTAGCTATTCTCATTCAAGGTGAGAGACCTGGTTCCACATTGGCTTCTGTACGTCAGCTTTCATTGGCGGTATTGGCGGTGCCTTTCCTCCTGATTGCTGGATGGATGATCGACACGGTCCAGGCCCAGTTTTTGTCATCCATCATCTTCTTATTATTTGGTGCTATCGTGATACTGATGGTGGCTTTTCCATTTCAATTGTGGGTATCGTCGACCGTTGTTGAGTCGAGGCCGCTCGTACCGGCCGTCACCTATGGCTTAATAGCGCTCCTCGTCACCGTCTTTCTATTAAATGTCTTGATCGCCAACCCCGTTGTCTTTGGCAATTCGCAGTTCTTAACCATGCTTCGCGTCAGTGGAGCAGCGACATTGATCGCAGCCAGCCTATTCCTGTTAACGGCAAAGTCTATCGGCCGCTTGCTTGGCTATCTACTATTGTTAGATATCGGTGCCACTGTAATCGCCTTGGGATTAGGCGGCAGGGTCGCTTTGGACGCTGTAATGGCGCTCATCGTGCTCCGGATCTTAGGGTTGATCCTGGCTGGGGTTGGATTTGGATTGATCAGAGATCAAGTGGCCTCTTCCCTGAGTGGTGATAACCAATTGGATCGGTGCCAGGGCCTGGCCTGGCGTAAGCCACTGGGCCTAGCCCTTTTCATCTATGGTGGCCTGTCCCTGGCAGGTGCTCCGCTGACCCCAGGATTTGCCGGTCGATGGGCGTTGATCATTAACTCCCAATCACCGCCTGGCCTTTCGATGGTTATCCTCGTCATATCCGTGATCGTAGGAGTCGTTGGACTATTACGTTTTCTAGCGAAGACCTTATCAAAAAAAGACACTGGATCTGAGGTCGAAATTAGCCCAGGATCGAATGCGAGCAGGATCGTTGCCAGTGGATTGCTTTTCCTTGGAATATTATTGGCCTTTTTCCCCCAACTGATATTATCATTGTCCCGCATGTTGGCTAACCCATTTTGAGTTGAACATCACAAGACCGAGTACTGGTACAGCTGACCCATTTGAGACGACAGCCAAAAAGGTTACAAATAGTTCCATCACAAAATGAATCTTTTAAATAGGATGTGAAATAGAGCGAATGATGATGAATTATAAGGAATCATTATTAGAGAAGTTCTCCAGTAGAAGCGCTAAGATAGGCGTTGTTGGTTTGGGTTACGTCGGTTTGCCATTGGCTGTTGCTTTCGCCCAGGCAGGATTCCGAGTCGTCGGAATTGACCTTAACCAAGAAAAAGTAAGCTCCTTAAACAAGGGTGAGAGTTACATTGAGGATGTGCCCACCAGCCAATTGGGTCCCATCGTATCCAGCGGGCATCTTGTTGCCAGCGTAGATTACGCAAGATTAGAGAATGTCGATGCGATCTCAATTTGTGTTCCCACACCCCTTCGAAAAACCGGCGACCCCGATATCTCTTACATCATCGATGCGGCGGAAAATATCGCCGAATATGGGGGAACTGGAAAACTGATCGTACTGGAAAGCACGACATATCCCGGCACAACTGAGGAAGTGATAATGCCCTGCCTGATTGATAATGGCGATATCGTCGGTAAAGAAGTTTTTATAGCCTTTTCACCGGAACGGATCGATCCAGGCCGGACAGATTACGTCATATCCTCCACCCCAAAAGTCATCGGTGGTGTGACCCCGGATTGTCTTGAGGTGTGTTTGGCCCTCTACCAAACCATTGTCGATTATCCCGTTCCTGTATCGAATACGGCTACTGCTGAAATGGTCAAGCTACTGGAAAACACTTTCCGAGCCGTGAATATCGGTCTGGTGAATGAGGTCGCCTTAATGTGTGACAAGCTAGGCCTTGACACCTGGGAAGTGGTCGAAGCAGCAGCCACCAAACCATATGGTTTTATGCCCTTCTACCCAGGTCCTGGGCTAGGCGGACACTGCATACCCATCGATCCGCTCTATTTGAGTTGGAAATTGCGGACTTTGAACTACACGGCCCGATTCATCGAATTGGCATCCGAGATCAATAGTCATATGCCTGATTACGTCGTCGGAAAGGTCACTGATGCATTGAACGATGAATGCAAATCTGTTAGGGGTAGTCAAATTCTCGTCTTGGGCGCTGCCTACAAACCTAATGTCAGCGACGTTCGAGAGAGTCCAGCCATTGATTTAATCCATCTTCTAATTGAGAAAGGTGCGCGGGTGAGCTATCACGATCCATATGTCGAAAATCTTGCTGAGGAAGGGCTCCCACAACAATCCATCGATTTATCGGCCAAAACGCTGGCCGAGGCCGATTGTGTCGTCATCATCACCCACCATGACAGCTTTGATTGGGATTTTGTGAGTGAACAGGCCAAGTTGATCGTCGATACCCGGCATGCCATCAATGAATCCAATCATGCCCGGGTGGTGTACCTCTAATTCATACGCCCCACGAGGTTAAATTTAGCCCAGACAGCCACACGATAGAAAGGATCGATTTCTATCGCTTTGTCGTAACAGGCCATTGCAGTCTTAAACAGACCTAATCTTTCATATACCCGACCCAAATTCAAGTGGGGGAATTGTGGGGATTCATAGCGCGGGGCATTCGTCGCCTTTTCTAACCAGGGAATGGCTTCTTCCCATCGTTTTAGCTCAATCAAATAAGCGCCAATATCATTATAGGGATTGCCAAAATCTGGATCGACATCAATGGCATTCTTACAGCACTTTATTGCTTCGTCATAACGATTCATCATGCTGTAGGTCCAACCCAGGAAAGTGTGTGCCTCGGCCGTTGGCCAAAGAGCCAGTGAACGCTCATACAAAATTATTGCATCAGCAAATTCCCCCCTCATCTGGTGACGACGAGCGCGATCGACCAACATGAGAGCCTGTTGTTTATTTACATCATCACTCATGACAAGTCAAGTGTATCATGGGGGCTGGGTGACATCCAATCGTCGTATGAGTTGGACCAGCTCAGGCAAGCTATGAATCGTCGCGTTTGGAATTAAACCGTCCGAGGAAGGGAAACGATCGCTCGATGCAAAGTGAACCACATACATCCCGGCACGCAATCCGCCGTTGATATCGGCCGCCGGATCGTCGCCGATAAAAACCGTATTTTCAGGTTTAACATTCAATTCTCTCAAAATTCGCTGAAAGGGCGCAAGATTAGGCTTCCAAGCATTGACATCAGCCGAAAAAAGTCTGGCATCAAAGAATTTAGCCATATCAAACTTTGCCAAATCGGCCATATGCGCCTCTCCGGAAAACATCGTGTTGGAGATAAGTCCAAGCTTGTAGCCATCCGCTTTCAATCGGGCTAAGGTCTCTTGGCTGTGGGGAATCGGCTTCGCTGCTGAACATATGGCTGACTCATAAAGCCTGGCAGCCTTTTCTATTACCGCCCCGTTAGGTCTCTCTATGGAGAGGTTGGCCAGGATCTCAACCAGGAAATCTTCAACCGTTAAATTTCTTGTTCCGGATGTGGCTTGGCGCCACCGCTCAGGTAGTACCGTATAACCCGTCCGGCTGAAGTTCTCGACATCAGGTATTGGTAGGCCTTCTTCTCGCAAGTAGGCGTGGGCGGCCGTTAATCCCGGCGCCTCCAAAGCGGGCCAGGTGTTGTACTCTCCAGCGTACTCAATAAGAGTACCCCCGAGATCAAATACGACGGCATCAAATCCTTTCATCTTATTCCCTTTTACTCCGAGACGAACTTGACCACAGTGACACCAGCTCCCCCTTCGCCATCGCGACCTTCCTCCCATGAATGGACATGGCTATTCGATTGCAAAGATTGCCGGACGGCCTCTCGTAGCCTTCCTGTGCCTTTTCCGTGAATGATGCGAACCCAGGGTAAATTGGAAAGAAAGGCTGTGTCCAGATATTGATCCAATATCTGGAGACTTTCATCGACCCGCCGGCCACGCAGGTCGAGTTCCATACCTGGTGATTGTACATTCACCCGACCGGATGATTGCTCAACTTCCTCCATCTCTTCCCGTTTTTTAAGTTCTAGTTCTTCTAGACGTGCCCGCATATGCAGCCGGCCGACGGCAACCTCGGCCTCCCGTTTGTCCAGCGTGACGATCTGGCCCTTCGCTCCCAGGGGGGTTATCAGTACCGTATCGCCTACGCGCAGGTCATGGGGCTTTCTGCGAGGCTTTTTTGGTTCATCAACCATTGGCTCCAGATCCATGGCGATTTGGAGCTCCTCTTCTACGTCTTCCGTCTCTTTTTGAAGTTTCTTTAAACGGTTGAGGGATTCAGCGTCCCGCAACTTTCGGCGAACCTGGCGAATCTCCCCGCGAACTTCCTCCAACTCTAGTTTTGCTTGTTGCTTGGTTTCTTCCAGGATTTGTTGGCGTTCAGATTCAATGTTTTCCAGGCGTTCACGCAAGCGATCTCTTTCATCCCTCGCCTGTTTCAAGGCGAATCGAGTGCCTGCTTCCTGTGAGGTGATCTTCTCCCGCATTTCGTAAATCGTATCAAGTAAACTTTCGGCCTTACTGCTACTGGCTCCCACTAATTCTAGGGCTTCGTCCAAAATAGATTCGGATACCCCTAATCGACGGGCGATGGCAAACGCATTGGACCGGCCAGGCATACCAATGCTCATCTCGTAAGTTGGCATCAACGTTTCAACATCAAATAGCAGAGAGGCATTTGTTGCCCCAGGCGTTTGGCTAGCATACACTTTAAGCTCAGGAAAATGCGTGGCCACAAATGTCGTTGCGCCTTTGTCGCGCAAAAAGCTGACGATGGCTTGAGCTAAAGCTGCTCCCTCGGCCGGATCGGTTCCCGCTCCCAACTCGTCCAGCAGAACCAGACAGCGATCGTCAACTTGTTCCAAGATCCGCGTGATATTGGTCATATGACCGGAAAAAGTGGACAGGTTCTGTTCAATAGATTGTTCATCGCCAATATCGGCGAATACATCCTCGAATACCGTCACTTTTGCTTCAATGGCCGGTAGATGCATGCCAGACTGAGCCATTAGCACCATAAGGCCGGTGGTTTTGAGGCTGACTGTTTTGCCGCCCGTATTTGGACCGGTGATCAAGACGATGAAAATATCATCGTCCAGCAATAAATCGGTTGGCACGACTGACCCTGGGTCGAGTAATGGGTGCCGGGCACCCTTTATCCAAATGGTCGATCCCGGATGCGCCATGTTGGCAGGATATTGCCAATTACCTTGTATATTTTTGTCTTTTGGCGGTTTGACTGTTGGAATACTTCGCCAGTGCACTAAATCAGGCTGGCAGGCGTCGAGGGCATTGGCATAATGGGCTCTGGCGAAGATCAGGTCCAATTCGGCTAGGCGCTCGACAACTCGTTTAATCGCCTCCCCTTGATAGGCTACAAGAGCGGAAAGCTCAGCCAAGATCCTTTGCACCTCGTCATTTTCGGCTAATTGTAAGCTCCGATAGTCGTTGTTCAAGTCAACGGTATTAAGCGGTTCAATCCATAATGTGGCGCCACTATTGCTCTGGTCATGGACGATACCCCTGATCCGGCCCTTGTAATTGGCCTTTAGAGGTACCACGTAGCGTCCACCACGGGTTGTAATCGTTGGTTCTTGTAAATACTGGTTTTGACTGCTGCCAATCAGTGCTTGCAGCTTATCCTGAATACGGCCGTGAACGATGCTCAGATCTCTGCGAATTCTGGCCAGCTCTTGACTGGCACTGTCTAGCACCGTTCCCCTATCGTCCAGCGCCTGGCTGATCGCCCCCACTAATCCAGGGCATTCCTCAATTAACTCGGCAATGGAGGCCAGATTGGGGAATCGATCAATTTGTTTAACCAATTTCCTTCGAATATCGCGAGCAGATGATATTGTGGCTCGAACTTCCAGGAAGTTCTCTGGGTATAAGATGTAACCCAGCATGGCATTATCAGCAATAAGCCGGATATCCCTGGCACCGCCTAAGGTCATATCTGGTTGCCGGTCGAACAGCGCTCGCGCCTCTTGCGTTTCGGCTTGCCACAGATTTGCCTCATCTAGATCCGGTGTGGGCTCAACCTGACGTGCCAGGGCGTTCCCGGCGCTGAAACTTGTGTATTGCGCCAGGCGATCGAGGATTTTATCGAATTCCAATGTGTGCCAAGTTTTTCTGTCCATCACCGATAATAATTCTTACAGGTTGAACCGGTTAACAATCCGGCACCAGTATCTGGGAAGATATTGAAGCATGCTGTTACCTAGGCAACACACGAGTATAGCTGATTTTTAGAGTGGCGCAGAAAAGTAGATTTTGAGCTTGGACCAACCTGTGTAAAATATTCTTGGAGAAATTCGTGGATTCAAAGTCTGGCGCAGATTCGGGGGTATATGCTGTCGAATTGACAGACGTGACCAAGGCGTTTGGCAAAGTCATTGCTGTTGAAGAGCTTTCACTCGCCATAAAGAATGGCGAGTTTTTCTCACTATTGGGGCCGAGTGGCTGTGGTAAGACTACGACCTTACGTATGATTGCCGGTTTTGAAGAGCCAACTCTTGGGGAAGTGATTATCAATAACCAATCCATGATTGGGATTCCTCCTTACCGGCGGCCGGTTAATACTGTTTTCCAGAACTACGCGCTCTTTCCCCATATGACCGTTTACCAAAATGTCGCGTTTGGTTTGGAAATGAAAAAGGTTGGTAAGAACGAGATTATGCGTCGGGTTCCCGAGGTGCTCGAATTGGTTCAGCTCCAGGGTATGGGGGAAAGAAAACCCAAGCAACTTTCCGGAGGGCAGCAACAACGAGTTGCTTTAGCCCGGGCTCTTGTTAACAGACCAGAGGTATTGTTACTTGATGAGCCATTGGGTGCCTTAGATTTAAAGCTACGAAAGGCGATGCAACTGGAGTTGAAGCAGATTCAAAATGAAGTTGGCATTACCTTCGTCTATGTAACCCACGATCAGGAAGAAGCCCTGACGATGTCGGACAGGATCGCCGTTATGAGTGACGGGTTGGTCAGACAAGTGGGGGCGCCTCGGGAGATATATGAACATCCCAAAAACCGCTTTGTAGCTGATTTTATTGGGGAAACGAATTTCTTGCCTGCAACCGTCGCCGAATTGGGCGAGTTCACAACAGTTGAAATTGATGAAGTACCAATAATGGGCACAAATGACGGTCGGACCATCCTGCAAGGACAAAAGGTAAGCCTGGCCATCAGACCTGAGAAGATTAACCTCTACCCAACCGGCGAGGTCAGTGTCATGAAAGCTGGTTTGGATGAAGAAGAATTAGCTGGGCTTTTCGGTGCTAAAGCTCCATCTGGTACTGTGGATATGCGCGAGTTTTTGGCAACAGAACGAAATAACGTGGTGCTGGATGGTTATATTCAAGAAGCCATCTACATTGGAACCGACACACGCTACCAGGTATCGATTACCGACAACACAAGCGTCATCGTTCGAGTGCAGAATTTCGGCTCTCGTTACGACCCAACTTTTTCCCCTGGTGACAAGGTTTATGTGCATTGGGCGGCTGAAAACGCTCAAATTCTGACCGAATAAATAGGAGAATCACTTGGCAACAGCTATAGTGCGGGGCGATGAGATTAAGTCTGGCTTGAATCCCTTGCTGCGGTTGGCTGCCTACCTTTCTCTAGCCAGCGCCGCTTTGTGGTCTTTTCTCCTGATCCGTTGGATGACATTCGGTGTCTTTAACTGGGATCCGTTCGGTTTGGAACTTGCCCTGGCCCAGATGCCGCCAATTGTCCCCTACCTTGTTTTTGGGGTCCTGTTGGTCGTCGATCTTATCGTGGGTATCGGCTTACTTAGAGAGTTGGTTTTTGCTCGATATCTTGGCATTATCCGTTCTA
>Ga0209536_100006516_pt1 | contig 17829 bp, 10 predicted proteins | sample DeeMarSeWOR28_12_FD_187461 | JGI IMG/M metagenome (GOLD analysis project Ga0209536, IMG submission 187461) | Marine sediment microbial communities from White Oak River estuary, North Carolina - WOR-2-8_12 (SPAdes) (version 2) | ecosystem: Environmental > Aquatic > Marine > Intertidal zone >... | reverse complement strand
CCACACCATAACAGAAAACACCACCAACACCGCAACAGCCTACGGTGTAGACAAATACAGCAGAAACATAACTTCAACCGACACAGCATTCGTAGCAGTGCTGGGCCCGGAAATAACAGTTACAAAGACTGGGAGTCCAGCGACTCAACTTGCTCCAGGCACAATCACATGGAACATCACCGTCACTAACACGGGAGGTTACCCTCTAACAGATATTAACGTCACAGACACTCGACACGGCACCATAGGTTCGATAGGAACCATAGATCCAGGACAAACTGCATACTTCATTATCATCGAAATTGGCTTACCTGCCGGAACATACTACGACAATGCCACTGCAGTAGCAACCAGTCGTTACGGAGAAGTTAGCGATTGGGACGACGCAACGTGCATAATATGCGCCTGGAATCCAACTATCGAAAGTTGTGATTCAATAGGAGTCAAGAAAGACACCTTCCAACCAAGCGATGATGTCTATGGCAATGGAACCGGCTACTGCCCTCAAACAACCTACGACATATACGTTGTAGAAGATGTAACATGGGTTGACGGCATGGCAATTCCACCCCGAGTCCCAGGCACAACCACAACCGTAACCACAGACGCCAACGGAAACATCCCTCCAACACTTCTATGGAGCAATCCTCTAACACCAGGAAAATACGACATAATAGTTGACGTCGACGGAGACGGCTTATACTACGCAGAAACCGACGCCCTAGACGACAATGACGTAGAGGTAACCGCTGGATTCTTCGTAGTTCCAGAACCAACGATCATAGCAGGCTTATTCATGTGCTTCTCAGCCTTAGGCACCTTCTTCATTTACAAACGCAAACACCAGTAAACACCCCAACCCCCACTTTTTTGAACCTCAATAGATCAAACAGCAAAGATTCTACTCAAGCAAATAAACCAAGCACAAGCAGAAGTGGCTGAGTTGCTACCTCAACGGAACAGCATAAAAAAATCACCAAACACAACTTAATACTTTCAACGTTATCACTTAGCAAAAAAATCAGAAAAATGACACTTTGCAAATTCACAAGAGCAAATAAAAGAATCAGTGCAAAAACCGAAAATACCAGACCATAAAAGCCAAAACAGACCCAATTAACAGGCAAAAAATTACTTTTTCAATCTTTTCCTAAGTGCAAATCCCCACCGGTCCATTAACCATGTTTTTTATGAACTCCGGTTAACCCACAAGACAACGCTACCTCACCTCGGCCACTTTCTTCGACCAAAGAATAAGGTTTTTGATAATTAGCAATGCATTGACTTCTTCTTTGAAATTTGTGTCTTACAAAGTCTGTTTGAAACTAGCATATTGAGGCAATTCTGTACAAAAATTACATTAATATGATTCATCTTTAAATAAAATTTGTTTCTTATAATATGAAAAAGATGATTATATGATGAATACTAAAACATCCGGGATATTATTCTCAGCATTGCTTTGCCTAACGATTCTAAGCGTCGCTTTCGCAAATACAGAATTGATTATGAGCCTCTCCATCGATACTGACCAAGGTGGCGTAAGAGACTTTATTACCTATGATGGCAAGCTGTACGCAGCTACCTCCAAATATGCTGAATGGGGAAGAATCTATGTTTATGACGGCTCCAATTGGGTTCTAGATTATACTTTGCCTGGACCGCCAATAGAACAGAATACTGTGTGGTGTCTTGCTGAATATGACGGTAAATTGTATGCAGGTGCAGGGAGCATACTAGGGGACGCAGGAGTTGTCTACGTTTATGATCCAACTCAATCACCACCAGGATGGAGCATAGCTATAGATACTGGAGAAGATAATGTAGGCGGATTAGGAGTATACGACGGCAAGCTGTATGTTGGCACTTCTTATGACGGATTGATCTATGTCTATGATGGCACCAGTTGGGATATAACATATGATGCTTCTCAAACTATTGTAAGGAGTTTTGCTGAATATGACGGTAAACTGTATGCAGGTACTGAATATTTCATGGGAGCAGCAATTTATGTCTATGATGGAGCTACAGATGAATGGCAGGAATCTTTGGGTTCTATCGATTTATATGGTGTTCTCTCTTTGGCTACTTATGGTGATAAGTTGTATGCTGGAACTTCTAATAATGGATACATCTATGTTTTTGATGGAGCTAGTTGGAGTCTAGCGTTTGATTCTCCTGATACCCATGTTTGGTCTCTTGCTACTTACGGTGGTATGCTTTTTGCTGGCACTGGTCCAAATGGTCTCATCTACGTTTTTGATGGAACAAACTGGGAGTTAGCTTGCGATATGGATGAATTTTATACTTGGGCTTTGGGTGGCTATGGTGGCAGGTTGTTTGCAGGCATGCACACAGGAACGATTTATGCTTCTCAGCTATTGGCTGTATCAGCTACAATTGACATTGATCCTGATACACTAAATTTGAAGAGTAATGGTGAATTTGTTACTTGCTATATAGAATTGCCTGCAGTTTATGACGTAGCAGACATAGACGACACAACAATTACATTAACTGTTTCTGGTGAAGACTTTCTGGTGAATCCAGAAGCTCCTGCAACGATTGGTGATTATGATAGTGATAGTATTTCTGATTTGATGGTGAAGTTTGATAGAGCCCCAATAGTAGATTGGCTGGGCGTAGAAGATTGTACTTTTGAAGCTTTAGTTGATAGTAGCGAAATTGAATTTTCAGTTAACGGAGCCCTAACAGATGGCACACCATTTGAAGGTTACGATATTGTGCATATAATATCGCCAGGAAAATAAAAGATAGGATAATAAATTTCCCTTTTTCTTTTTTTGTAGTAAAAATTTGTTCTCCACCAAATTAGAGTATTCAGAATGCTCGCTATATTAAGAATCAATAAAAGTCAAGAAGCTGAGAGGTCAAGACTACATTAAGAATCCAATATGCCTAACAAATCCTACAATATCTTAAGAGAAAAAGGGAAAAAAGGTTACGGTTGACAACAAAACGAACCAGGCTACCTCACCTCGGCCACTTTCTACACAAAAAAGAAGAAAAAGTGGGTTTGCGGGTGATATCTCCACTGTGGTGAGGATGCAAATCCCCACCGGTCCACCATGAAAAAGAGGGAAAAAAGTTAAAAATTTACCCCAAACCTATCCGAACTCATTTTTTATTAAATAATCTTTAGGTGTTCCCCACCTTTCGACTTTGCGATATTTCTTGTTTTTAGATTTGAAGTAAACAAAAATAATGCTATTCTTCAAGTTTGAGTTTTCATCAAAAAGAGTCCTATCTCCATTGCAAATACATTTCAATACAAGCGGCAATTCACGTTTAAAAATTGAATAGCGCCATCCAGCAGTACCCAATACAATTCCTCCACTAACATGACAATAAACATGAAGTGAAAAATTCTCATCTTGTTTTAGCCACTCAGCCAATACCTCATCTCTCATCAGTCGCGTATAAAACCCCGAAATTGCTTTCCTATCAAACTCTAATCCAACAGAGAGAAACAAATCACCTGAAAAATCTGAATGTGTAAGGGTATAGCGTCTTCTATGAATCGGTCCTTTGGAATCTACACCTTCCATAAACTTGATCTGCAACTTTTCTAACCCCAAAAGACTCACCTCTAAATACATGAAAACAAACCAATAAAATTCTTGCTAAAAAAGGGGGGTTGGCGGGTGATATCTCCACTTAGTCGTGGGTTCGAGTCCTACCTCGCCAGTTGGGGCGAACTCCGGACGGTTTTGGAGATTCTTTGATTGCCAATTGAAAACGAAAACAAAAGAATCCTGTGTTCTCATACATTTAGGGGTAGACATTTTGGCTGGATTTGCTGGCTGGGAAAAGTAAGTTGATCACAAGCCTTTTCTGTACTTTTAACATATCAGGGATTACCTGAGTCAGCATTTTTGTTCCTTTGAGGAGGAGAGTATCGTGGAATCTAGGATATTAGCTGATCCCCAGCTGGTGGGAAGGGAAGCGGAGCTTGAAAAGTTAGGATACTTATTTGAACAGGCAAAGAGTGGTAGAGGCACCACAGTTTTCATTTCAGGTGAAGCGGGCTCGGGAAAAACTAGACTGGTTAAGGAATTCCTAAAAACTGTAAGAAAGGAAGATGTATCGGTTCTCAGTGGATGGTGCCTTAGTAACGCTGCAGTACCATATTTTCCTTTTTTTGAAGCCTTCAATAGGTATTTCGCATCTGAAGATGCTGAGAAGTTGGAGATTAGAGACTGGCGGATTGGCGCCTTCCGTTCTGAGATCTTGGCAGGATCCCAGACTGTCACTCCGCAGGTCTGGAAAGACCAAACCTTCACAGCTGTGGCAAACGCTCTCGACTCGATTTCAGCCAAGCGTCCTGTCGTCCTTTTCATAGACGACTTACATTGGGCGGACTCTGCTTCATTAGCTCTGATTCATTACTTGGCAAGTAGCGTGAGCTCGGAGAAAGCCTTGGTTATAGCCACGTTTAGAAGTGAACAGCTCGTGGCGGACGCTGAAGGCAGGCAGCATCCGCTGGTGGAGACTCTTCGGCTGTTGAGACGCCAAAATTTGGTTGAAGAAATATTCATCAGGAGTCTGGATCAAAAAAGCGTTTCTACACTTGCGCAGAACATGCTTGGCGGCTGCGTTCAGCAAGAACTCGCGCAGAGGCTGAGCAAAGAGAGCCAGGGCAATCCGTTGTTTGTGGTGGAGTCGCTGAGGATGCTTAATGAGCGCAATGGTTTGGTTTTTGAGGGAGATCAGTGGAGGTTGGTCGCTGGGACAATTGGGATACCGCCAAAAATAAGAGATATCATCCTGCAGAGGCTCAGCGTTTTATCGCGCAGTCAGAGGAGTGTGCTTGACGCTGCTTCGGTGATTGGTGGGCAATTTGATGCTTCCCTTCTTGCTTCTGTGCTGAACCAGGATAGCGTTGAAACCATAAAGCTGCTTGACGCCGTCTCGAAGGATACGTCTCTGGTCGTTTGTGAAGAAGAACTATATAGGTTTGACCATGCCAGAACCCGAGATGCTCTTTACAGTGACCTCTCTCCAGCATTTAGGAAAGTGTACCATGCCAAAGTGGCAGAGAAACTCGAGAGCACAAGCGTTGATGGCAAGCTTCCGCTCAGCGATTTGGCTTATCAGTATGCACAAGCGGGGAACAAGGGCAAAGCCGTAAAATATGCATTGGCGGCAGGCAAAGACGCGCTTGCCAAGTGGAGCAACGGGGAAGCCGTCCAGCATTTTTCGTTTGTGGTGAAAACTATTGGCGATGACGTTGAGCGGACCCAAGATAAGCTGGTGGCTTTGGAAGGCTTGGGAGACGCGCACTACGCTGGTGATAGTTTGCAGCAGGCGGTTGCCGTTTTTGAACAGCTGGCCAGTGTTCAGAGTGGTGCATCCAAACTTCGGGCGATGAGGAAAGCTGCGGAAGCTGCGATTTATGTGGGTGACATTGCTCGTCAGAAGGAGCTTACTCTAAAGGCAGAAGCGGCGGCAAAGGAGACGGGAGACCGTTTGGAGGCGGCTAGGATATGGCATTTGAGAGTTTTATTTATCCAGTCCCCTAGCGACTGGGTAATTGCCAGAAAAGACGGGGAACAAATTCTGAGGGTTTTTGAGGAGGAGTACGCTCTCTCAGATGCAGCCAAAGTTCTTAGTTGGATAGCGTATGGGCAAGCTATGCTGGGCGGTTTGGAGAAGGGGGTTGAATCCGCGTTACGGTCTATTGCTTTGTTGGATGAGCTGGGGGATTTTCGCTCTCAGCTGGAGTCATACGCTTATGCTGGCGGTACTATGCAGGCGTGTGCTTTGGTTGAAGAGTCAAATCGCATGTTCGCCAAAGCGGTTGAGGTCAACGAGAAGTATAAGATTTGGGATTATGTTCGCCTGTTTCCTGCATACGTGTGGGAGGCTTTGGGTCTTGTGGGCAATGATACACCCAGGGCTATTGCTAAGGCTTTGAAGGCTCTGGAATATTTTGAAAAGACCGATTCCCGGCTTTACGCTGGTGCTGTGTACGGAATTCTTGTGGTCGCATATGCGCTAGCCGACGATGTAGATCATGTGGATGAGTATTTCGGAAAACTGATGAGCCTTCCTAAAGACATTCTGTCGAATGCTCCCACCCAAATATACATCACTCCCACTATGGGAACGTATTATGCGGCTAAGAACGAGTTTGAGAAATCAAATAAGATTTTCACTGACTGGCTGGCGGCAATTAAGTCCGTTTTTCCAAGTCCTTTCTATGAAGCAAGCTCAAAGCAGCTGTACGCCTGGAGCTTAAGCAGGCAGGGGAAGATGGAAAAAGCCAAAGTTCAGCTCAGCCAAGCTCAGGAAATTGTTGAAGCCGCTCAGGAAAGGTTCAGGCATGTCAATGTTCAGGAGAGTCTGATGACTTTGACGCATCCTGAGGTTTACCAGGCGTTTGAGATCAGAGTTGATCTAGTGAACGTTTCAAGAAATCAGGGCTCTATAGTTAAGGTTGAAAACCTGGTAATTCCGGAACTGAAGATCGTTGATTTGTCGTCGAATTGTTTTCTGGAGGGAAGTTGTGTTGAATTTAAGGATGGCGCCATTCAGCCCTTTGGGGTAAAAACTGTCAAGCTTACTGTGAAAGCAGCGAAACCTGAGACCTTCAATCTGGAACCAAGTGTCACGTACATCGATGAGTTGGGAGAAACAAGAAAAAGCAAGACGCGATCGTTCACCATAACTGTTCAACCCGCTCCAAGGAAAGAGCAGGTGGCTGGCAGAGTTACCACTGGTTTCGATCCGCTTGACGATGTGCTTCTGGGAGGGATCCCTGAGAAATATGCAGTAGCATTGTCATCGCCTTCAACGGACAAGAGAGAGCTGCTCATAAAGCGTTTCTTAGAAGTGGGAGCTATGGCGGGCGAAACAGTTTTCTACATCACAGCCGAGGCTGCGAATATAAAGGCAATGGCTGAGAAGTACCCCTTAAACTTCTTTCTTTTCGTCTGCAATCTGCAAGCTGACAGCATGATCCAAAGCGCACAGAACGTGTTCAAACTGAAAGGCGTAGAGAACCTAACGGAAATAGACATCGCCTTAACCAAAGCCTTTCGGACACTGGAGCCTTCGGCGAAATGCGCCAGAAGAATCTGCATGGACATAGTTTCAGACGTCTTGCTTCAGCATCACGCCCTTAACACAAGAAAATGGTTGAGGACGCTTTTGCCCACTTTGAAATCGGAGGGATTCACAGTTCTCGCGGTGATTGATCCTGGTATGTATCCTCCTGAAGAAACACAAGCGGTCCTTAGCCTGTTCGACGGTGAGATAAGCATCTACGAAAAAGAAACCGCCAAAGGCAAGGGCAGTTTCCTTAGGATAAAAAAGATGATGACCCAGAAATACGCCAAAGACGAGGTATCCTTAGCAGAAGAGTAAAAAGAAATAAAGGTTATGCGGGTGACATCTCCAGCTGGTGATGGGTTCAAATCCCCTTTTTTTGCATTAAATTTTAATCTAAAAAATGGGGGTTTGCGGGTGACATCTCCACTGGGGCGAGGCTACCTCACCTCGGCCACTTTTCCTTTGATTTCTAAATTCTTATTCTTCAAGGTAAACTGAATTTCTTGGAAGATTTCTTTGTTCATTCCAAGAATTTCTGGCGGAACAATTCCTTTTTTGTTAATTCTGTTCTCTAGGACAAGTTTGATCACTGCAAAAGCTGTGTATGCTGTTGATCGTCCCATTGCAGTTATGTTTCTTTGCTCATCGAAAAAATCTATTACTTCATAGGTGTGAAGAATCTTCTTTGAACGGTTTTTTCCACTGACTTTTATTCTCATTAAAAGTACATCTTTGTCTTCGAGAAAACTTAGGTTTTCTTCCCAAAATTTGCACATAAAATTCCAAGGACTAATATTTATTGATTCTAGAGGCTTCTTACTTAGCAAACCCAATTCTCTCAATAGCTCTATCTTTCTAACATGTCCAGGATACCTTAGCGTTTTTTCCCACATATTTTTAGCTTTAATTGTGTGATGTAGGGTTCTCACGCTATCAGTGAAGAAACCTTCAAGCTTGCCAAAACCTTCAAATTCTACTTCTTCGAAGCCTTGAAGAACTTCAACTTCAACGATTTTTCCGTTTCTGACAATTTTTGCGTTTCTTGTATACTCTTCGAATAAATCTTCAACGCACCAAGTCACCTTGTAATCAAGAGGCGGTTTGGGATTTTGGGGTAATCCACCAACATATATTATGGCATCTTCAACTTCGTCCAATTGACTTGACGCTTTCCCAATTAACATATTACTCAGTCCAGGAGCAACACCACAATCAGGTATTATGGTTACTCCTGCTTCGACAGCTGCCTCTTGAAAGACAAAAGGGTCTTCTGCCATGAAGGATAAATCGATCAGGTTTCTCTTTTTTTCTACACAAGCCTTCATAACGTTAAATCCTAATCTTCCCGGAGCTAGCCCAATGACTAGGTCAAAATCTTCCATTATTCCTAAAAGATTTGAATAGTTTGAAATATCCAATTGAAGAGGAATAACTTTCTCTCCCAAGTTTTTAGCAGTTACCTCAATTTTCTCCTTTGTAGTGTCGCATAAGACCAATTCTTCAAAATCTAAACTATTGACTAACTCTTCTGCCAAGACAGAACCTATGTAGCCACACCCTATGCTCAGAATTTTCATGAGTATCGATAACGCTGAAATGAAATTAATAACTTGTTGGTCAACCTCAAAATGCTACCAATTCCCACGCTGTTGGTTATTTGGTTCCTTTATATAAAAAAGAGAGAAAAACAAACAAGAAATAGGAAAAAGGTTACGTGTGACATGATAATTATCAACAAAACGAGCCAAGCTACCTCATCGGTCACTTTATCAAAAAGAAAAAATTGGGAGTTTGCGGGTGATATCTCCAGCTTGTGATGGGTGCAAATCCCCACCGGTCCACTAAGACGCTTATTTTGGCAAATAAATGCCAAATTAGCTATTTTTTGTTAAATAAGGGATAAAATGAGTTATTGGTTTCAATTTGGGGATTAGGAATTAACTATGGGGTGTTTTGGATACGCCCCTGTTTTTACGCGGCCGCAATTGCTCAGCAACAAACATATAAACTCACTAAGTAAAGAAATACTTGGCAAAATAATGGATGCTTTCGGAGTTGTCAAGGCGCTTCCCTCCCCAAGAGAAGATTGGCACTCTACAGAAATCAGTTCATTTAGTGCAAGCCCCAGCTTTAGAAAGATAAACAACTTAAGTCGTACGGACGGAGTTGGAAGATTTAGTGCATTCTAGAAGCGACATTTCGTTGCCTCTGCGTGAGCGAGGCTCCAAACTAGTTATCGAGACCTTGGATCTCGTTAAGGTTTATGCAGAAGGAAACATCAGAGCTGTCGATGGCCTGAACCTTAGCATTCAAGAAGGAGAAATCTATGCATTGATAGGAGCTAATGGTTCAGGCAAGACCACTTCTATCAACATGCTATCCGGCGCACTCTTTCCGACTTCAGGGGCCATTCGGGTCTTGGGACTCGAAATCCCCCGGCACCGGCGTATTATTTCACCCAAGATTGGTGTAGCACCCCAGGAGTATGCCCTGTACGGTGACCTCACCGCAGAACAGAACGTTTGGTTCTTCGCTAAGCTCTACGGACTCTCAAAAGAAGCCTTCGGACGAAGAATTTCGGAGCTTTTCAAGATCCTTGGCATGGAAGAGAGAAGAAAAACAGCAGTAGCTAACTTATCCGGGGGGATGAAGCGGCGTGTAAGCATCGCCTGTGCTCTTATACACAACCCCAAGTTGATATTTCTAGATGAAGCGACCGTCGGTGTTGATCCTGTTCTGCGAGTCTTCTTCTGGGAATATTTCAGAGCTCTGAAAGCCAATGGTATGACAATTATAATTACCTCACATGTGATGGACGAAGCAGAGAGAGCTGACCGAATAGGTTTGATGCGCGCTGGTAAACTTATTGAAGAAGGGACGCCGGCTGAAATCAAGCGCAGGAACTCTGCCTCCTCAATAGAAGAAGTGTTCCTTAAGCTCAGTGGGAGGAACGTTGCTGATGCGTGATGCCGTTTCCAAAACACCACGAGCGCATTTCTCAATAGAGCGTGTCATAGCTGTGACTTGGCGCGTTCTCAAACAGATATCGAGGGATAGACGAACACTGGGCATGATGATAATGATGCCCGCTATCATAATGTTGATCTTTGGGTTCGCCCTCGGAGGCGAGGTGAAGAACATCCCTATACTCATTGACAATCAGGACACGGGGTTCTCAACGACACTCGATTCAATCTCAGTCAATTTATATGCCGGACAACAAATAGTCTCATTTCTGCAGTATGACAGCAGGGTTCGAGTCGAAGTTGGCAGTTACAGTTTAGGGGTAAGCGGGGTTGACGATGGGACATATTCTGCTTCTATCTTGATACCACCCAATTTCTCACAATCTGTTTTCTTGGGGAGCGAGGGACAGAACGTTTCATACTCATTTCTTTTATACATCGACGGGACAAAGCCGCCAATTGAGACGAGCATTCTAGTAGCGCTGCAGAGTGCTCTTCAGGGTGTAGCAGGATCTAGAAGTGTAAATCTTGACAAACAATACGCGTTTGGCGGGACGAAATTTAGTGGACTCGACGTGAGCGTCCCATCCGTGATGGCTTTCGTCCTTACATTCCTCGTGCTTCTTATTTCGCTCGTTATAGTTTCAAGAGAGACGACATCCGGAACTCTTCCCAGGCTCTATACAACCCCTCTCTCGGCAATTGAGCGCCTCCTCGGATACTCTATCGCGCTCCTTTTGCTCAGTTTGATTATGGTTGGAGTGATACTGGGAATTGGGATTGGAGTATTTGGAGTCATCGTACGTGGGAGCCTCATTCTGCTGTTTTCCGGGGCAGTTCTTTACGCGCTAGCACATGTATTCTTAGCAGTGTTTCTGGCCAACTTTGCAAAAAACGAACTTCAGGCTGTACAAATGGCGCCTCTGATAGCATTGCCTAGCATGGCTTTGAGTGGAATGTTGGTTCCAGTAAACAGTTTTCCGGATTGGATTCAGATTATGGCGAAGCTCGTCCCTATGTACTATGGCAACCGAATTTTCGAAGGGATAATGCTAAGGGGATACGGCTTGTCTGAGCTGTGGTTGGAATTCATCATCATAGGTGTGGTCGCATTCATTTTCCTAGTTCTTGCTGTGACTACAGTTAGGGACAGGATGGCTGACTAAGCTTCTGCATTCGTTCCATTTCAGAGATTGAGGAGGTGGATATGAGAATACTACTTACTCATTTTGTCAAAGGTACCCATTATCAAAGGTGTTCATGTTTTAATTTTTGGTTTGCTTTTGCGCTGGACTTAGAGAAGAAAGGGGGTTTGCGGGCGATATCTCCACTGTGGCTGGGGTGCAAATCCCCACCGGTCCACTGATACAAGGATTTTTAGCTAAAATCTCTTATACTGCCAGTAGCGAGAAAGCTGATATATAGTCATTAATAGAAATTAGAAATTAAATCTTCAAAGGAGATATTTTATGACCAATGCGTTATTCTTGGTCGACAGTTACCTCAAAGAATCAAAAGCAATAGTAGTTTCAGTTAAGAAAGGAAAATACGTTTGCTTGGATCAAACTATCTTTTACTCAAAAGGCGGAGGTCAGCCCCATGACACTGGCAAAATAATAAAAGAAAATGAGGTTTACAACGTCGTCTATGTAGGTAAGTTCTCAGGAGAAATCTCTCATGAAGTTGACCACACTGGTCTCCAAGTAGGTGACAATGTATGCTGCATCTTAAATTGGGAAAGAAGATACAAACTCATGCGTAGCCATACTGCTGCTCATGTTCTTGCGGCTCTCATTAACAAGGGTACAGGCGCCCTCATTACAGGTAACCAAATTGAAGAAGACCATGTCCGTTTTGACTTCAGTCTAGAAAAGTTTGACAGAGCCTTACTAGAAAAGTACCTTGCAAAGGCGAATGAATTGTTTGGCACTGATGTTCCTGTAAAGTGGTACGAACTGCCCAGAGAAGAAGCTATGTTAATCCCGGGTATTGTCAAGATGGCGGGAGCTTTGCCACCAGACATTCCCTCTCTTAGAATCGTCGAAATAGTCGGGGTTGACAGCCAGGCGGATGGTGGTACTCATGTCAGAAATCTAGATGAGGTTGGAAATGTCGAACTTGTAAAAACTGAGAACAAGGGTAAGAATAACAGGCGTATCTATTTCAAGCTAAACTAAAATAAAATGGGGGTTTGCGGGTGATATCTCCACTAAGGTGGGGATGCATATATCCCAGCGGGCACGCTAGCAATTGGTTGCTCTGAGTTGTTCATCGTCTTACTCAGTTAATAATCTCTAATTGTAGAGAAGGGTTCTTTTTTATAGCTATGTCTTCAGCCATATTGGGTTCTTAATGTAGTCTTGGTTGCGGAGTTTCTTAATTCTCAGAGATTTTCTGCACTCCAAAGGATCTTCAGTCTGGGTTAGGCTTATTTCGCCGTCAAACAAGTTGATAACAGCTCTAGAATGAACAGCAGGATGCATCTCTGGATCTAAAACTGCTAGGATAATAAAACCCTTGGAACCCAAATCTGTAATTAACTCGGAGAGCCATCTCCTGGTGACTTCTGGACCATCTTTGAGCAGAACATCCGAAATGTTTTCAATCAATATCCGTTTCACGCTTTGTCTTTGCTGCACATTTCTGCTGGCTTTTACCAAAGCCATGTTCAGGTTGTTCAAATCTGTTTTGCTCTTAAGCCAAATAATGCTTGGAAGGTCAGGAATAGGAGTTTTTGGTTTAGGATTGCACAAGAATAAATAGAAGTCCGGTTTTTCGTAGAGTTCGTCTATTCTTGTTGCTTCTGTTGTTACATAGAAGGTAGTTTGTTTTTCTTTTGCTCCAGTTTTCAGAAAATTCTTTATTATTGTTTCTCGCTCGTCACTTGGTGGAGCAGTTAATATGACTGCGTAATTTTCAGGTATACCTCCAAGGAGCAAGTAATCTAATTTAGCAAATCCAGTTGAAACGCGTTTTGACAATATTGGAGCTGTCAAAGTTTTGCCTTCAATTTTGATTTGAAGGATGGGACGTACAGTTATAGAGATGGGGTTAAGTTCTATTGCTCTTTCTTCTCCAACATCGTCGATGTAAATTATTTCAGGGTTCATGCAAAAGACGCCTGATTTAGTAGGTTTTAGACTCAGTTTGATCGATTCAACTTGAATTGAATTTAGTTTTTGTTCGCTTGTTTGAAACGCACCATTTTTCTGAGAAAAAGAGGAAGGTAGCTTGGAGGTTTCAAACTCAGCAATGACTATTCCTTCAATTCTTTTCAATGTGGCAGGTTTTCTGCCAACATTTACGATGTCCAATCGGATTTCTAGCTCTTCCCCAACGCTAACTTCTCTGGAGACCAAAATATGTGCTTTAATATTGCAATGTCCGAATCTTGCTCTGTTTTCCTCGATAATTTCCTCCCATCGACTAAGTATCTTTTTTGCTTCTTCAGCTTGTCCTAGCTTTTTGAGCACCCAAGCATAATCTACTACGCCTTCAATGTCATTTAGTGAGATATGTTCTCTGAAGAGTTTTTCCGCATCTTTCAACAAGCCTTGACGTGAGAGCAAGACTGCTTTGGAAATTTTAGCTTTTCTAACAGCTATTCGACTACTCTTTAAAGACGGGACACACTCAAAAAGTTCATCAAGTTTTTTGCTGAATTCTTCTGCATGTTCCATCTCTCCAATTTTAGAATATTCTCTCACAAGATTTCCATAACAAAGGCTCTGAGCGTAATGTGCATCAGTTTTTTCAGCTGCCTCTAGTCCTTTGAGACTCTGGGCAATGGCTGCTTGATCATCACCAAAAATTTCAAGCGAAGCTCCTTGAACCATATACCCTAAAGCCAAAAAATTGTAGTTGCCAATTTTCTTGTTGATCTCGATTGCAGCTGAAAAAGCTTCACTTGCTTCCTCCATAAATCCACATTGCCTAAGAACGACAACCAAGCGACCAGTAGCGAATCCTTGTTCACTCAAATCCCCCAGCTCCTCATAGAGAAGAACTGAGCGCAAAGCGTCTGACAAGGATTCATCCCGGCGGTCCCATCCTAGAATAAAGCTGATTTCAATTAGTGCTCGCGCCAAATCAGGAAGTGAATTCTTTTCCTCGAAGACTCTAAGAGAAGCCTTCATGTCTTGTAGAGCTTCATGTTTTCTGCCAAAACTGCGAGCGTTGATAAAGCCTTTGTAAAGACGGAGTCTGGAGTATTCTAGACAATCGGCTTGCGAGTAATTCTCAGCTTTTGCTGCAAGTTCCATTGCACGTTCGCTATCACCCTGCCAATAGCAAGAAACTACTGCTTTTCTCAAGGCTCTCAATTTAATTGTAGCTGAACTAGCGTCATTGTTTAGCTGTTCATACTTATTTCTGGCCTCTCCGAAAAAACCATTAGCGAAAAGAGCGTCACCCAGTCCTTCCAGCGCAATTACCTTTTCCTCTGTATGAGCTTTATCCTCTTTCAAAGTCTGCAGCACATAATTGAAGTGTTTTATTGCTTCAGTATTGCTGAACCTAGCTAAAGTTTCTGCACCAGCAGCTAACGCGTACTTCAATGATTTCTCCTTTTCTCCTGCTTCTATGAAATGAAAAGCCAACATGCCAAGTGGCAATTTACCATCTCCACTTGGCACCTCCAATTTCTCAGCCACTCTGGCATGATATCCTTGTCTTAGAGGAAAAGGAATCTCGCTGTAAAGTGTATCTCGGGATTTCACGTGATTAAACCTGAAAGTGTTTCCTTCTATACAAACAAGCGAAGATGACCGTTCAATCTCATTCAACTTTTCAAGTACCTTCAAAGTATCCTGCTCAAGCATAGCACTAAGCAGTTCCACATTAAACCTCTCACCTATTACTGAAGCCACATCGAGTATCCTTCTTTGAGAATGGTTTAAAATCGCCAATCTTCCAAGGATTATATCTTTAATTTTTGAAGGAATTCCAAGCTCATCGACAGTAAGACGCCACTGACCATTTTCTTTGATGAGGCTTTTCCGTTCAAATAGCATTCGGAGGGACTCAACCATAAAGAGTGCATTCCCCTGGCTTTCCTTCGTTAATCTATCAATGAGTTCTGGCTGAACGGTCCCGCCTATCATATGTTCAACTATTCTTGATATTTCTTTTTTACCTAAATTTGGCAACTTAATTTCTGAGAATAAATCTTCCCTTCTCATAAGGCGTAGCACTTCAGCCAAAGGATGGGGATGACCGTCCTCATCAGCTGTCAACTCTTCGCTGCGAAACGTCGCTAATAAAAGAATTCTCTCTGATTTAATATTACGGGAAACATAATGAAGCAACGCCAATGATGCTGAATCAGCCCAATGAATATCTTCAATAAAAAGAATGATGGGCGATTGAGCGGATATAGATTGAAGTGTTTTGCCTATAGCTGCAAATAACTGGTTCTTCCAGACTTGAGGTGAGGGCGCCGCTACCTTTTCAAATTTTTCAGAGGGACTAAATCCAGTTAACCACGCAGTTATTCTGAGTTCCTCAATTTTATTTGGTTCAGTTCTTAATTGCTTTGCATTTGCCCCGACTAGTTGTGCTTTGGATTCTTCTTCGTACAACGATGAAAAGTAAGCATCAAATGCTTCTACAAATGGTAAATAAGGAACTGCAACGTTGCCCAGACAAGAGCCTGATAAAACAACAACTTCTCTTTGTTTTGCTCTTTTCAGAAACTCGTTAGTGAGCTTGGTTTTTCCGGCTCCAGCATCGCCTGAAACAAAAACAGTTATCCCTTTTCCATCAACAGCGCATTCAAGGTGACTTGTCAATTCGGAAAGTTCCTTTTGTCTGCCAACTAAAACTGGCTCACGCAAAATTTCAAGTGTCAATCTCTAACACCGAGACTTGCCATTGAGGGAAGATGTGTTTCCTTATCATTTTATGTATAAATGAAAGTGCTGAAAAGGCTTTTGATTTGGCCTATACTCTCTTCCTTAATAAATCAACTTTGGCATCAGAACGCCACGATCTTTCCAGTCCACTTGCTAATCACACGCAAATCCAGTTTCTTTCCGTCTAATCCCAAGGTCCAGACCATGGGGGATACTTGTAGGTTGCCCCCACTTCCTGCATCATCGTTTTAGGATAAACTGGCACTTGGGTTCCATTTTGCCATTGAAACATACATTGAACTACATAGTCTTGGCTTTGCACGTTTGAACTTGGTAGGTTCACCATGACATCATGAGAAGAGGTGAACCTAAAACGCCTAGCTAGTGAAGTCTCAATATCCGTATTTTCCAATGCCTTGATTACAGCTTCAATTTCAGTGGTCCCAGCGCGTTTAATAGCATCAGGAAGAATAAAACGAATTATATCATAAGTAGCAGCAACCTGGCTGGAAGGCATTTTTTCGCCCCACCTTTCGAGGTAACTTTCTGCAGCCGATACCGTTCTGCTAGTCAGCGGATATCCCACAACAACTGGCCAGCTATTACAAGAAATAAACTCGCCTCTTCCATCAGTGATATCGTAGAAATTGTGATCGCCTGCATACCCAAAAACCCCCCAAATAACAAAGGGTGACTGGCGTTCATACCACTCCTTTGTAACCCCAACATCAGCCACAGCAAGTAATGGAAACAATATTTCTGCTCCAGACTCTTCGATTCTCGCAAGATAGCTGGAAAATTCAAAGGTTGCCAAGGGAATCAATATTTTGCTGACTATTTCAAAATCGTTTACGAGCAGGAATTCGCTAAGTTCTTCCCCCATATCCTTCAAGGCTCCTGCATCATGAATCAATAGGGCAATCTTGTTAAACCCAGTATACTCTCTTAGAGTCAGGACAGAATCCGCGTAGACATAAGCAAGCATTGTAACATTCGGATTCATAACTCTAAAAAAATACTTGTAATTATCATAATCGGAAAGCACTCTCTGCGTAAGCTCAACCAAAGCAGACCTAGTTGAAAAGAGAACGCGTTTATGCTGCGAACAAATGTCCTGAAAGGTCGCAATGACGACGGATTGACTGGTTATCACATAATCTGCCTTGTCAACTGTTATCAATCGCGTGAGAGCGCTTATGGTCACAGATTTGTCCGTTTGTGGCGTTGCAGAATCATCATCTTCACCAACTATTTCAACCTGTCTCCCTAATATGCCGCCTTCAGCGTTTACTTGTTCAGCAGCCAAAATGGCTGCTTGACAAATATCTTTTCCACCAATATGGTCGAGATCTTCACAAATGCCAATTCTAATAGTCTCTATCCAGGGACCCTTTCCACTCCAAAGAAAGAACGCGACAACTCCAATAATCCCTACAGAGAGAACGAGGAATACTAAAATCATAGTCTTTACTGCTGCCAAACCTCTAGAATCAACCATCTCAACCCCAACCAAACTCAACCCAAGCTCATATAGATACTCCGTATTCTCTAAGAGCCATCTAAACCCATTATGAGTTAACTTCGGGAGCCATATATTTGTTTTTTACATTCAAAAAAATCGCACCAAAAACCTTAGATCTTGAAAAAAACGCTGCGGAATTAACCGCCTCTCCATAATAGCGTTCAAAGCCTCTGTCTTTCTAGTCAATCTTATATTTCAGTCATAGTAATGAAAAAGGTGTATTTTGACATTTCAGGTGAAGATGAATGGTGACGAGAGGTCAACGTAGACTGGGAAGAACAATTAGAAAACTTGAAAACAGCGTTGAATTCAGCGCCAAAGAATGCAAGGCGAAAGAGTCGGAGAGGAAATACAGGAGGAAAATCGAGCATGAATCTGAAGACTCACCCGTTCAGAATTTACGATACCTAGCTAA